>Ga0222715_10004684_pt1 | contig 11789 bp, 21 predicted proteins | sample C33_9DmetaG_FD_165056 | JGI IMG/M metagenome (GOLD analysis project Ga0222715, IMG submission 165056) | Estuarine water microbial communities from San Francisco Bay, California, United States - C33_9D | ecosystem: Environmental > Aquatic > Marine > Unclassified | place: USA: California...
GTCTCTATATCGAGGCGTGGCATCTTATAATCGTCTCCAGACACTTCGTGTCCTCCACCGATTCAGCCTGCCACTTCTCTGTAGCTGTGTCGCAAGCTCCTACGCTACCCCCTTGCTTTATTTTTTTGTGTCTGTCTCTTGAACACATAATGCAACAAGTTGCAAGCAGCAAGCTGCTGTGTCCGCTAACAAACCTACCATATATGCAGCAAGCTGCAAGATACTTCGTATCTATTCAGGTTTGTAAAAATAATAATAATGTGTTTCTATTGTTCTACCATATCGTCGGTAAACACGTAAACCTAACGTCCAATTTATATTTCCACAAAGTTTTGTTCACGTCTAAGTGCAACAGCTATATCTCCCTGCGGTCGTATATCTGTAAGCAACTATCCGCTCCAAACTCTTTGCTCCAATAAAATATGTACATTAAGGTTTACTTGTCAAATCAATCGTTTGTTGCTAACAAAAATTCTTCTAACATGATACACATAGTCGCAGGCTCCTTGTGTATCTATGCCCATAACAATTTTTATCATCAACTGGCACAATCGCTTTGACAGCAAGCCGACGACTACACAAACCCAGAGATCCACATAGTCGCAAGCTCCTTGTGGTCTATGCTGTGTTTGCTTGCACAGGTGTATGGGAACAAAAAGAATCCACATTAATATTATTTAATTACTTTAGTGTGGTTCAAGTAATCGCAATTGTCTACATGTTAGGAGGTAAAAAATGTGGCAAATCGACGAATACGTAACAGGTAACTTAGTTGACGACTTAGTGAGTCAACTTTGCAACCTTTGCAATGCAAAAGTTGCAACTAATCAGCTAGAAACACACAAGTGTGTCTCTAGCTTAGTGGGATAATTATCATGGATAATTACATACCACTAATTGGTTGCTTATTCATGTCGCTTATGGCGACACATCTAGTGTTCAGTATCCAAGCGTGGATACTGCGAACACTAGAAAAATTAGATAAATGGTATAATACAACTGTTAGGAGGTTGAAATGAGTAGATTATCATTTGATGACTGTGATCCACGCTATGCAAGTGCAGAACGTGACACGTCTAATGTCAGAAATACGTTAGCACTTATCGGCACATATGCCGACAAGCGTAACGCAATCGTCAATGTAATTCAAATGGAATTACTTGACGATAATGACTTCGTCAAATACACAAGTATTTGCGATACATACGAAAAAGTCATACGTGACCTAGTTCGTATCTACAACGCCGATTCGGACAATGTCCAAATCGACGTTGAATCAATGTTGGCATTTGTAAAGTTAGGAGGTTAAATATGCCAAAAGTACACGTTGACATTCAAACACAATCAGTCGTGTTTGATTATAAAGAATTGCAATCGTTGATTGCTAATTCTTTGCGTGATGAAGTACAAGTACTTCCACGCTTTATCAATATTATCGACTGTGTAATGCGTACCCCAGCCCCAAATTATAAGGCAGAGGTAACGTTCAATATACAAATTAATTTTGCAGATTTACGCAGAACTAATTCAGATAACTCAGAGGAGTATGCTAATGACAACTACTAACCAAACCATTGGTTTACCACATGGTGCTATTTCCTACGGAAATGACGAATGTGGTGAAACATGGTATTACCACGAAGACTGTGCAGATTATCCAAATGTCAGAACAAGTGATTGTGACTGTGGAGAATCATTGTCAGGCTTTCACGAATGTGAATACAACTGTGAATTAGTTCACAGGTGTGAAAATTGTGAGAACTATGACTGCTATGTCGAAACCGATTATCCACAACTTTGGAACTATGGTTACAAACCCTTTGGTGGTATGTACCTAGACGTAATCGACGGAGAGTTCAAATGGTTACCCATTTCAACTCTCACTACTTCTAGCCCCATAGTCATGGGACTAGAACTAGAAGTCGAATATCGTAACGGTAGTGACTTTGATAACACTATGGAGTTTCTAACACAACTCAACGCTGCATTCGGTTCAAAATACAGTACAAGTCCTGTATTTTGCATAGCCAAAGAAGACGCTACAGTTGACGTCGAATTTGTAACTGCACCATTTACGGCAGCAGCTTTCAAGAAAGCTACTATCGACCTTAAAATCGCCTTTGCTTACGCAAGAGAGCGATTCAAAGGTTTTTATGCAAACAGTGCAGGTGCACATGTTCACATAAATAAATCAGGCTTGTCACTTACTACTGCATACGCATGGATTCAGTTTCATTACCAGAATCCAGGATTAATTGCAGATATAGCACAAAGATCAATCGGCGAAGACGCCGAATGGTGCTATCTGCAAAAACCAAACCACCCTATTGCAGTCATTGCAAAACGTAAAGGTGGTTTTCCTAATCGTGGTGCATTAGCAGATAGTAGCTATACAATCGAACACCGCTACTTTCGTAGCAATCTTCGATTTGAACGTATAGCTAAGAACATAGAGTTCTTAGAATCTATGCACAAGTACTTCAACACGTTGACATATCAAGATATGGCACGTGACGGTGCACATAAGCTATACGCTTATTTAGCACATGTCTCACTCATGAGACATGAGTACGAATACTTATACGACTACTTAGTAGAGAAAGGATATATCGCATGTGTGTAATCGCACTTTCCCCAATCGGTAACAAACTCGACAAGTCGACTTTGACCGATATGTGGAATACCAATTCAGACGGTGCAGGTATTAGTTTCATAGATGAAACTAAAACCATACGCACCTACAAAACTCTTGACAAAGACGACTTTGTCAAGATTGCTTTGTCTGTATTCGACAAGTACAGCGTATCGTCACCGATACTTGTACATTGTCGTATTGCAACTCATGGTTCTGTTTGCCTTGCAAACACTCACCCATTCAACGTTGACAATCATACAGTCATGGCACACAACGGCATAATCGACTGTGTCGAAACGCCCGACACGTCGGACATTTCAGACACACGTATGTTCATCAACACATGGTTACGCTACATGCGTCCTACGTGGCTTGATGACCAGTACATGCTTGAGTATGTCGGTGACATAATTGGTTGGAGTAAACTTGCGTTTCTCACAACCAATCCGAACCTTCGTAAACAATGGTACATTGTTAACGAAAAAGAAGGTTCGTGGTTAGACGGCACATGGTTTTCTAACACAAACCATTGTGGTATTAGTTATAAATACACCAACACTTCCTACTTCACAGGACATGGTTGGTATGATAATTATGACACAATTGATGACGAAGATTACTATACTTACTCAACTGTTGAGGACGGTATAGAAATCGGACTGCATGAACTCTCAGCCTATTCAGGCTTCGAGATTCAGCAGCTTAAGCGTCTCAGCTATCATGACATCAAAGACTTATTTGAAAGTGAGTTCGGCGGTGTCTGCGAGTTCACTGCTACGCAGTGGAACTCTTATCTAGTTAAGCACGGTTCCAGTGCTTAACTAGTAACAAACTAAGCTGTTGCAAGATCCGACATTCGTCGGCTTGCAACAGCAAGTTTGTTTTTTTTTCTTTATCTTGTAAAGTTGTTCGTACCTCACAACTTTCCGCTTATAACTCACTCACAAGTTCGTTCGTGACGTTCGTTCACAAGTTCACTCACTCATTTATTCGCTACACTTCGTTCCGCTCAGTCTCAGACACAAAAAAATACCGCAGGGGGGATATTGCAAGGCGTAAAAGTTGGTATGCGAGTCAGCTAAACTGCGACTTTGTGTTTTGCGATTTGTGTCCATAAAGTATTAGGACGAGTAATAAATTTATTCCAAGGTGCGTGCCATATCAAACTAAAAACCATTTCAGGTTCGTATACTTTTATTAATTTTCTAATAACAGTAGTAATTAAACTACTTCTATCTATAACACCATGTGCTTTGTACTGCTCATCAGATATAGATAACCAATACCTAGCTTCGAGTGGTATCTTGTTCCACTCTTGTGATATTAAACCTTGCCAAGAAACATAATCCAGTAAGGCAGGCATATCACTTTCAACATAAGTTGTGTGATTCGATACAACTAAAGGAATAGAATCAAAGTCATCATAGTTAAATACAAAGTCAGGTTCATATCTAACTATCTTTCCTTGTTGACCACCCCTTTTATAATTTACAGAACCAGGAACCCTCAACACACGTGCTGCGTCCCACGCCCCAGTGTCTGCTTTCAAATGATATGCTAACCTTCTGTTAACTTCTTGTTGTGTAGATATTTGTATTGTGTCTTCAAGAAGCCAAATTGCTTGCCACCTGTTCCCACTTGTCTCCCAAATAAAATTAGGTTTAGGAACTATGACAAAACAATCCTCATAGCTGATATCAGTTCTATCCATATCAACATATAAAACTCCGACTTTATCTTTTGCATTAATTGCTTTTCTAGATTGGTCCGTGTGAAAAGTTAAAGGTGTCCAATAGATATCTGATCCCTGGGACTGATTGCTGATAGCCTTAAGAATACTGCCATAATCACTCCAATCATAACAAATTTCTTCCCATTTAGTACCGTTGGTTGCCAACCATACTTTACCACCACCACTGTTAGCCCAAACATGGCTCATTAATTCTATTGTTTGTTTCATTTAACTCCTAACTATGCTATTATAATCTATGTTAATTTATATAGGAGAAAAATGTCTGAGAATACAAAAAAATCTATGGCAGATTTTATGGCTCCAAAGATGCGTACCAAATGGTATGTAGACAATAATGAGTTATTTAATCAAGTCATTGATGAAACCATTGAAAATGATTATCCGATATTATACGTTGCAGAGTATCTAGTCGAGCAGGGCTGTCCATTTGCACTTAAAACAATACAGAAACATGTCAAAACAGAAATCACTAGAAGACTTTCTAAATAAGCAAAAGGAAATAGAGGAGCATAAAACTGCTGCTAAGCAAAAGCACCCTACTGGTTTTGAACCTGGTGTATCGTATAATCCCAACACCAATACTGGATATGTAGTATCTAGACCTACTACTAACCCCAATCCCACTTTCGATTCCCTGTTGCGAGAGTGGGGTTGGAATCCAGATGAGTATGAAATCGTAGGTAACTTACACGTTCGCACATGGGATATGAATATGGGTGACGGTGTTAAAGAACAAGCCTGGTATTACAAAGCTGACATCAGAAAAAAGAATCCAGAGAAAGAAGCTGACTTAAAAAGACTTATTGCAGAAATTAAGAAACATAAACCTTATAAGAAACCTGCAGTTAAAAAAGGAGTTGGCTTTTTTTATTTTGCTAGTGACTGGCAAATAGGAAAATCTGACGGAGGTGGACCACAAGCAACTATAGATAGAGTTAAGTTAAGTCTTGATAGAACTGTTGAAAGGTTAAAAGAGTTAAAAAAACTTGGTGTTGATGTTTCTACTATTTACATAATTTCACTTGGTGATCTAATCGAAGGAGTAACAGGGTTCTACCCTGGACAATCACACAAAGTACAGTTGGATAGATTAGAGCAGATAACGGTAACTCGTAGATTGTTTCTTGAAGTAGTAACTACTCTTGCAAAGCATGCACCTAAAGTTGTAGTAGGTGGTGTGCCAGGTAATCATGGTCAGAATCGTGGCAGAGATAAAAACGTTATAACATCTGAGTTAGATAATGATGACATTGGTATCCTAATTTCATCTGCTGATGCTTTATCATATGGACCATACAATCATGTCAAATTTATAATACCTGACGGTCATCATCTCACTTTAGATTGCAATGGTACTGTGATTGGATTTACTCATGGTCACCTTAGTCGTGCTGGTAGCAACCCTGGTGATAAGTTAATGAACTTTTGGAAAGGTCAAAGTTTTGGATTTCAAAGTTTAGGTGACGCTACTATCCTAGTCTCTGGTCACTATCATCACTTGCGTACTATACAAGACGGATTAAGAACTTGGTTTCAAGTTCCTTCATTAGATAAGAGTACATATTTCAAAGAACAGTATGGAACTGAAACTATTAATAATGTTTTAACTTTTACTGTTGATAAAGACGGTTGGGACAATTTAAAATTATTATAATATCTTGACTAAAATTCTACCTGTACTAAACTTGAATCAAGTTATAAGGAGGTAGTATGCCAGAAGTATTCGATTCACTTCCAAAAAGTGTTTATGAAAAATCTGACAAAAGATCACTTGCTGAACGTATGGGATACATGGACATGATGTCTAAGTTTCCTGGCAAGTGGGTTAAGTTACTTTCTGTTAAGAAAAGCAAAAGACAGAAAATATACAATATGGCTTCTTACTTTAATAAGCAACACCCTGAGTGTGAGTTTAGAAGTATAAGCAAAGATACGACTGTCAATTTGTATGGGAGGATAAATGAATAATCTGTACACAGATGATGTTTTAGATTTAGCTAAAGAAGTAGTTAAGTCTGAGACTATAGAGAACACTGAGATAGCATTTGAGATTGACGCTATGAAAGATGAAGACATAGCTATTGCTCGTATACCTATTTCAGCTGCTAAGACTGCCACTACAAAAATCAATAATTATGCTGACGTACAGTTAGCTAAAAAGATTGAAGAAAGTGGCACGTTCAAACTTAATGGCACTGTGTTTCATGTAAACAAAGGATATAAGTACAAGACATTAGACTTGCACGGTTTCCTTAATTGGTTACTTGAAGGTTCAGCTAGTGTAAGTTTGGTTTCTGATTTAGCAGCAATTCTTGGTAACACATTTGTACCTAAGTTAAGAGGACTAGATGCTGTAGCTGAAAAGCGTGGCATGAGTGCAAATGTTGCAAGAGATACTTTCTTAGAGAAAGTTATTGATGATGAATCAAAACTAGCAGTCATTAATTGTGACACAGCTAGTGCTCCTAGGTGGGCAGTCAATATGAAAGACGGTGATAGAATTGAAAAATCTTAGAGACTTAGCAAAACCTTTTACCAGTCTTGTTAAAAAGGGCAAAGACGCAGGTAAGTTTGGTGACTTCGTTGAACACAGTGCAGTTAACCAAAGGTTGCTAGCTCATATAGGTCCGTTTAGTCAAAGAGTTTCAGAGATTGTGTATGACATACACCCTCAGTTGGGTCAAGTCTGCACTGGCGTAGTCTTAGAACTCACTATGACTATTGACGGCAAGGAGGTTGTTATCCAGGAAGCTGGTGATCTAGACAATCCGTTCGGTAAAGGTAGAACTAATGGCGATAGATTAAAAATGGCTATTAGTGACGCTTTAAAAAGATGTGCTATGAGAGTAGGTCTAGGACTACATCTTTACGCACAAGATGATTATTTCCTAGACAAATTATTGGAGGATAAAAATGGTACAAGCTAAAAAAATTAGTTTAACAACTGATGATATATCAGGTAATGGTGGTGCTAATCAAATTACCCCAGGTGATTATGAAGCAACAATCGTAGAAGTAGAAGACCATGTGGCTCAAAGTGGTAACGAAGGCTGGAAGTGGACTGTGCAAGTTGGAAGACTTAAACTAAGAACTTTCACTATGTTCACTGCAAATGCAAAATGGAAACTTGTTGAGTTAATGGGTGCACTAGGGATACCTATGCAAGAAGGTGAGATTAGTTTCAATCCTCAAGATTATGTAGGTAAGCCTGTAGGTGTAGAGTTGATTGAAGATAAGAACGATACTCGTTACTTAGAAATCAACAAATTCTTCCCTGTTGGTACTAAGCCAGTAACTTCAGTTAGTGAAGATGCTGAAAACAAGGTTGACAAATCTGAGGTACCTTTTTAAAATAAGAGTATCTAAGTTTATGGCAACCTCCTAACAAGTTGACATAATGATAAAAAAACCCTCTAGCAATAGAGGGTTTTTTGTTTTATATATATGAAAGAGATAACTATGAATTACATCTTTTTGCGAGATTTTCTCACAACTTTTTTCTTAGCTTTCTTTTTGTTTGATAACTTTGTACCGTACATTATTTTCCAATCTTTTTCTTAGCAAACTCTTTAAGAACAACCATAGCTGCAGATGCACCTGACATAGCAGCTAACTGCCATAGTTCAACATTAACATCTACTAATGGTCCAACTGTCAAGACACCAAGAAATGCTTGAACAAATGTCCAAAGAGTTTTTTCCAATACTATTTTATATTCTTCACTCATTTAATTAGCCTTCCTAATTTTAATTTCGTTTCGATATTTTCTAGTTTAGCAATAATTGTGTCTAGTTTCTTATTTATAAACTGTGGGTGTACCATTTCAGGTGGACTATCGTTAGTGGCTTCTATCGGTTTATTTTTATTATCAACCCACTCAGATAATTGTGGACCAGGACAAGTTGTAGTTTTAAAATCCAAATGTTTCTTTAGCTCTCCACCTATAGTTTTGTGTAATTTTTCTATAGACTTTAAAGCAGCTTCACTAGCCATTGTTCTATCTTTACCACCTAACCAACACACAGAATAATAGTGCTTATTACCTTCGTTAGTCCCTTGTGATGCTGGTCTAGCGTTAAAACCTCTACCTTCATATATTTGTCCAGTGTTACCAACTAAAAAGCTGTAAGCAATATCGTTCCAGTTTCTATCTACTTGATGTAATCTTTGAATACTTTTAAGTTGATCTATTTCTGCGTTGTTTCCTATAGCTCCTGGATAATAAGACCAATGTACAACTAACCCTTTAACTTCACCCATAGAAGCATAAGCTCTAAATGCAGGCTTAGCACCCCACATATCTCTACTTATCACATTCACAGTTGATATCTCCATTCTTACAGTTACATATTCTTATAAAAGAACCGTCATCTTCCACACATATCTTGCACATAACTACATTATGAACGCAGCAATAACAAATGCTACTGTTGCCATTAATCCTAATACTTTATTGAAATCTGATTTATCTAATTTGCTGTCTAGCTTTTCATCTAGTTTATCTAACTTTTCTAATACCATTGCGTTTAACTCCTTCTGTGTAAATCCATTAGCGTATTTTTCAGATGAGTTAGACATTATGGTAGGTCGTCCTTAGAGATAAATTCCCATTCTTTATCCCAATTTCTATGAGATAAATCCCAATCGCTTATTCTTTTAATAAATAAACTAATTTCTTTTAAAAAATAACCTATTAAAAATCCTATTATGAAATCCATAAACAGGATTATAACATATATGATTAAGCAGGTTTTGGATTATCTGATTTGACTTGTGCTATATGGTCTGCCCAAACAGTAGTTCCATTAACGCCGTCCCAGTACATCATATCTAACTGGTCAGCGATAGAACCATAAGCCTCTTGTCTAGCTTGTATATAACCAAACTGTTGGTCATTCCATTTGCTATTAGCAAGGTCTATTACTCTTTGGTCATAATCAGCTTGTGAAAATTCAAGTCTTTCATTATTAACTTGTTTAAATAAAGGTTTAGCAGCTTCAATCTCTGCTGCTGCCTCTACTTGTAGTTCTTCTAATGTTGCCATATCTCTCCTATCTTACTATATATTTCTTATACTTACTTCTTTAAACCATATAATGTGAAAGTTCCACTATCAATATTATTTGCACTATCAATTTGAAAAAATAATCCATTAACACTAGAAGTGCTTGTAAATACACCACCACCCTGATTTCCATAATGCTCACTACCTGCATAATGTGAAGTTTCAAAAGTAATAAATGTGTATTCCCCTGAATTATTTGCATTAAAAATGTATATAACTGCATTGAAATTTCCTGTTGTTGCATTTATAAAGCTACCTGACACATCCCATTGTGTAGCATTAGTATTATTGTTATTATCAAAAGCACCACTTGTTTTTAAACCTTTAGCTGCCCAATCATAATTAGCAGTTGAGTTATCACTTCCACCCTCTGTAACTCTACACTCTAAATTTTCAGCAGTATCAGGAGATAAACCATTTATCTTAACCATATACACATCATAAGTGCTATCAATACCTGTTAAAGTTACACTTGCTACTGCTGATGTAACTATTTCTTCATCTATTTTTATTAAGCTACCTGCCATTATTTAACTCCATATATATTTACTTCAATACTGTCAAAAGTATGAGTTGAAGCATTAAACAATTTTATACCATTTACTTGTTGTGCAGATTTTAAAACACCAATTCCTTTATATCCATCAAATCCACCACCACCTGAAATTCCACCATAAATAAAAGAACTTTGTTGAGTACTAAAAGTATAGCTAGAACTGTCATAAGGATTGAAAAAATACATTATTGCACCCATACCACCATAAGTATCTTTTTGATTATAAGCAATAACCCAATCTTGTGTTTGATTTGTTGCTCTTTGTTCTGCAAAAGTTGTCCAAGCACTTGTAACCAAAAAAGCTCTATCATAACTTGCAGATGTAATTTCTGTGTTAGAACTATCTAAATATTGTAAATAAACAAAAGTTGCAGTTGAGTTTTGGTCTAAAGTTGGAACTGTCATAGCATACACATCATACTTAGCACTAAAACAATCTGTTACTGATAATGAACTAACAGAAGTTCCACTAGCAGATTTTATAAATTGAAGTTCAGTAGCCATTATGAATACCTTATTCCATATACAGAAAATATCCCATTTGTCATATTTTCCCCACTTGCAAAAAATTCCATACCATTTACAACATTTGTTGTGTCATAAACTGCACTTTGAAAATTACTATCTATACCTACACCAAAATGTAAATTTTGTGAAGTTACAAAAGTGTATTTTGAACTATCCCCTGCGTTGTATATGTAGAAATAGCCATTTAGATTTTCTCTAGTTAAACCAACATTATAAGCTAACCAAATTTTAGTGTCATTAGCTGACCTAACATCACTAGCACCTGCATTATTTCTTGCCATAGCATATTGATAATTAGTTGCACTATCAGTAACTCCACCTGTTTTAAATCTCAAACCTATATGTCTATCATCATTACTTGGTAGCCAATTAGTTATAGTTACAAAATGCACATTATAAATATTTTCTTTTAAATTATCTAAAGAAAATGTTGCTACAGTTGAAGTAATTTCTTGAGTTTCAATTAATTCTAATTGTCCAAAAGAAGTCCATTGATTATTTGCTACTAAGTCATTTATTTCAGCAGGATTGAATACACCTTTGTTATTACCAAAACTTTGTGCAGGTATATCTACTCCTACATATCCATACTTATTACTTTTATCACTCATCTATAACACCTTATATAATGTAAATGTTCCACTTGCTATGTTGCCACTTGAAAAAAATAAATTTACACCATTAACTGCACTAGCAGAAGTAAAAACACCACCACCCTGACCACCATTTAAACCTGCAGTAAATGGATTAAGATAAACTGTTTCTTGTGATATAAAGGTGTATTCACTAGAATTGTTTGCATTATAAATATATACTATTCCTTCATTTTCTTCAAAATCAGCAGGGTCATTACCAACTTGAATATTTAAATAAAAGTGGTCTAAGTTTGTAACACTTTGATTAGCAAAAGTAGTTGTTGCATCTAATTTTTTTACTGCCCAATCATAGTTAGAAGTTGTATTTGGTGTTCCACTTTCAGTAACCCTCATCTCTAAATTGTTGTTACCTGAACTTCCAATAACTTGATTAAAAGCCAACATATAAACATCATCACTATCTATGCCTGTTAAGGTAACACTTGCTACTGCACTTGTTACTGTTGTTGTTGCTACTTGAATTAATTGACCTGCCATTAGCTATCTACTCTCAATCCATAAACTCTTGCAGTACCTGTATAATTTCCACTAACAGAAAAAATATTTATTCCTCTCATACTTGCAGTTTGTTTTAGTACTGCTATTCCTTTGTAGCC
>Ga0222715_10004685_pt1 | contig 11788 bp, 9 predicted proteins | sample C33_9DmetaG_FD_165056 | JGI IMG/M metagenome (GOLD analysis project Ga0222715, IMG submission 165056) | Estuarine water microbial communities from San Francisco Bay, California, United States - C33_9D | ecosystem: Environmental > Aquatic > Marine > Unclassified | place: USA: California...
TAGTCATTCCAATGCAGGTCATGGCGACACTGTATCAGGCTACTGGCATACTAACGCCGGACTTATATATTTTTAGTATTTATCAACATCTGCAATACGTTCCGGCATTACTTCTCGTAATATTTTTCATGGGGCTATTAACATTGAAAGACATGAAAAGTATACGGCTAATAGCATTAATGATGTCTCCATTCATAGCTACTTATTCAGTCCTCTCTTTCTCAAGTTTGTCTTTGCTTATATTTATTGTTGGTACATTGTCATCTTTATTCATACTATTATTTGATAAAAAAGTAATATTTGCATGCAGTTTATTTGTTTTTCTTGCTGTCTCGTTTATCACAGCTTTGAATTTAGAGAAGTTTAATATATATGAATATGAGCTATACCATACTAACTATATTCAACAGAAGAATGCAGCTTTAACAAATAAGAAAATATATAGTTTGTTAAAACGTTTTTCAGACCCTAATCTGAAACAATATTTAGAGAATTTAAAACTAGCAGCGGATGCTTTTGAAAAAGGAGAATTTGACCTATCGTTTGCGAAGTTTAATTACTTGGCAAAAACATTAAACGTAAATTCACCATTTGTTGATTACTATTTGGGGCTACATTACTACGATGGTCTAGCCGTCACAGAAAACAAAGAAAAAGGACTTGGCATGATAGTCAGTGCCGCTGATGCGGGAGTTCCTGTAGCGCAACTATACCTTGGTGAAATATATGCGCTTGGGATTAATGTAATGAAAGATAGCTCCACGGCAAGAAAATGGTATTCAAGAGTGCTTGAGAATAAAAAAACAGATTTAACCACAAAATATATGGTTAGAAAAAAATATAACAATTTAGAAGGCGATAGTAGCAAGATTATAAAGTATTTAGATGATGCTGATGAAATGAAAATAGCAATTCAAGTCGAAAGTGAAGAAATAAAATATAATAATAGAATTCTGGATGTGTCAAAAAGAATACCTGATGCGAATTATTCTGGGCGTATGTTTATATGGCGTTATTACATTGAAAACATTCTTGATTCGATAGATGTTTTCTTGTTTGGTCATGCAGAAAGGAATAAGCCAGTTCTAAGTGCACATAATTATTATTTGGACATAGTTTACAATTTTGGATTTATTGCGCTACTTCCATTTTTAACCTTATTTGGTTATTCGTTTTATGGGATATATAAAGTTGGGTTCAATAATATGTCTTTTAGTCTTGTCCTTTTAATTATATCTTTAATTTTTATATTGCTAGTAGATAACTTTTTTAAAGTTGGTATGAGGCAGCCATATTCTGGCATTATTACTTTCTTTCTTTGGGGTGTCTTTTTGTCAAAAGTCACAAGCGCTCATGATAAACACGAATAGTTTGTTCGAATAATAATGGCATTTTCTAAATTCGCTTCACTATATAATGTTAAGATTTACTTTGCCTTATTTTTGTTGTTCTGTATGGTCATATTTGTCCAGACCAGTTTTAATTATGTTGGAAATATATATGCCTATCTATTATTTACATTTATGTCATTTTTTCTGTTATTTAGTGGCTTTAGAAAAAATGCAATATTTTTTGATGCATTTATAGGGATATTTTTATGGTTGGGTTTCTGGTTTAAATTCTCATTTCGAGTAGCCTATATGGATAGTTTGTTTAATGAAGGAACAGGCCTTTTCGATGGCTCTGGGCATAGTTATAATAATGCGTTACTAGCGGCTTCAATAGCATTTTTTGCAATTATAACTGTCAGTATATGTAGGGAAAAATATTTATTTAATTATCCAGATAAATCTAGTTTGATCCAAAATACGGGTTTATTTCATTTCTACAGTAATAATCGCTCGTATATACTATGCTTTTTTTTATTGTTCGTTATTGTTATAGCATTATTTAATTATCATTATGTGATTTATCAAAGAGGAACCATACCGCTTACTTCCCTTCCTTTAGGCTTGAACGGTATCGTGAAATGGCTTCTGTTGTTTGGGTTTACATCAATTGGCGCTTTAATTATAAGTTATGAGTTTTTATTATATAAGACGCAAAAATACAATGTAGCACTAATTAGTCTTTTTGAAGTGTTTATATCGAGTCTGTCCATGCTAAGCAGAGGGATGATTATAAATAGTGTCGCGATATTCTATGGCGTTTGGCTGTTTTCAAAATCATATAATGTAAAGTTGACGCCAAAATATATTATTACTTGCCTTTTAATATTTGCGACTTTGTTTTCTATTTCTTTGTATTTGACAAACTACTTGAGGGTTCATAATTTATTTTATTTAAGATTAACATCTGAGCAAATTGTAGGAAATAGGATTGATGCTGAACGTGAAGTGGACTTAAAAGAGAATGCTGAGAAAAATATAACAAAGGACAGTCAAAGTAATAGCCATGATGTGGAATATGTTTACTATATTGAAAAAAATTATTTTGATAAATTACCATTAAGTAAAAAATATCATAGAATTATTGTTACCACTTATTACAAATTCATAGGAGATTTTTCTAGAAATATAAAGACAATACAACTATTGTTTATTGATAGATGGGTAGGTATTGAAGCATTACTGGCAGTGTCAAGTTACCCTGATAAAGGTTGGTCATTATGGCGTAAGGCATGGCAGGAAACTTTATCCTATAATCAGAAAACATTTTTTGATGAAGAAATTCTCAAGCACACATCACCCTATGACACTGTGGACTTTTCAAAACATCATCATATTTCTGTTGTAGGTTTTATTGCATTTAGCTTTTATAATGGCTCAAAAATGCTTTTATTTGTATTTATTGCTCTATTTAGCTTGCTTGCTGTTTTTATTGAGTACTCTGCATATAAGCTTGGGAAGGGAAACTTGATTTTGTGCTCGCTGATTTCATGTGTTGTTGCCTATAGGTTTGTTCATTTTGGTTATGCTCCTATACAAAGTTATAAAATATTTGGTGCAATTTATTTGAATCTATTCCTTGTATTCATATTTAATTTATTACTTTCTAAAACTAATAAGAAGTCACTGTCATGAAAATACTTATTTTAGGCGGGACAGGTATGTTGGGTAGCATGCTCTTTAAAAGGTTGTGTAATGACTCTCGTTATGACGTTTATGCAACAATTAGAAGTGAAAAATTGCTAAAATATTTTGACAGAGATGTAGTTGGTAAAATAATCAATAACTGTGATATTGATAATCATGAAAAATTAAATGATGTAATCAGTGTTCTCAATCCAGACGCAGTAATTAATTGTATTGGCTTAATCAAGCAAGTATATTCTGCGACAGATCCAATAGAAATGATAAAGCTCAATGCTTTATTTCCACATCAGTTAGAACGTATTGCTTCCACATATAATGCGAGAACAATACATATAAGTACGGATTGTGTTTTTTCCGGTGATGTTGGTAATTATAGTGAAGATGACTTGCCAGATGCCCTTGATATTTATGGTAGATCTAAGTCTTTGGGTGAATTACGCGGCGAAAAATCAATAACATTGAGAACATCAATAATTGGACATGAGCTAGAAGGGCAGAGAGGGTTGTTAGAGTGGTTTTTGTCAACGCGTGGGATATGCGACGGATATACTAAAGCAATATTTTCTGGTTTTCCAACAATTATACTTTCTGAAATTATAGCAAATACTGTTCTGCAGATGCCTGAAATGTCTGGTATATATCATGTTGCTTCGAGCCCTATTTCAAAATATGATTTGTTGAAATTAATAGCTGAAATATATAGTAAGACAATAGATATCCATCCATCAGGCAAGTTAGTAATAAACAGAAGTTTGAATCCAACAAAATTTAACCAGCTAACTGGTTACAAAGCCCCAGAATGGAGAGAAATGATTGAAACTATGTATAACAATAAATATAAAAGAGAATGTTGAATATGTTTGATGACAAAACGCTTATGATCACTGGCGGAACGGGTTCTTTCGGAAATGCCGTCTTAAATCGATTTTTATCTACCGATGTTAATGAAATCCGTATATTTAGTCGCGATGAAAAAAAACAGGAAGAAATGCGACTAGGTCTTAATAACGATAAGCTTAAATTCTATATTGGGGATGTCCGCGACTATAACAGTATCTCTCAGGCAATGAAGGGGGTCGATTATGTTTTTCATGCCGCTGCTTTAAAGCAGGTTCCATCTTGTGAGTTTTATCCGATGGAAGCAGTACGTACGAATATTCTCGGCGCTGAAAATGTAATGTCAGCAGCAACGATGAACAATGTTAAGCGAGTGGTAGTGTTGAGTACTGATAAGGCTGTTTATCCTATTAATGCAATGGGATTATCAAAAGCATTGATGGAAAAACTCATGGTTTCGAAATCGAGATCACAGGTAGAGGGAGAAACAATTTTTTCTGCTACGCGATATGGAAATGTTATGGCTTCCAGAGGTTCCGTTATTCCTTTATTTATTTCGCAACTGAAAAAAGGAGAGGCGCTTACTGTCACTGATCCACATATGACCCGTTTTTTAATGTCATTGGATAGTTCAGTTGATTTAGTCTTACATTCATTTGAACATGGCCAACAAGGAGATATCTATGTGCAAAAAGCGCCAGCTTCAACAGTTTATGATTTGGCAAATGCATTGAAAGAAATATTCAAGAAAGATAATCCCATTAGAGTTATTGGCACTCGACATGGTGAAAAACTTTACGAATCATTAGTTTCTAGAGAAGAAATTGCTCGAGCTGAAGATGATGGGGAATATTATCGTATTCCTGCTGACAATCGCGACTTAAATTACAATATTTATTTTAGTAATGGTGAGGAAAAGATTTCAAACCTGGAAGATTATACCTCTCACAATACCAAAAGACTTAACGTTCAAGAAGTTAAAGCACTTTTACTCGGGCTCGATTATATAAAGGACCAACTCGATGATTAAAGTGATGACAGTCGTGGGCACTCGTCCTGAATTGATCAAGATGAGTCGTGTCATAGCTGAATTTGACAATCACACAGAACATGTACTTGTTCATACGGGGCAAAATTATGATTATGAGCTGAATCAAGTGTTTTTTGATGAGCTCGATATCCGTAAGCCAGATTATTTTTTGGAAGCGGCCGGTGGAAATGCAGCAGAAACTATTGGGAAGGTTATTATCAGTGCTGATAAAGTAATGCGTCAGGAACAGCCAGATGCCATACTTTTATATGGCGATACTAATTCATGCCTGGCGGTGATTTCAGCTAAGAAACTTAAAATACCTGTGTTTCATTTTGAAGCTGGAAATCGTTGTTTTAATCAGCGTGTTCCGGAGGAGTTAAACCGCAAGGTGATTGACCATCTCAGTGATATTAATCTGGTGTTAAGTGAACACGCCAGACAGTATTTGATATCAGAAGGGGTTCCTGCGCAGACTATTATAAAAACAGGCTCTCATATGCAGGAAGTTTTGACATATTATATGTCTGACATTAATAAATCTGATGTATTGGATCGACTTGAATTAAAAAAGGATGGTTATTTTGTTGTTAGTGCTCATCGCGAAGAGAATGTTGACTCTCCAGAACGACTGACAGACCTGATAAATACACTTAATGCTATCGCTCAGAAATATAAGTTACCAATAATTGTCTCAACACATCCTAGAACGCAGCAACGTCTCGATAAAATACAGCATGCTGAAATAAATAAACTGGTTTTATTTACAAAACCTTTTGGATTTATTGATTATATAAAATTACAGATTGAATCATTCTGCGTAATATCAGACAGTGGTACTATCACAGAAGAAGCCGCATTATTAAATTTACCAGCAATTACAATTAGAGATGAGCATGAGAGGCCTGAAGGCTTTGATGCAGGAACACTCATAATGTCGGGCTTAAAAAAAGAGCGTGTTTTAGAAGCTATCGAGATAATAAAGAAGCAGCAAATTACATATAAAGACATAATTCAGCCAGTCGATGATTATGAAACTGGACCAGTTTCAAGAAAGGCTATTAGAATTGTTCAAAGCTATATCGATTATATCAATAAGAATGTGTGGTCGATCACTTAGAAATACTCCAATTACACCTTGAAGATATACATCATTTCACAATGGTATTACCCTGAGCCGGATGGCAGGGTAAGTGCATTGGCTGAGGGACTTGTTAGTAAAGGTCATCAAGTTGTTGTTATAACAGCATTTCCTAATTATCCACAAGGTAAGATATATCAGGATTATCGGATTAAATTACGGCAATGGGAAGAAATAAATGGTGTCCATGTATTACGATTACCTATCTATCCAGATCATAGTCATTCAGCAGTTAAGAGAGCTTTGAATTATGTGAGTTTTTCACTGTCTTTGTTTTTTTTAGCTCCCTGGTTTATTAAAAAGCCGGATATATTCTGGGCTTATACTCCGTTTGTAGTACTACCCGTATTATGGTTCAAACAAATTTTCAATAAACCCTATGTATTAGAGATTACTGATATTTGGCCTGATACAATGTTTGCAACAGGAATGCTCAAGCAAGGTTTTCTTGCAAAAATTTTAAATGGAATTGCAAAGCTGGGGTATAAGTATGCTTCATCAATTATAGTGCAGAATATCGGGTTTAAGACATGCTTGTTAGAAAGAGGCATAGAAGAAAATAAGACAGTAGTTATAGAGAATTGGGCTGATGAAACACTATTTCGTCCTGTTGACTATAATCTGAATAAAGCCGAAGAACATAATATTAATAACAAATTTAATATTATGTTTGCTGGAAATATGGGGCTAGCTCAAGGTCTTGAAAATATCATTGATGCAGCGCAGATTTGCCGGGATATTAAGGATATACAATTTGTTTTTATTGGTGATGGAGTATGTCTGCATGCGGTAAAGCAAAAAGCAAATAGTCTTGAGTTGGAAAATGTTTGCTTTATTGAACGAAAACCACTGAATGAAATGGCGGATTATTTTGCATTAGCTGATGTCTTATTGGTGAGTTTACGAGATGACCCTTTATTTGACATAACGCTGCCGTCAAAAACACAAGCTTATCTCGCCTGCGGCAAACCAATTCTAATTGTTAAGCGTGGCGAAGATGCGAAAATGCTTGAAGACGAAGGATGTGCAATAGCATGTGAGCCCGATAAGCCTCAAGCACTTGCCGATGCAATAATGCGTCTTAATGTATTGAATGGGGATGAGTTAACTCGCATGGGTGAATGCAGTTTGAATCTATATAAGAAAAGATATACAAAAGAATATCTATTGATGAAGATGGAAAAAGTTTTAACAAATGCTGTTTGAGCCATGCTATAGAATAAATCGCGTATGTGTATTTTTATCAATATATGCCATGGGTAATTATTGGTTTATTGTGAGTAAATTAAGTGTTGGATGATAATACTGTATTCAATCTTTTTCTGTTAGGTTGCTCGTTCGTCTTCACCGTCGCTGGAATAACGATCTATCGAAGGTTAGCTATTAAGTTTGATATCGTTGCTAAAAAGAACCACAGGACATTACATAGCGATGAAGTGCCGAAAGGCAGTGGTATAGTTTTATCCATCGTATATATCATATTAGTTTATATTGTTTGGCTTCAAGATCTCATATCGAATGATTTGATGGTTGTTATTTGTGCTGGAGGTTTATGCGCTACATTATTTGGTTTTATTGATGATGTAATTAACGTTTCGGCAATCATAAAGTTATTAGTGCAAGTGTTCCTCACCACATTCATTGTGCTCTGGCTTGGTCAAGCACCAATATTATTAAGTGCAACTCAATCACCAGTAGATACTGGTTTCATTGGGATAATATTAGCTATTGGTATCCTTGTCTGGTTAATAAACCTATATAATTTTATGGATGGGGTTGATGGGATGGCTGCGTCTGGCACCATATTTATCAGTACGGTTATTGCAATGATATTATTTTTTATTGAGGGTAATAGTCCTATTGCACTGTTATTTGCGTTATTTGCAGTTACTTGCCTTGGCTTTCTTTTATTTAATTGGCCGCCTGCCAGTATTTTTATGGGGGATGCTGGTAGTGTATTTATTGGTTATGTTTTCGGCGTATTTATTATTTATACGATGATGCATGGCGATATAAGTATATGGACATGGCTGATCGTGTTTGGTTATTTTGGGATTGATACTACCGTAACGCTTTTATCAAGAATAGTGCTTGTCAAAAAATGGTATGGTGCGCATCGTAGTCATGCCTATCAAAATTTAGCCAGAGTTTGGGGCAGTCACCGGAAGATATTATGTTCAGTTATTGCTTACCATTTATTATGGTTATTTCCACTAGCTGTTCTATCAGCCATATACAATCAATACCAGGAGATATTATGTCTATTTGCTATATCCCCCGTTATTCTGTGGACATTGAAATATGGTCCAATTTTTTCGAGTGATTAATACCTGGTCCATGAGGAAATCATGATGAAAAATAAAATTAATGAACTAATAAAAAATGGTGTGAAAATTCTCGATCCAGATCGGCTCGATATCCGTGGTGAGTTGGATTGTGGTCTCAATGTTGAGATCGATATCAACGTTATTTTCAATGGAAAAGTCTCTCTGGGAGATAATGTTAAAGTCGGTGCGCATTGCATAATAACAAACTCAAATATTGGTAATGGGACTGAAGTAAAACCCTATTCACTTATAGAAGGTGCAAATATTGGTGAGAATGGTTTTGTCGGACCTTTTGTGCGCATTAGAGAGGGTAGTTTTATAGGGAGTAAAGTGCAGCTCGGTAACTTTGTTGAAATAAAAAATGTCCAAATTGGTGATGGTTGTCGAATAAATCATATGACCTTTCTTGGTGATTCGGTATTAGGGGACAATGTGACGATAGGTGCAGGCTCAATTACATGTAATTATGATGGTGCGACGACACACAAGACGACTATTGAAAGCGATGTATTTATTGGGTCTGGTACGAATCTAATTGCACCGCTTAACGTTGGCCGTAAAGCAACAATAGGTTCAGGATCAACTATTACGGATGATGTCCCCCCTGACAAACTTACTCTGGCGCGAGAACGGCAGGTGACTGTTCAAAATTGGAAAGGCGTAAGAAATATAACAAAAGACAAATAGTTATTTTATAAAAGTAATAGATAAGGTGAGCGTTAATAAAAAAAACATAAACGTAGCTGTATGGGGGCTTGGAAAGCATGCGTTAAAAAACATACTTCCAGCTTTGATTGAATGTGAATCTATAGTGCTGGCAGGAGTTTATTCCAGAAATAGTGACATTGTTGAGAAAAGCAGGCAACAGTTTGCTTGTAACTCATGGGATTCTGAAGAAGCATTATTATCTGATGAAGACATTGATGTTATTTATCTTGCCACACCAATTGGGTTACATTTTGACCAAGGCCTAAAAATTCTTAATGCAAACAAACATTTCTGGTGTGAAAAACCACTAGTCTATAATTCTCAAAAAGCTAATCAACTGATAAACATTGCAAGAAAGAATCATCTGTCTATCTGTGAAGGCTTTATGTATCAATACCATCCACAATTTAAATGGTTGAAAGAATTTATCAAAGAAGGCGAATTGGGCGAAATCAAATCAATTCGATGTCGTTTTGGTTTGCCATCTCTTGATGAACCTGGATTTCGTTATTCGGCAGGTCTTGGAGGCAGTGCATTATTAGACATTGGTTGTTACCCCTTGTCATTAATACTGGATTTATTTCCAGATGACGAGCCAATTATCAAAAATTTTAAAACAAAAATATCTGAAAAATATAATATAGACATGGAAGGATCCGCCTTGTTAAGTATTCTTGATAATACAGATGTCTTTCTTGAATGGGGTATGGGATATGGCTATCTTAATGAGGTTGATATCTGGGGAGCAGCTGGCTCAATTTATACAGATAAAATATTTTCAAAACCAGCAGATTACGCGCCCTCATTTGTTTTGAGTGGAGTGAATGGGCAAAAACGTACAATATCATGTGAGCCGACTAATCACTTTGTCCCTATGTTTAAGTATTTCAGAAGGGCTGCGAGAGATGATACTATTGCAGAATTAGAATACCGGCGTGTTCTCAGAAAAGCTCATTATTTAGACGAGTTATATAACTCGGTTAAAGCTGACCGATTTCAATAAATTTTAATAAAGAAGGTAATAAATAACATGCAAAAATGGAAAGATATAAAGTTGGATGATGAATCCATGTGGCCCAAGGAAGGAATTGTTAAATTGGAAGAACCACATGTCGATGAACGAGGCTATATACAATCATTAGTCAATTTCCCAATGAAAAACTTATCCTTAATTACATCCAAGAAAGGAACCGTAAGATCAAATCATTATCATGAGACTGATTGGCATTACATGTATGTATTATCAGGTGAATTTGATTATTATTTCCGTCCTACGGGTTCAGATAAGGAGCCTGAAAAGATTACAGTTTCAGCGGGTGAAATGGTGTTTACGCCGCCCCTTGAAGACCATGCAACAGTTTTTACTGAAGATACCTCATTATTGGCAATGAGCCGAAACCCAAGAGATCAAGAGACTTATGAATCTGATGTCCGTCGTGTCATATTAGTAGAACCTTCCAGCGTAAAAATATGAGTCAATGCGAAATCTATCATCGTAAGACATGCAGAATGTGTCTTTCAGAAGATATCCAGAAGGTTATGGAATTAACGCCAACGCCTCCGGGGAACAATTTTCTTGAAAAACATGAAATTGGTCAAAGTGAACCTAAATACCCACTAGACCTTTATTTCTGTAATCTTTGCCATCACTTGCAATTGGGCCATGTCGTAGATCCAGTAATTCTATATCAGAATGATTATTCGTACGTATCAGGAACGTCTGCTCAATTCGTTGCTCATTTGAGTGACTTTGCAAATTACATGATGGATAGGTTTGAATTACAACCTGGAGGGATGGTTGTTGATATCGGGTCAAATGATGGTACCTGCCTTGGTTTTTTTAAGTCATTAGGCATGAATGTTCTAGGTGTCGATCCTGCGACTAATATAGCTGATCGAGCAACAGCATCAGGGATTAACACTATAGCGGATTTTTTCTCGCTCGATTTGAGCAAAAAAGTAAAACAGGATTATGGTTCCGCAAATCTAATCACATCACATAATGCATGTGCACATATTGATGACCTAGATAGTGTTATCAGTGGTGTACAGCATTTACTTGCTGATGATGGTTTGTTTTCCATGGAAGTAGGGTATTTATACGATGTGTATACAAACACTTGGTTTGATACAATCTATCACGAACATCTGGACTATCATTCAGTAGAACCTTTAAGCTATCTTTTTTCACGGTTTGATATGGAGATAATTTCTATTCAACGTATTGCTCCGCAAGGTGGATCTATAAGGGTAATTACTCAGAAAATTGGTGGGAAGTATAAAAAAGATAATTCAGAAAACGAGCTTATGAATCTGGAAAAACAGACAGGGCTTGATAAGCCGGAAACATTTATTGATTTTGAACGTCATATCAATACTGTGCGAGATGATTTAAATATCCTTCTTAATAAGATAAAGAAAACTGGGAAAAGAATTGCTGGTTTTGGTGCGCCTACAAAAGCAACAACACTTATGAACCATTTTGGTATTGGTAAAGACCATCTGGATTTTATCGTTGATGACAACCCATTGAAACAAGGTCTTTATACTCCAGGCACACATGTACCTGTTTTTTCTGCAGAGGCTATTTATGAAGAGAAACCGGATTATGTCTTAATATTAGCCTGGAATTTTTCAGAACCGATCATGAAAAATCACAATCGTTATCTAACGCAAGGTGGTAAATTTATTCTTCCTATGCCAATCCCGA
>Ga0222715_10004687_pt1 | contig 11784 bp, 9 predicted proteins | sample C33_9DmetaG_FD_165056 | JGI IMG/M metagenome (GOLD analysis project Ga0222715, IMG submission 165056) | Estuarine water microbial communities from San Francisco Bay, California, United States - C33_9D | ecosystem: Environmental > Aquatic > Marine > Unclassified | place: USA: California...
TCGATGGCATCGAAGCCGGAGCAGATATCACCGATGCTACCAATGTAGAAGCAGCTGGCGCATTAATGGATTCAGAACTAACTGACTTAGCCGGTATAAAAGCATTAACCGTTTCTTCTAAACAAGATGTATTAGCAGAAGGAGCTTTCGTAGATGGAGATAAAACCAAACTCGATGGCATCGAAGCCGGAGCAGATATCACCGATGCTACCAATGTAGAAGCAGCTGGCGCATTAATGGATTCAGAACTAACTGACTTAGCCGGTATAAAAGCATTAACCGTTTCTTCTAAACAAGACCTACTTACCAACTCCGCAGGTCTAAGTGGGGCATTATCCGATGAGACAGGTACAGGAGCCGCCGTATTTGCCAATAGCCCAACACTAATATCACCAGACCTAGGAACTCCAACCACCCTGGTAGGTACTAACATCACCGGAACCGCAGCAAACTTAAACATCGGAGGTAATGCCGCAACTGTAACTATTACTGATAATCAAAGTACTGCTGAAAATAATGCTATAGTATTTACTTCAGGTGGCAGTCTGAATGGAGGTGACCTAGGCCTAGAATCTGATGGAGATTTAACCTATAACCCCTCGACCGGAACACTAAGCGCAACAGCATTTAACGGCATTCTATCAGGAGCTGTTAACGATACATCTGAGGACTCCGATTTCAGCGATTCAGAGTCCAACGTTACTATAAATGCCTTTTCAGGCAGCTTCCTAATTAGTCGAAATGAGCACTTTAATACAAGTGGAGAAAAAACTATCAGTAACACTTTTGTCAACACTGGTTCAATAATAATGCTTACAGAGGGACCATTAGTTGGTACAGGTTCAACAACGCCCTCAGGACTTAAAGTAAAAAATATCGCTGCTGGGGAATTCACAGTGGATACGGGAGGTGCTTTGCCAGATGCTGGTTCATCCTTCAAAATATTTTTCCTAATAATAAATTAGTAAGTCTATTCGAATGAAAACATGGCTTCAAATAATTTTATTATCCTTGGTTTCGATAATCAGTACTAACGCCCAAAAAACGAGTGGCATCTCAAAGGATGTGGTAAACCATTCGGCGGTTCGAACGATTAATACTAGCTTCGGCCCGCTCACCGAATCTCAGCATGCTTCAGTTCAAATTCATCGAGGTTTACTTCCGCTAATCATCAATCGATATGAAATAGATTCAGATGGAGATGGAGTGGTTGATGCCTATGACGAATGCCACAGTACAACCAATGGAGTAACTGTAGACTATAAGGGATGTGAAGTTTTTGCACTCGATTCAGAAACGATCATTATTGAAACGCTATCAAATACTTGTATCGGAACGAATGAAGGAGTAATCAAGGTTGAATTACTTGATGAAACCTATGATTATATCGTCAATTTGTCTCCAGGAAGCCTCTTATCTCTTCAACTAAATGAAACAAACAATTTTAAGGACGAATTTACAAGTCTACCAACGGGTAGCTATGAATTGTGTCTTACTATTCCGGGGGTGGCTAACTACCAGCAGTGTTTTGAAATCAATATTACCGAACCTGAACCCCTACAAGTGGTGACTTCTGCAGATTACTCAAATAAAATGGTAGATCTCATACTAAGCGGTGATGGGCCCTATATTATTGAGATTAACGAAAGAGAATTTCTGACAGAAAAGAAGAGACTTACACTACCTCTACAACCGGGTAATAACAAGATTGCAGTCAGGACTAAATTGATATGTCAAGGAAGCTATTTTGAAGAAATATTCGTCTCTGAAGAGGTGATTGTTTATCCGAATCCGACCGAGGGTCAGGTTCAAATTTATGTCGGAGGTAAAGACAACACAGTAGAACTTTCGGTTCTAAATCTGCAAGGTCAAAGGCTTTTCAATAATCCAATCCAGGTGGGAAATAATCGGGTGATTGATTATGATCTTGGTAATTATCCGTCTGGTGTTTATCTCATACAGCTGACCGGTAAAGAGGTTAATCAGCGAATTAAGGTAGTGAAGTTGTAAATGAGACGTTTGTTATTAAATATACTTCTCGTCACTGTGCTTAGTGCCTGTAGTACTGATCTTCCGCAAGGAGCCGACCCACCAAGCTCGTTTAATCTTTTACTCCCAGAGAATCAGGAAATTTGTGAGCCTGGAGGAATAATTAATGGCCCTAATGCCTCTGTCGTATTTTCTTGGGAAAAAGCACAAGGAGCGACCTCATATAGTCTTAAAATAACGGACACCTCCGGCATAATTACCTCTATAGATGATATCACCGAGACCTCTCACAAAATCGATTTGAAGAGAGGAGAATCTTATAGCTGGGGCGTATTAGCAAATAACGCTCTTTATCAGGTTGCGAGTTCGGCAAGTTTTCATTTCTATTTAAGAGGTGAGCCAGTTTCTAACTTGGTACCTACACCTCCCTCGGCAATCTACCCGAAATCTGGCCAGTCAATTGCAGGAGATTTAACATCTATTCAGCTCGAGTGGGAAGGATATGATCCAGATGGTGATGAACTATCCTATTATTTAACTGTCGAATATGGTTCATCTCCCGATGGTACTTTTACCACCTTGTTAGATCAAAACAACTTAAAAGGAACCACCTATACCATTCAGATTTCACCGAATACATTTTATTCTTGGAAGGTGGTCGCTACAGATGGTAAAGAAGCCGCAAAAAGCCAGCCGTTTTCTTTCCAAACCACTCCAAATTAGACAAAGTTTAGTACCTTTTAAGGGTGAAAAAGAAATTATTAAGCCTTATATTGATTGGGCTAGGGATAAGCTGTACCACCTATATACCTAGCGAAATCATTAGAGACCTATCCTCAATCCATACCGGTGAGGAAGAAGAAGCTCTTCCCGATATAGATGAATTAGAGCCTAATACTCCTCCTAGTATTAATAAACAAACTCCAGAGGATGGAATTACTTGGGCACCAAATAATCCCATTGAACTAATATGGGGTTTTGATGATGAAGATGGTCCAAAAAACAGAGCTGAACTTTTAGCCTCCTTAAGTTTCATGGTTGAAGTAGATACATTAAGTTCTTTTGCTACTGCGAAACAATATCAGATATCAGGTTGGAATACCCATCGACATGAAACCTATCCAGGAACAACATACTATTGGAGAGTATCGGTGACTGATGGAAAAGACACAGTACAAGATAATTCACCTTGGAAATTTTATGTAGGAGGTAATTAAACCCCAATTCAATCGATTTTTCTTACCTTCTTAAGCCCTAAACGAGTTCTATGAAAAACCTTTTTGTCGCTTTTGTTTTATTGCTTTTTATAAGCTGTAATACATCATCTTCTTCTGCCGAATTTGCCTTTGAAGAAGCCACAGTCAGTGAATTACAGACTCAGATGCAGTCTGGCACACTAACCGCTGTAGAACTTGCTTCGGCTTATCTCGAGCGAATCGCCCTATTCGATCAATCTGAAGGAGGTGTACATAGTATTATTGAGATTAATCCTGACGCACTTCAAATCGCTGCAGAACTAGACGCTGAAAGAGCTAGCGGACAGGTTCGTGGGCCACTACACGGGATACCCGTAGTAATTAAAGACAATATCGATACAGGAGATAAAATGTTCACTACCGCGGGATCGTTAGCACTTACGCATGGGCCTGCCCCAGACGATGCATTTGTCGTCAAACAACTTCGCGAGGCAGGAGCCATCATCTTAGGAAAAACAAACCTATCAGAATGGGCTAACTTTAGATCGAGCCGTTCATCAAGCGGATGGTCAGGTCGCGGCGGACAAACCCGAAACCCCTATGTACTCGATCGCAGCCCCTGCGGTTCAAGTTCAGGCTCAGGAGCTGCCGTTTCAGCTAATTTCGCAACCCTTGCAATTGGTACAGAAACCAATGGCTCGGTGGTATGTCCTTCATCTACTAACGGCGTAGTTGGTATTAAACCAACTGTTGGCCTAGTAAGTCGTGACGGTATTATTCCAATCTCAGAAACACAAGATACCGCAGGCCCTATGGCCAGAACGGTAGCCGATGCTGCAGCACTCCTATCTGCAATGACTGGGGTTGACCAAGCAGACGAAAAAACACTAGCAAGCGAAACCTTTGTAGGTACAGATTATACTCAGTTTCTAGATGCTAACGCTCTTCAAGGAAAGCGTGTCGGGATTATGAAAGGCACCTTCGGCAACCATGAAAGAGTGGATGTCGTACTCGAATCGGTTGTAAAAGCACTTGAAGAAGCAGGAGCTACCGTAGTAATGGATATCGAATTACCCGAACGCAGGGCCATCGACCGCTCAGGATACGAACTCATGTTGTACGAGTACAAAGCGGGCCTCAATGCCTATTTCGCCTCGAGACCAGACAGCCCTATTCAAAGCATCGATGATTTGATTGCCTTCAACGAAGAAAATGCGGCAACTGAAATGCCGTTTTTTCAGCAAGAACATCTTCTTCAAGCGGCCGAAAAAGGAGATTTAACAGAACCCGAATACCTCGAGGCTCTTGAAAAGGTGACTTCGAATGCAAGAGCAGCCGTTGACAACGCGCTTGCGACGAATGAGCTCGATGCCATAATGGGGGTAACTGGAGGGCCTGCCTGGACCATCGATGTGGTTAATGGTGACCACTTTGGTATGGGAAGCTCAAGTCCTGCGGCACAATCGGGATATCCGAACATTACCGTACCTGCAGGTTTTGTTGGTGAACTACCGGTTGGGGTAAGTTTCTTCGCAGGCAAATTCGAAGAAGCAAAACTTATCGGCATTGCCTATGCTTTCGAACAGGCCACAAAAGTGCGTAAAGCACCTCAATTTATTAAAGCATTACCTACAGAATGATACCAGAAATCCAACCCCTCGAACATCGAAGTTATTTAGTCAATGGAGAAATCAAACCATGGACTGGAGAAATCCAAGATGTCTACTCGACCTTAAGTAAAACCTCCGGAGCCTCCTATCAGAAAACACGTGTCGGCTCTGTTCCCAACCTAGGAGAAAAAGAAGCTCTTGAAGCACTAGATTCTGCTTATAAAGCCTATGATCAAGGTAAAGGAATTTGGCCAACCATGAAGGTGAAGGACCGCATCGAATGTATGACTCGCTTTGTCGAAAAAATGAAAGAAAAGCGCGAAGAGGTCGTTGAATTGTTGAAGTGGGAGATTATCAAGAATCACAACGATGCCTATAAAGAATTCGACCGCACCATAGACTATATCTATGACACTATTGAGGCTTACAAAGACATTGATCGCGATTCAGGTCAATTCGAGAAATATCAAGGGGTGTTCGCGCACATTCGCAGAGGTCCGATTGGAGTGGTTTTATGCTTAGGGCCCTATAACTATCCGCTCAATGAAACCTTTAGCTTACTGATTCCAGCTATCATCATGGGAAATACAGCGGTTTTCAAACCCGCTAAACATGGAGTGTTACTGATCAGCCCACTACTTGAAGCTTTTAAAGAAAGCTTCCCTAAGGGGGTGGTAAATATTGTGTTTGGTAGAGGTAGAGCGATTGCATCACCCATTATGAAATCAGGTAAGGTTGATGTATTATCCCTTATCGGTCATAGCACATCGGCGAATGCACTTCAAGAATTACATCCTAAAGCAAACCGTTTACGAACGGTATATGGGCTTGAAGCTAAAAACCCAGGCATTGTTCTAAAGGATGCTGATCTTGATCTAACGGTGGCTGAATGTATTTCTGGAACATTGAGTTACAACGGTCAACGTTGTACGGCATTAAAAATTCTGTATCTACAAGAAAGGATAAAAGATGCTTTCCTAAGTAAATTCACTGAAGCGGTTGATGCGCTTGCGTTTGGAGACCCTTGGGATAAAAATGCTTTTTTGACCCCGCTTCCTGAACCTGGAAAAGTGACCTACATTCAAGAATTGATCGATGACGCGCTTGCCAAAGGCGCAAAGATTATGAATAAAAAAGGAGGACAAGTAAGTGATAATTTTATTTGGCCAGCAGTACTCTACCCTGTAACCAAAGACATGAGAGTTTATAAGGAAGAGCAATTTGGTCCGATTGTACCTGTCGTCTCCTTTGATTCGATTGAGCATCCTCTCAACGATATGGCTGAGTCTGATTACGGTCAGCAGGTAAGTATTTTCGGGCGACACCACACCAAGCTCGCTCGTCTGATTGACATCTTGGCGAATCTGGTATGTCGAGTGAATCTAAATTCGGCTTGTCAACGAGGACCAGATATTTATCCGTTCACTGGCCGAAAAGATTCGGGACAGGCCACCTTAAGTGTAAAAGATGCCCTCAGAGCATTCTCTATTCGAACCTTTTTAGCTTTCAAAGAAAATGATATCAATAAACAAACCGTTCGTGATATCTTAGACAGTAATGAAAGCAATTTCTTAAACACCGACTTCATCTTATAACTATGAAAAAACTACTTCTATTGGCGCTTTTTAGTTGCGCTATTTCTTTCGCCCAAGAAAGTCAGTTGGCCGAAGGCCCTTTTAAACAACTCATTATTCGAGGGGTAACACTTATAAACGGTAATGGAGCGCCACCTATTGGCCCCGTAGATGTAGTAGTAGAAAATGACAAGATTACTGAGGTGAGTGTGGTAGGATATCCGAACGTGGCGATCAACCCGAAAAGACGTCCTCAGCTCAAGCCAGGAGGTAGAGAATTAGACGCCACAGGCATGTACTTACTACCCGGATTCATCGATATGCACGGGCACATTGGCGGAAACGCTCAAGGAGCCAACTGGGACTACGTATTTAGCCTTTGGTTGGCTCATGGGGTAACTACCGTTAGAGAACCTAGTGGACGCGGTCTTGAATACACTCTTGACTTAAAACGACGCGCTGAGAAAAATGAAATCATCGCTCCTCGAATTTTTGCCTACACTGGTTTTGGTCAAGAAGGAGACGAAATCACCACACCTGATGAGGCTCGCGAATGGGTGCGTCAAAATGCTAAGAATGGGGCGGATGGAATCAAGTTCTTTGGAGCAGACCCAGCCATCATGGATGCAGCACTAAGAGAAAACAAACGTTTAGGCCTAGGCTCTGCGTGCCACCATGCACAGATGAGTGTAGCAAGATGGAATGTACTTCACTCGGCACGTGCTGGTTTAACTTCAATGGAGCACTGGTACGGGTTACCAGAGGCGCTATTTGAAGATCGTACGGTACAAGATTATCCGTTAGATTATAATTATCAAAATGAGCAACACCGTTTTGAAGAAGCGGGTAAGTTATGGGAACAAGGCGCTCCGCCCTACTCAGATCATTGGAACGCAGTAATGAATGAGCTTATAGACCTAGATTTTACCCTAGACCCCACCTTTAATATTTACGAGGCTAATCGTGACCTTCAGCGCGCGAGAAGAGCCGAATGGCACGAAGAATACACCTTGCCTTCGCTATGGAGATTTTATCAGCCTTCGATGATTTCACACGGGTCGTACTGGCATGATTGGGGTACCGAGCAAGAAATTACTTGGAAGCGTAACTTTAAACTATGGATGACCTTCGTAAATGAGTACAAAAATCGAGGCGGACGTGTAACCACCGGTTCAGACTCGGGATTCATTTTTCAACTCTATGGGTTCGCTTACATCAGAGAGTTAGAATTGTTGCGTGAGGCAGGATTCCATCCGCTCGAGGTGATTCGTTCAGCTACCCTCAACGGTGCAGAAGCCCTTGGTATTGCTGATCAAATCGGAAGCGTTGAAGTCGGAAAACAAGCCGACTTTGTTATTGTCGAAGAGAATCCACTTAAAAACTTCAAGGTACTATATGGTACTGGTGCCGTGCGACTTACCAAAGACAACGAAGTAGTTCGTGCCGGAGGTATCAAGTATACCATCAGTAACGGGGTGATCTACGACGCTAAAGGCTTACTAGCCAAGGTCAGAGGTATGGTTCAAAAAGCCAAAGACGAAGAAGGCTTTGAAATCAAACAACCGGGGGTTAACTAAGAATGCAAATACTTGTCGTTCCTGATTCCTTCAAAGAAAGTCTCAGCGCTAAGGAAGTAGCGACGGCGATCTCAAAGGGAATTCATTCGGTTGATCCTGAAGTTTTTGTAAGACAACTTCCATTTTCAGACGGAGGTGAAGGTGCCTTAGATCTTCTTCAAAACTTGTTTGAAGGAGAATTAGTTACCACCAACACCATCGATGCCATAGGGCGATCAATCAAAGCTCCCTATTTTCGATTTGCCGACCGCAAAGCCGCTTGGATTGAACTTTCACAAGCCTCAGGTCTGGCACAAATCGAAGTCGAGAAAAGAAATCCCATGCTGGCCTCGACCTATGGAACTGGCTTGCAAATTAGGCACGCTCTCGATAACGGAGCCGAAGAAATCTATTTGGGTATTGGTGGCAGTGCAACCAATGACGGTGGAACTGGTATTCTATCGGCGCTAGGAGCTCTATTTTCTGATGCCGAAGGTGAAATGCTCTTACCCGGTGGCGGATTTTTAACCCAGCTCGATCACATCGACGTAGAACCCATTCCTCAGTTTAAATTAAAAGTTGCTTGTGATGTGAGTAGTCCACTATTGGGCAAGCAAGGAGCTACTGCCGTATATGGACCACAAAAAGGAGTGACTCATGAAATGGAGCCACAGTTAGAGGCTGGCCTGGCTAATTTTAGCAAACACATCAAATTACTTACCCAAAAATCGGTAGCAGAGTTGCCCGGTGCAGGTGCTGCGGGCGGATGCGCCGCAGGACTTCACGGGCTACTAGGAGCTGAATTAGTCTCAGGCTTCGAACTTCTTGCTGAGTTATCTCACTTAGAAGAACAAATCGCAGCATCTGATTTGATTATTACGGCAGAGGGTCGCATCGATGGGCAAAGCCTTGAGGGAAAACTTCCTGTTGGAGTGGCAAAACTTGCGAAAAAACACCACAAACCTGTGGTAGTTCTTGCCGGTAGCATTGGTGAACATTTAGACCCGCTATACGCCCTAGGAATAGACGCTATTTTTAGTATTCAGAATAAACCTTGCACCCTTGAAGAAAGCATGAACAGCGCTTCTAAACTTTTAGAATCGACCGCACAACGAGTCTTTAGACTCTATCAAACTGCCAAAAAATAATGATTACTGCACTTCTATCACTGCTAGCCGCATTAGCTTTTATTATCTACGGAACTTCAAAACTGAAGTGGCCCGCATTTTTGGTATTACTGCTTGCGAGTTTGTTCCTGGCGCTAGCTACAGGAGTCGAACCTCAAGAAATTGGCTCGCTTTTGAGTGAAGGGTTCGGCAAGACGGTAAAAAGTATAGGCCTTCTTATCGTCTTTGGTTCAATCATCGGCGTGGCCTTAGAGCAATCAGGAGCGACCAAAAAAATCGCTGTCGCAATGCTTTCAAGACTTTCATTTTTACCGCTACCCTACACCGTGGCAATAATCGGTTATCTCGTCTCGATTCCAGTATTCTGCGACTCAGCCTTTGTGATTTTATCCTCTTTAAACAAGCGTTTATCACAGAAGTCAGGCATCCCCCTTTTGGCACTTACTATAGCCCTTTCAACCGGCCTTTTCGCAACGCACGTTCTGATCCCCCCTACACCGGGTCCCCTCGCGGCAGCTGCAAACCTAGAATTAAATGATTTAGGACTATTGATCATAATGGGTGGGTCAGTAGCCTTTCTACTTATGCTGGTGGGAGCAGCCTTCGCTTATCGCGTTTCAAAACGAGTTTCTCTAGAAGTACAAATTCCCGAAACCGAAGAAGAGAACGTAGAGGAATTACCCTCGTTGAAGTTGGCGATTGCGCCGATTTTCATTCCTCTCTTACTCATAGGGCTTAGTAGTTTTTCAAATCACTTCAAAATCGACCCTACCCTGGCCCTTGGAGTAGGCATGGTACTTTCGTTTCGGCTAGGTCGATTTACAAAGACCAAATTTTTCTTAAGTGAAGTAGTTAATAAAGGAATACAAACGGCTGCACCCATTTTATTGATCACCGCCATGGGCGGCACTCTGGGACTAGTGATTAGTAAACTTCCTGTGGCTGAATTTGTAGCCGAGCATTTACTATATCCGGAGCTAGGATTACTTATCCCATTCCTTATAGCCGCCTTATTAAAGAGCGCTCAAGGGTCCTCTACAGTTGCAATTATTACCGCCTCGGCGATGGTATTCCCGATGCTTTCAATATTGGGTCTAGACTCTGATTTGGGTAAAACTTGGGTAGTCATCGCAGTGGGAATTGGTTCAATGACCGTATCACATGCAAATGATTCTTATTTCTGGATCGTCTCTCAGTTCGGTAATCTAAGTGTCAAAGAAGCCTACCGTTACCACACCTTTGCGACACTGCTACAAGGAATTGCAGGATTGATCATCGTACTTGCCGGATACTTTATTTCTTCGACCCTTAATCTACTATAGCTAAAGGCTCAGTGGTCTTCCAATCACCGCGGGTAAAGTCTACAAAATCTTGAGGCATTCCATCACTCGCTACGGATCGTTGGCTCAGTTCTGTAACGCTGCTCCACAACGCTCCTTCGTAAACGTTTTGATCGAGCGGTAACCCCCCGCGAAGACATTCTACTATTCGGTACATCATGATGCCGTCCATTCCGCCATGTCCGCTACCGGCTGCTGCAGAATTTAATCGCTTATATAACGGATGATCGTATTTCTCGTAAAGCTTCTCCAGATTTTCTCCTTGAATCCAACGGTGATGGTCCTCACTTAAGCCTTCGAAGCCCCCGTCAAAGGCGGCTCTAGTTGGGAACCCGGCCAAGATACCCTTGGTACCCTGAATCAAATTGTGTCGGGTATAAGGCCTCGGTGAAGTTTCATCCCATTGAACCATGATGGTACGGTCCAAATGGGTTTTAATAAGCGAAGTATTTAGATCTCCCCCTTTAAAATCAAGAGCATTCCACTTATGATCTTCAGGATAATTTTTCTCCGCGTACAACTTTCGACCTCTAGCCGGGGTCGAAAATGAGGTCAATCGCTTGAATTGATCATCACCTCTGCCCAAATTCATGTATTGAGCCACAGGCCCTAAGCCATGAGTCGGATACAAATTGCCATTTCGATGCGCATAATGATACGTTCTCCAAGAACCCGTTCCTCTTTCAACCTCATCCATCTGCCAACGTAGCTCATGAATGTAGGCTGCCTCTGCATGAAGCAACTCCCCTATCGCGCCCTTGCGGCACATATTTAAAAACATGAGTTCGTCTCGAGAATAGTTTACATTCTCCATCATCATACAATGCTTACCGGTCTTTTCAGAAGTATTCACCACATCCCATAACTCTTCGATAGTCAGTGCCATTGGCACCTCAACAAAGGCATGTGCGCCCATTTTCATGCTCTCAATGCACATGGGAGCATGATTCGTCCAATTCGTTGAAATAAAGACCACATCAGGTCGCACCTCTTCGAGCATTTGCAACCAAGCCTCCTCACTACCCGAGTAGCTCTTTACTGAAGTTGTATCTCTATTGCTTTTACTTAAGATCTCTAAACTCTTCTCAATGTTATCTTCGTATAAATCAGATAATGCCACCACCTCGGTTCCTTCAAGAGTAGCAAAGAAATCAAGATGACCTTTTCCGCGATAACCTAGACCTATAAATGCCGCGCGAACCTCTTCAAGGGGCTCGGCTGCAAAATCACCCATATATTTTTGATCGCTAGGCCTTTCAGTTAAACTACCAAAGGCTCCGGTACAAGAAACAGAAAGCGTACCTACAGAGGCGGCGCTCAAACTACTAGTTTGCAGAAAAGATCTTCGATTCATTATGGATTGGTTTTAGAGAGGATAAAAGATAGAAAAGT
>Ga0222715_10004689_pt1 | contig 11781 bp, 9 predicted proteins | sample C33_9DmetaG_FD_165056 | JGI IMG/M metagenome (GOLD analysis project Ga0222715, IMG submission 165056) | Estuarine water microbial communities from San Francisco Bay, California, United States - C33_9D | ecosystem: Environmental > Aquatic > Marine > Unclassified | place: USA: California...
ACAGTAACTCTTGCCGTTGCTCCATTCCAAGTTCCTGTTGCAGAACCATTCAGAAGTCTTACATTAAAGTGCTCACCGATATTATAACCAACACCAGCTGCACCAATTTCTCCATAAAAAATACCATTTAATCCATGTCTTCTACTGAAGTTAATATCTGGTGTTGTAGTAGTTGAATCGACAACAGAAAGAATATCGAGACCAAATCCAAATTTTTTGGACAGTACATCTACAGTTTCTCTAGTAATACTTCTCTTAAGGTCGTTGGTTACAACTTCACCAATAGGGTAAGTCTTTGCATAGGTTTTTGCTGCTAATGGAGAATCGTTTCCATTATCTCTGTCAAGTTGTGGATATAGATCGACAATATTTTGACTATATTTTAAATTTGTGAACTCTTCAGAAATCGGATTACCAGCATTCGAAAGATATAGATGATAGATTCCGTCTCTTTCACCATCAACATATTCTTGAAGTACTTCATTTCTATAAATGTAAAGATTGGATTGCAAATCAGATCTTTCAAATCTTGGGGAAACATCAGTTCTAATACCAGTGTTATTAGTCGATGTTGGTCCAGGGGCATTAATGGTTATTGGATATGTAAATATCATATCGTCAACAACGGTAGTAGTGAAAGTTCCGTTGTATCCGCTATTCCCAGCACCGATAACGTTAATAGAATCCGTAACATTACGAATAGTAACACTGTCTCCAGTGGTTAAATTGTGTGGAAGTTCTGTTCTTACTGTAGCAGTTGAACTACTGTATGTACAAGTGGCAATAAATCTTGGATTGCGATTATAAGTATAATCATCTGTAGCATTAATTGTGGATTTATTGAAATCTGTATCGTCTGTTCCACGATATCCAGTAGAACTAGTTTCTTGAATAATAAATCCATTCTCCGGAGTCTTAGATTTTGTAAGTTCTTTTGGAACTACAACTCTCACTTTATAAATCTTCTCATCAAGACTTCTGGTATCTGCAATTCTCTTCAAATATGTTGCTTCAGAAGCACCAGTTCCGGAAAGATTGCTGTAGATATCGTTTCCAGAATTAGTTCTAATATACCACTGACTATTTACAGCATCCCATTGAACAGGATGCCCAATATCTCCGGCAATCTTATCAGATATTCTACTAAGAATTTTTAAATCTGTTCCACCATAAACAGTAATAGGTGAATCATTCGTCGCATCGGATTCAGAAGCTGCTAATTTAAATGTGGTTGTGCTGCCACCTGGAACAATTGCATAATAAACAGTATTAGTTCTCAGATTTTCTGGCAGATCTCCATTACCACTTATAATTATAACCTTTTCTCCGGTCTGCAATGAATGGTTTCCGGAAGTTAATGTAAATACATTTGAAGATGGTACATTAACATAATATTCTTTGGCAGAAGATGTTACTCCATCAGTCATCAAAATATTAGCAGAATATTCCGTTCCACCAATATTCAAATATAACTTATCATTTACTCTTGCACCTACCCTATATCCCTGCGTTAGAATGGGAGGAACAATATCTTCAGACACAAATCCATTAATATAGAGTCTTGTATTGATTGCATTAGAAAGGGTATTTGTAATATCAAGTGTTAACCAATCTACCGTTTCTTCAGTACCATCTATTGTTCTTGGTGGAATGATATGTGTGATAAATGCTTTATCATCTTTTGCAAATGCTTGCTTCTTAAATCCATCGGCAGCAAGTGAAATCTGTCCGAAGTTTGAGTTTGAGTTTGTGATAGAAGCATCTGCACCACTTTCAGCAGCAAAGTGTCTATTAAATCCAATCGCAAATACAGAAACTATCTGAATAAATGCGTCATTAGATAGTTTGATGTGAGATGATTCCCATCCACTTCTATAAATTGCATCAGAATCTAAGTGATATACAGTTCCCTTTGATGAAGAGTTTCCGGCAAGTGCTCCACCATACTCGGGAACGATATTGATTTTATCGCTATAATCTCTCGCAGAAGGATTATATTTTACAAATGCTCGGTCATCTTTTTGCAGACCAACACCAGTAAATTGTGCAACAACCATTGAACGGAAACCAGTTGCCTTGCTTCCATCGGCGTGCATACCATTCATACCCCATACAGAACGCATGGAGCAGTTGAAGATATAAGGAGATGCACCAGATACGGTATCCATCTCTACTGTTACAAACTCGTTACCAGAAATGACGCCAGGTGTCGTCATTGTTGATGGAGAATAAAGTAAGTTGTAGTAGAATATATTAGAATTATTCGTATCAACTTCACTTACCTTCGTGGAGATATTGTAGTTGGTGTCTCCATCAACTGGTGTTACGCCAGTAATTCTGATTGGTGTTCCTTCAGTAAGTCCGTGTGGAGTATCTGTTGTTACAGTAACTCTGTTAGTAACTACGCCGCCACTACCAGCTTCGATTTTTGTAATCTTAATTGGATCTGGAGAAAAAGCACCTACAATTTCATATTCAGGTTTTTGTGGTTCAAATCCTCTTGGAAGTGCTGGAAACTTATCATCAATATCTCTTCCAGAACCAGTTCCATATGCGATAGAAAGTTTCGCATAATACATGCCAAGGTCAGTTATTCCATAACTCGCAACTTCATTTATACCATCTGCATATTCAAATACAGTGAGTTTATGGTGTGAGAACGTTGGAACTGCAGTATTTCCGGTACTAAAGTTATTATTCCTTGTATAAACTGTTCCAATTTCATCACCATCAAAGATGGAGAATTGCCAGAGATAACATGCACCAGTAAGTCTGAAGATAGCAGAATATGGTGTATCATCCGTTGGGTTTGGAACATATTTTGGACGAATTTTAGTCTTTCTTAAATCAAGACCGACAATCGATACACCTCTTGGTACAATTGCACCGCCGTAAATACTATTAAATCTGTATAGATGATTTCCAGTTTGCGTTAAGTCAAAATTAGAATCTAAAGAAAGATAAAAATCTGCAGGAACAACTTCGGCGGATGATGAATCCGAGCGAATGACTTTCGCCTGGCCACCATCATTAAATACAGACCATCCAGGTCTATTATCAACGACATGTTCACCAGGCATTAAGAGGACAGTAGTCTTTTCAACCTCGTCGTTACTATCTCCCTTAATATAGGAAAATCTTGCTGCCTCTATTAGAGCTCGCTGAATAGTCTTAAACGGCCTAGCAAGAGAATTTCCCGTGTTTAAAACACTATCGGTCGAATCCAAATCCGCCGGACTTACATATAAGATTCTACCTTCGGTATTCTTAATGAAATTTTCAAGTTTATTTAACGGCATTGTTTTTTGCGGTTCATATCCTTCTTATTCTTTATTTATCACACCGTCAAATCTATTATTCAGAGATGAAGTCTATTTCATCTGGCATATCTTCAGGATTTTCCAATTCTACTGGAAATAGACAAGGATGTACCTCTTCGTCTATCAAATAGAAAGAGGTTTTATACAAATCTTCCGGTTCGTATGATAGATTCTTGTCTGCTTCTCTACAAAGATCTTGATCATACAAATGCCCATCTGGCAACTCATCGAAAGTAAATGGAACATGATTTATAAAGTACATCTTCACTATCATCCTGCCATTATTATACCAGCAATATGCGGTGTCAATTTTATAAGACATAGTGGATGTTTTTGTCTTATTTATTTTAATGAAGAATATGAGAATAGAAAGTCATTGACATAGTTTTTAGCGAAGTATGGATCAAATTTACTTTCCATATATCCACTAACAGGATCGAGATCTAGCATGTACTTGTCAAAGTCCATATACTCTTCAATATTATCTCCATCTGGTTTAGATTTTTCTAGTAGTTCTTTATATACATCAACATATTTCTTAAAATTATCAAGATGTTCTGGGATTTGATCTCTAGTACACTTGCGAACGTATATGTATCTCGAAAAGTGATTTCCTGCCTGAAAAAATCTAATATCTTTGGATGTATTATCAAGCATCTCACCAAGATGACATCTCATGAAAGAATTGTCCCAATCATAATTGGGAGCTGGATGCTGAAAATCAAATACAATAATAACCTTCTTTTCAAAAAAGCACATTAGATCCATCCCTAAGCATGGAAGATTAGATCCAGTCTTTGGATATACAATATTATTGTAGATATCTGTTTCTCCACCAATAATACTGGTCTCTCTAGATTTTAAAATATATTCATTATCGTATTTTGCAGAACGCAAAACAATATTGTCCTTCCCAAATCTATAGTCTATAGATTTATGATTAAGATTGAGAGTTTTTATTAAATAGTCAGAATAATCTTTCCACATAGTCTTGTAACTTTACCTTTAAAGTAATTTATAGGACGAGAGAGAATTGAACTCTCACGGGCACAATGCCCAACAGATTTTAAGTCTGGTGCGTCTACCTATTCCGCCACCGTCCCTAGGTGCTCCTTGCGTGGATCGAACACGCCTCGGGCGAATTATGAGTTCGCTGCATTCACCAGATTGCTAAAGGAGCAGATAGTGTAGAAGACAGGATTTGATACCTGCATACCCTCATAGAGGTGTGTTTCCTTACATCACATCTACACTAATAGGAGTACTGGGAGTTGAACCCAGACTACCCCGTTATAAGCAGGGCGCTCTAACCATTAAGCTATACTCCCAGATGATGAACTACGATGCTTCGTTATTATTCTCCGTGTATATTCGGAGAAGTTCATCATCATAAGGCATCATAACTGCTGCTCTTCCTTCTTCGTCTATGACACCAATGCGCTCTCCGTTTTCTACACGTTCTAGGAGAGCATCAAAGTTATCTTCCCATTCTTTCACTGTGTAAACTTCCATAGATCTGATATTTATCAGTATTCCTCACCCTGAATTGCCAGATCCGCATACTCAATTTGATCTTCCGAAAGATTAGCAGTTACCACTTCCAGAACGTTCATAAATTCCTGGACGGTATCGCAATTTACCATCTTTTCATTACCCTCATCGCTCAGGAGAAGGAAAGAGCGGGTGCAAACATCGATCACGATGCCTTGGACGCATTCAGTGTTGCTCATGGTGTTCCGTTGATTACCCACATATTATAGGGCATCTGGGGTGGGGTGTCAAGCGTTTCCCCTAAAAAACCGTCAAGATCCCAGATTGTGTAAAATCATGGAATGTATAATCAGCATATGGTGCTGAATTATTATTATTTGTTGGTGCTGTTCCTGTTGTTATAGTTCCACCACTTGCTTTTGTTACAAGTCCTAAGTATCTGATAATAAGTCTTCCAGATCCACCAACATTACTATAAGACTCTGGTGATGGATTTTCATAATTATATCCAGAAGCACCACCACCAGTTCCGGGATCTGGACTTACTGTATAGTTTTGCAGTCCATTTCGACCAACAGCACCGTGAGAAGATCCGCCCCCACCACCAAATCCAACAGATCCGGGATAATTATCCGATGGACCAATAAATCTTGGAAGACCATATCCAATTCCACCACTACCAGCAGTACCAAAAGGTGGACCTGCGAATTTAGCACCATCACTGCCATATCCAGTTGGCCATGCTCCACCTCCTCCACCACAATTTATATTATCTGTATTTGGGATATTAGTGTTTGCGTTATTAACTTGTCCTCTAGTACCATATCCGCCTCTCTGACCTTGATTTGTTGGTGATGGAATATCGCCAGCACCTCTCTGTAAATATGTACCATATCCTCCACCACCACATCCACCATCTTGAGCAGCGGTTGTGACTGAACCACCATGTCCACCACCTTTTGCTGCTATAGAACCTTCAATATAAGTTGGAGAACCATTACCTAAACCATTTCCACCAGCACCAATTGTCACACCATAAGATTCTCCAGCAACTAAAACTCTGTTATGGACATATACACCACCACCACCTCCTCCACCACCACAAGAAACAGCGCCTCCAGGAGTGTTTGAACCTGTTGGTATATAACACTCACCCGCAGACCCACCTCCTCCACCAACCGAGAGAATTCTTACTGGTAGAGGAGCTGCTCCAGGTCCTCCAACCCAAAATGCTTGAATAATTGACATATTATGTTAATCCTTGACCAAAAATTACAAATTGATTGAGTGAAGTACAGAGAATAGTAGCAATACCATATTGTGCCAGTGTTCTGTCTCCTGTTAATGAAGTTCCTGCCATTTTTACGCCACCACCACCATTAATAGTTACACTACTAGTGGTATTGTTAAAAACTGATACTACATCACCTGCTAAGAATACATTACTTGGAATGGTTACATTAGCAACAGAGTTGAGAGCAATATGCTTTCCTACATCACCAATTACTAGAGTATAGTTTGATGTTTTGGCATTTTGAGGAATCGTTCCAGGTCCAAATGTCCCCTGAACTCCTTGCCTTCCCTGAACTCCTTGAGCACCGTCTGATGGACCTTGAATACCTTGAGCACCAGTGGCACCTTGGATACCCTGAGCACCATCGGAAGGTCCTTGAATACCCTGAGCACCATCAGTACCTTGTACCCCCGCATCGCCTTGGGATCCTGTTGATCCTTGAATACCCTGAACACCTTGCGTACCCTGTACTCCCTGAAGACCTTGGTTTCCATTTGCCCCATCGGCACCGTCTGGTGGTCCTTGAATACCTTGGATACCTTGGATACCCTGTGTTCCTTGGGCACCAGTATCACCATCAGAAGGTCCTTGAATACCCTGAACACCCTGAACACCCTGAACACCCTGAACTCCTTGAGCACCATCACCAGTACCAGTGCCAATTAGTGCTGGATCATTATCAGCAACTGTTCCAGTAACTATACCATCATCTGTTGCTCTGATAAAATATTTTGTTCCATTGGGAGAGGTAAGAATAATTCCACAAATTGGATTTGACAGATAAAGACATCCATAAACATGTAAATCTTCTACAAAGTCATCACCGGAACTATAAGTATATTTGTCTGGAGCTAATCCCATTTGTTTTCTCCTATTCCGCTAAACTTAAAACGGTTCTTAAAATATCGAACGGTTTAGTGAATATTGAAGCATTTCCTAATGCCAAAATATTTGTATTCTGCATCAGAAGAGCTGATAGTTTTCCTTCTTTAAGATATGGCGTTGGAACATCATCTGCTAGCATTCTTATATTTTTTGTAGCACCCTCTTCCTGATATCCAAGTCTAATATTTCTTCCTTGAATTACAACTTCCTCTTCACCCTCGATAACAATTTGAGTTGCCTTAAACGTTATAATTCCATCTTCGGCAGTGAATTCAATACCCCCTTTGTGGGCAGTAAAAAGACAAGCAACATCAGTTGATTTAATTTTATCGCCACATTCAAACTGAAACTTACTATCAGTATTAAATCTAGCAAGTCCACTACCTTCATGAAAACTTTGGTTATATCTCAAACCATCAGCATTGACAGAAACTAACTGATATGCCGTTTTTCCAGCAAATCCTACAACTGTACTTCCAGTTTCAACATATAGTTTTGGACCGAAAGACTCTAGATATCTTGGTTTATTATCGCTCATGTTACACAATCAATAGAAGTAACTATTTCTGTTTGTGGTGGTTGTACAGTAGTCATAATTGGTCTCAATACAGCACCATATCCAGTCTCCGTTCTAATATTTAGTTTTGGTAGATCAGTATAACGAATTGGTTTCTTAATTCTAACCGCAGTAATTCTTCCACCAGAAACATCCATCTCCAAATCATCATTCTCTAAATCATCCTCATCATCATAATTATCACCAGGATCTTCAACAATAACATCTCTAATGTAAGCATCTTCTTCATCACCTGCTGGATAGTTTTCGCCTTCGGTCATAATGATCACCGATGTTATTTGACCGTATGTCGGTGAATTTACATTAGTATCAATCACTGTCTTGCCATAGCAACCATACCCCTGATCACAATTGTCATCAAAGGAAACAAATGGGGCATCCTTATAATCAGTTCCAGGATCAGTAAGTTCTACACCAATAATACTTGCGGTTCTCTTAATGTCTCCACCAATATTATCAGTATCAAATTCCCTCATAAACTTACCAAGAATAACCTTTCCTGCTCCACCAACACCATCGCCACCAAAGAAGGTTACCTTTGGTGCTCCACAAGCAAATACATTTCCGGTATTACAATTTGATCCACCAATTCCTTCATCTGTTCCTGCTCCAGATCCAAAAATATCCCATTGACCATATTCATTTTCAAAATCATTAATACCTCTTCCAACAGTCTCTGACAAGGAGAAATTATTAATTATATCAAGTGCATCTTCTTGTTCTTTTTCTCCTTTGTCTTTCTTTACACCCCTATCAATAATGTATTTTCTACTTGGTGGACACTTCTCTTTCTCACCACACTTAAGGAAACTTAGAACTTTTCTAATTGTTTTAACAGCACCAACTAAGAAATCTTTTACCTTAAAAATCGTACCAAGAATGTTACTAATTGGAGCAAGCATTGGAGTTATGGCAGAGTCAATAAGATTAATAATCTTTGTTGTCATAGCACCTATAAACTGCTGAACGGCACAGGTAGGAACATTTAATACGTTCCTAACCATTCCCATAATAAGATCTTCAATTACACTTGTAAGTGCCTGTGTAACTTTTGATGCTAAACAAGCAAGAGCCTTATTGAGTAACTTAACTGGATTTAGTAGATCTTCTTCTATACCAACAATTTTTAATAATGCCTGAGCAGGAGCAGCAACTGTATTAAATATCTGCTGTGTTAATGCTGCCAGTCCACCACTTATCCATTTGTTTATTGCTTTTGATAACTTACCAATCATTGTCCCAACAAAAGTGCTGGCAGCTCTACCAATTTGTCCAACAACCGTCTTAAGTTCTTGTGGGAAATTTAAAATTTTTGAACCAAGTTTTGTAATTTTGTCAAAGAAATTAGTCAGATGTGCTTCTACTTTGGCGAAGAAGTTATCCTTACAGGGATCTGCGAGGAGAATTGTTTTCCCTGTTGTGTCTGAAAGTGCTGGGCAAGTTGTTTCCTTTCCACTCTTAGCATTTTTTTGTCTTTGTTTTTCTCTTAGAGATTTTAGTAATTGTTCTGGACTTTGTTTGTTGAATGGAATTTGAACAGTAGAATTGAGTTCAGCACAAAGATCTGGGTAACTGGCACAGATAATTTTTTTAACCTCTGGATCCAATACTCCAAGTTCCTCCATCTCTTTGGCATAATCTATAAACTCTTGAGATGGTGTTTCTTGTACTGTTGGACCAGTTTGTGTTGGTGTTGCTGGTTGTACTTCTCCTTTTGTTTTTTTAATATCTTCAAGGTATTCTTTTTGTGTGATAGGCTCTATCTTAAGAATTTCACTAATATTAGTATTTGAAAGAGTATCTAGTTTGGATGCAAAAGCACTGTCAAAACCTTGTAATGTAGTTTCTCCTCCTACAGTGGGAAGATATGACTCAGTAACAGAAACAAACCTATTAACTCCCGGTCCCGGTACTGTAGTATATTCGCCCATAAGGACATACTTTTGGGTCGTTCCTTCAATATCTGCAGGAAGATCCCTATTTATTTTTCCCGCATAATTATAGTCAGCATCAGATGCTTCAAGAAAAACTAGGAGACCAAAACTAGTCTCTTCAATATAATATTTTTGACCGTTTTTTTCAAACCTTCTAACTATTTTTTTATCTTCTGCCATTCTCTAAATTACCTCCTCGTGCTGATATTTATTCTTCAAAAAGACTTGTAATTACCCCACCGCCAGGATATTGTTGACCAAGACTACTATCCGCACGATACGGTCTAAATTGAAGATTTTTTAACCTCATAGCTTTTGATAATTCCTCTGATGGTGGCTCGCTCAGGCGAGGTCGTCCAATGGATTCTCCAGAATTAATTTTATTCAATACATCAGTGGAATTTGTAATTTGTTTGGCAACAGCCTTACTTTGTGGTTTAGACACAGTATCAACACCTTGTCCGGGAGTAATGCCAGTTTGCTTTTCAATTAAATCAACTGTCGCTTTTTTTCTTTCTTCATCTTTCTTACCACCATCACCTTTTGGTGGTTGTTTTTTCGTTAATACTCCAGATACAACATTGTCCTGTTGATTATATTCTTGCTGTCCCAGTCCTCCAGGTTTTACATCTTGATCATATCCACTCTTAACTTCAAATCTTCCAGATCCATACTTAACTCCAGAAGTTCTTCCCAGAACATTGGTGATCATTGGAATTTGTCTTTTATCACCATCCAAAAATCTACCAAGAACAACATCACCTGGAGATATTTTTGGTGTTCTTAGTCTTCCTCCAGCACCAGAACCATCACAAGTTCCGAGAGCACATATAGCATATGTAATTTCCTCATCTTTAATTGATGCTTGATCAACTGGATGATGACCCATTATAGCAACTCTATATCTGTATCCCCATCCAGCAAGACCTGATAATTGATCTTTTTGTGAATCTCCAGATAGAACAATGCCAAGGAACTCATTAGTTCCAGCACCGTAAAAATTTAGACTAGAAGATGAAAAAGCGTCCATTAGCTATTTTTAGTAAAATGTAATCCGTATGAATCTCTAATTAAAACAATAGATGTAACTGATTTGTTTGGTTCAAAGTGATGGCAAAGACTTTTTATTATATATTCTCCACTCTGACGTTCATCTACACCTTGTTCTTTGTTCGTTGATGTACTCTCCACATTCATTTTAATTTTTCTTCCTGCTTCAAGATCCAAATTACAAGGAACAGAAATAGAATGAGATTGGGAGAACATTACATTATATCTTGTTGTTCCGGCGGCATAGTATAGTTCTGGACTATTATTAATTCCCAAATTTGCCTCATCAGCACCAACATCTAGAATGGCAGTTTGAACTCTGTGATATCTCTTTCCAGCATTGAAGTCTGATGCTAATATTCCAGGAAACTTTGGTTTCTTAGCAATAGAAGAAAACTTTGGATCATTAACTACAGAAATATCAATCTCTTTAAACTGTAGGTTTGATGGATTAAAGAAAATATTTTTAGTAGCATATACACCAGATCTGATTTGTGACAACAAACTTTGGTCTTTCGTTGTTGTAAGAGACAATACTTTAAAATTATTACTGGAGTTTTTTAATTCAACAGAAGATTGTACGGCACCATTGTAATTATATTCATTTCCATATCTCTGTTGTTTTAGCAACTTATCAGCAGAAACATAATGAAACTTCGACTTAGTTTCATAGATGAAATATCCAGGATTTGATACGCTAGAAGGAACCGTTGCCTTTGCCAACATAAACAAAATATCAAACGGTCTCTTATTCATACCAGTAAATGAATATGAATTTGCCGAAGGATCTAGGTCAATTTTGTTTTTGTCAATAGTAAGAACTTCTGTGAGAATTTTTTGAACAGAGTCTGTAATTTTCCCTTTGTAGTGTTTTGTGATTCTTGTAGTTTCATTCAACCACCCAATGCGAGAAATAAATTTAAGAATTATTGTTTCACTTGTAGAACTTTTATCAAGAATACTCACATCTGTAACATAAAGTCTCTTAAATGGGTCGGTTGAAAAGTCTAGAAGATTAGTCTCATTACCAACACCCGCCCTAATCTTTGCTGTAATTACACATCCAGCACTAAGTGGTAAGAAGTTATAAAGAGATCCACTTCTCTGTTGATTATCTTCTGTGGATTTGGTAGCATCAATCGTGCTTACAATAACAACATTTCCAGTAATGTAAGGTGAGAGTATAGTTTCATAATAGTTGAACCTTGTAACTCTAAACTTACCACTATA
>Ga0222715_10004690_pt1 | contig 11780 bp, 11 predicted proteins | sample C33_9DmetaG_FD_165056 | JGI IMG/M metagenome (GOLD analysis project Ga0222715, IMG submission 165056) | Estuarine water microbial communities from San Francisco Bay, California, United States - C33_9D | ecosystem: Environmental > Aquatic > Marine > Unclassified | place: USA: California...
TGCCTTCCTACAGTTACTCCATCAATTGCAACTGCTACCTCTGCTCCTTGCATTGCTTCCTTCATTGAATCTTGTCCTGAACGAATTGATTTTATTCTACCAATTCTAGAACCTTCTTTCAACAAATGTTGTCCAACATGTATTCTTCCTGCAAGTACTCTGACTCCAATTACTGCTGGTTTACTAGCTCGGAATGTATGGTCTGGAAGGAACTTTATTCTTCCAGGGTAGACTACAACTTCTCTAGATTCTTCTTCTAGTTCCTTTGTTCTCTGTTCTACCCATTCTTCTCTCTCTTCTAGGATACGATAAATGATATCAGAACTGATGTACTTTACGCCATTGTCTGAATTATCAATTTCAGTCTGTGCATCTGCAAGTATATCTGTAGCGAATGCCATTATGATTCTATGAAGTGGGTCTTTTGCATTTTCAGCAGATCTAACATCTCTACGATTTACTTTCCCAATTGTTGCATGACGAATTGGTAAATCCAGTTCTTTCAGTTCTTTTGCTAGAGCTTCTAAACCACCAACAGTATCCGCTTTGATAGTAACTCCTTCTTCGTCCAGCTCGATGGAAAGATTAGCCTCAGTATTTGCTGCATTAAGAGCCTCTAGACGCTCTTCATCTGTATTTACGACTCTTAGTGTGGTACCAGCAAGAACACCGTCTATATCAGGTGCTGAGACTTTCAAACCAGATGCTGCATGAGCAACATCTGAATCATCCCATCTGTCACCTGCATCTCTCATTTCTGACATACCTCTTGGAGAAAACATCCCACGTACTCGAGTTGATATTCCACCTTCTTGAGTAACTAGAACAATTTCATCTCCTTTGCGGATTGAACCTCGATATAGGATAACATCTAGAGTTTTACCGAGTCCTCTTTCTTCTTTCATTTCTAGAACAGTTCCTTCACCTGCTCCGTCAACATCTTTCAGTTTTTCACTGAGATATCTTTCTGCCATACCAATTACGACTGCTAGGAGGTCTTGAATTCCTTCACCCTCTCTTGCAGAAATTGGAACTAGAGCAATTTCTTTAGTGAAATCTTTGATTTTATCATATCTCTCAATATTGAATCCATGTTCTGCAAAAGAGCCGACTAAGTCCCAATATCGCTGATCAAAGTAACCGATGGTGTCCTTTGTTTGATTTCTAATTGCTAGAGCCATAGGTCTGTCTCTAACTGATTGCCAGCCGTGAATCCTGTCAACTTTATTTGCCGCAATTACGAAAGGAGTCTTTGAGTTTTTCAAAATGCGAATTGATTCAATTGTTTGTGGCATACATCCATCATGAATATCTACCATTAAGATTGCAACATCTGCTAATGAACCACCTCTAGTTCGTAATGTAGAGAATGAGTGGTGACCTGGAGTATCAATGAATAGAAGGCCGGGGGAATCAAATGATTTTCCACCCATCAGAGGTGAACATAATTCATTCAATAAATCGGCTGGAACTTCTGTTGCTCCAATGTGTTGAGTAATTCCACCAGCTTCTCTATCCATTACAGAAGCCTGTCTGCCTGAACCAAGAGAACGAATGTGATCTAGTAGACTAGTTTTACCGTGATCTACATGGCCTAATACAGAAACAATTGGCTGTCTACGGTTTTCCATCGTGACCACCTCATGTTCCTTCCTCAATTAATTGAATTGTTTTATTCGTAGATTTGTGACTCTGCATCAAGTACCCAGTCACATAGCCCATCTGGGAACCATAATCCAAGCTCAAATGCTGCAGTGTCTTCTCCATCGCTGCCGTGAATGATGTTGTGCCCGATATCCATAGCCCAATCTCCACGGATTGTTCCAGGTGCTGCTTCTCTACCATTAGTCGGTCCAATGATGTTACGAGCAACAGAAATTGCATCTACGCCTGTCCATGCCATGGCTACTACAGGCCCTGAAGTGATGAACTCAATTAGTCCAGAGTAGAATGGTCGCTCTGAATGTACTGCATAGTGAGCTTCTGCTAATTCCATTGAAGGAGTTAGTTGACGAAGACCAACCATACGAAGTCCTTTCCGCTCAAATCTTGTGATTATTTCACCAACAAGTCCTCTTTGCACGCCATCAGGTTTGATCATAATGTAGGTTGTTTGCATGTCTGCCATGATTCGACCGACCCACCATCCCTATTTCAAACAAAGGGATAATTTAGATGTAAGTAAATTCCGTTTATGCATATTTTAAATATGGTTAGCTCTAGTTGATTATACTAAGTGGTATTAATGCACGGCGATCTTTCTGATATTGATATACCCAGTTTTATCAATACTAGACATACAGACGTTATAAAAAAATTATACAGTCCTTGTTTGAGTGTTTCACATAGGTATGTTCGCGGCGCTGGATATTTCCGAAGCAGTGTTTTCCGCTTAATGTCAGAAGATTTACTAAATTTTTGTATTCGAGGCGGAAAAATCACCATAATTACTTCTACAGAATGGGATCGTCTAGATTATCAAACTGTAATGGAATCATATGATAATTACAAAAAATACGGTATTAAAGAAGATTTACGTACTCTTCTTAATGATCCTAATACTATCGAACCAGCGAGAATGCTATGCGCTCTAATACAAAATGGTAATCTCGATTTACGTGTAGGAGTACTCAGAGGAAATATTTATCACCCTAAAATGGGATACTTTGAAGATAAAAATGGTAACATAGTTTCATTTCTTGGTTCTGGTAATGAAACCATGAGTGCTCTATTGCCTTACGATGCAGGTAATGCAGATAATTTTGTAATTAGTTCGAATAATAAAGATAATTGGGATGAGTTTGGTAAGAAATGGAAAGAGGATATAGATAATACATTAGATCCTAATTTCAATAGTACTTTTCCTGTAGTTAAGATAGATGAGTTAGATCCTGAATTTATAGGTGAATGGGATATTGAATTAGACTTAGAACTTCATAGAGATGCCGCTAGCAAGAGGCAGCAAAAATTGATTAAAAAATGGGATGAAACATGGGGTAATAAAATAAATCAAAGTAGGGAGGAAAATATAATACAGGACTCTATTGACTGGTCTTCTGGTATAGTTGCTAATGAAGAGATGTGGAGAGATCATCAGAAAGATGGACTTAAAGAATGGAAGAAAAAGGGGCATAGAGGTGTGTTGAAGCATGCAACTGGAAGCGGAAAAACAATTACTTCATTAATTGCAATTAAAGAACATACAGATCAAGGTAATAATGTCATTGTACTCGTTCCCAGTCAACCTCTTTTAGAGCAATGGGATGAAGAGTTTGAAGAACATCTCCCCGGAGTTACAAGAGCTCTTCTTGGAGCGGGAAATCAAGGCCAAGATATTTTGAATGAAATGAGAGTTAGTGGCGGTTGTGTACTAATTAGTACCATGCAGAGTTTTAGAAATGAAAAAGTACTAGCAAAAGTTCAAAGATTATTGCAAGAAAAAAAATCTAATTTAATGCTCGTTGTAGATGAATGCCATAGAATTGGCGCGCCTTCATATGCGGATTTATGCAAAATTAACTTCCCAGTAACTCTTGGTCTCAGCGCAACCCCAGAGAGGCAGAGGGATGAAGAAGGAACTGTCAGAATATTTGATTTTCTAGGTCCTGTAATACATATCTTCACTCTTGAAGATGCAATGGAAGCAGGACTTCTTTCCAAATTTGACTATCATGTAAAGGAGGCTTCTTTGACGATGAATGAGCAAAAAGAATATGATGAATTAAGAAGGAAAATTAAGGTTTGGTATGCAAGATGGAGAAATAGTGGTACAAAAATGCCCGAATCTTTAGAAATTTTAATCTTTAAGAGTAGAAGTATAATTAGAAATGCAGAAAATAAAATTATTGAGGCGGTTTCTATTATCCATACTAATTTTCAAAAAGAACAGCATTGGCTGATTTATTGTGGTGAAGGAATGATGGACGAGATAGATCATCAAATAACATCTATTCTAGGTGAAAAACCACTAAGGTATTGGTCAGGAATGAACAAATTTCAGAGAAAAGAAAGCCTATCTCAATTTAAGAAAAGGGGCGGAATAATGTTGGCTATCAAATGTCTTGATGAAGGAGTAGATATCCCTGCAATTTCCCACGGAGTAGTCTTATCTTCATCTAAAACTAAAAGAGAATGGATACAGAGAAGAGGTCGCCTTCTTCGTAAAAGTTCTGGCAAGAAAAAATCAGTTATATTCGATGTTCTTGCTTTCCCTGATACTTATGGAGAAGAAACAAATTTTGTGATGGATGAAGTGAAAAGAGCATTTGAATTTTCAAAATCTTGCAATAATGTGGACAGGACACAAGCAAACCTTTCTAGAATAATGACGGCGTACGGTATAAGTGAAGAAGACCTAGTGGATGATCATGAGGTTCCTGAGGAGGTAGATGATAATGAGTAAATCAAGTCTTGACAATCTAATAGAATTATTAGTCAACGAGTGCGCTAAAAATCCTGATCTTTCTCTTATCTCCGAAGAAACTGTAAAAGAAATAGTTAATTCTTTGGAAAAAGAAATCTTTGCTGAAGATAATAGGAAATCATCAATCTCATCTTTAGATAAGATTCTCGATCGAATAGTCGACCAAATCTATGAGGAGGGTAAAAAATGAGACTTCTTGAAATAGAAATGACAAATTGGCAACCTTACAAGGGAGCCGGTAAAAACGCCCACAAAATCTCTCTTGATGGTAATAATGGTGAAAAAAATGTCATTATATATGGTCAAAATGCACATGGAAAAACAGCACTATGGCAAGCTATAAGATTCGCAATGTTTGGACGTGTTCTAACGAGAATATCTGGGGTAAATGGAAAATCATGGAAACCTTTGGTTGCCTCAGATACAAAGGATGAACCTTTACTCAATGTAACAGCGTATGATGAAGGAATTTATGACTTTGGTGTAACTATAAAATTTGAGCATAATGGCGATGAATATGAATTGAATCGTTCATATTCAAAAAGATCAGGAATTTCTATTCCTCGAAGAGATAGTCAAATGGAAGAAACATTTACAATCAGAAATTTAGATAATGGTAGATATATACAAGAGAAGCAAAAGTTCGTCAACGACATACTTCCTGAAGGACTTGCTCGTTTTTTCATGTTTGATGGAGAAAGACTCATGGAATACCGAAATCTCTTCAATGATACAAAAGATGTCCATCTTAGGAATTACATAGAAGCAATATTAAGATTCCCTGTATTAACTCAAGGATCAGAAGATTTCGAAAAGATGGGTAGAACATTGAAAGGTCAAATATCAAAACATGCTTCGAAACATAATAAGGGTCAAGCAGCAATCGAAGATTTATTGGATACTGAATCAGAGTTAGAGTTACAAAATGATATACTTATCGACTTCAAAGAAGAGTTAAGTGGATATAATAAAAATCTTGGAGCAGTTAATGAGTGGCTTAAGAATGAGGAAGAAGGAAAGCGACTATTGGAACAGCAAGAAGGGTTCAAAAACCAAGAAAATCAAGCAAACGAAGAGATTGAGTCGATAGAGAAAAATATGTCAAAAGCCCTTCCCGGAGCTTGGAGAGCAATCATTAGTAACAAGATCGAAATCAGGCTAGAAAGACTAGAAAAAGAAATACATAGGCAGAAGCAGCAAACACAAAGGCAAGGTGAAATAAAAATTGAATTGGGTCATCTTGAAAATAGACTCAAAGGAAAAGACTGTTTGGCTTGTGGGACCTCTTTGTCAAAACCTAGCAGAATAGAAGAAACTCAGATTCTTGAAGATAAAGTAGAATTACAGAATGAACATGAGTTATTAGAAAAAGAGCGTCTTGATCCTGATCCGGACTATCTTTACAAACGACAAAAAGCGCTTACTACTGTCAAAAATGATATGAAATTAGATATGCTAATTTCTCTTGAAGAAGATTTACTTCGTTGGAAGAGTAAGAAAAGAGAAGCAAAACAGAATTTTGACAAAGCTTCAAAAAATGTTAGTAAAGACCGTGCTAGTAAAATTGCTGAAAATACGGTTAAACAGAGAGATTTGTTGAAAAAAATTGGAGCAGTAGAAGAACGTATCCAAACTAAAAAAGACATTATCCAAGGATTAGAAATAGATAGAGATCGGTATCAAGGAATTCTTGGATCAGGTGGTGGCAAGAAACCAACTGTATATAGAAAGGCTGAGATTAAAAGAGATTTAGTAAAAAATCTCCAAGATGCATGGGATGCAGCTACTGAAATCCATCGAGAGGCACAACGTCAGAATGTTGAAAGAGAAGCAACAAAAGTATTCTTGAGTTTATCAAATAAGAGTCATTTGTATAAGAAATTGAGTATCAGTGAGACATTCCAGTTATCAATAATAAATAATCAAGACAAAAATGATTCAGCTAGTCCGGGTCAATGGGGACTAGTTGCTTATTCGATTTTAGATGCGTTAACGACCTGTTCGGGAATAACATTCCCTTTGGTAATAGATACACCGGGTAGATCTATTGATGACGAACATCTTGATAAAACTTTAGAATATCTTCTTAATAGTAAAAAACAAGTAATTGTTTTCCCCGAAGGTTCAGAGTTAAAACCAGATGATGGTGATAAAAGATTTGGCCATGTCTGTGCAGCTACTTATCAGCTTTCCCAGAATAAAGTAGATGCTAATATAACTGATATAATTCTCAGAAAAACAAACTTAAGGAGTAATTAAAATGAGTGAAAATGATGAACAGAGTAGTGGCGGTATAATAACCTGTTCTGCTGAATTTTCTAAATATTTAGATAAATTTGCTGAACTTTTTCAAGGCCATAATGCACCAAAGAGAGAAGCTGCAAGGTTCGCTATGGCTATAGGGATACAGAAAGGCCTTAGGGAGAAAAGGAGTGAATGGAAGAAGTCCAATAATCAGAAAATAGCAACTATTGCGCATCTTTACGGTCAGTTTGATGATAAAGGAAGATTTGATTTTGATAGCCTATTCGATGTTCTTGAATTGAAGGATAATGATGATAATACACCAATACAGCATTTAATCAGTGAATATGTGACAGGCGGTATGAGATATATTAAAGATAATGAACTTGATAATCTCGATGAGTGGTCTAGGATGAAAAATGACTTCCCTCATTTATTTTCAGAAAATTGACAAATTATTTCTTTCCAGTTTTCCTGGTAATTATTTTTCTCGCTTGGCGTTTCGTTAGTTTTTCTATATCTCCTTGATATGATAGCTTATCTGACATCAAGAATGCTTTTTGTTTCTCAGTAGCCATTTCTTCGCCATTATTACCGTGAAAATTATTCTCGTTTTTGTGAAAACGAGTGAACGCTTGTTCCACAAGATTTTCAATTGCTGAATTTATATCAATTTCTTTCAGAGGTCTCTCAATTCTTCTCCAATCTTCATCTTGTTCATCTCCAAACATAAATCCAAAATTTTTAGGAAGAATAGAATTATCAACTCCTGCAGTCGAATATGTCCCGCTAACATAAGGTCTGTATCTCTTCCCTCCTTTCCCCCTCCTAAATATTGGTATTTCCGTACCGTTATAATTAAATTTAGCAATAAAAATACCATCACTTATCAGCCATTTACTAATTCCCGTTTCTTTCTCATGAATATCTATAACAAAGATAATATCTCCAGTAATTCTCTCTTTAGCCCAGAAGTATGGATAAAATGAATTTCTCTGAAATAATTCGTATACACTAGCATAACATTTACGCAAATGACCATCCATTTCCGGTATAAATTCATGTTCAAGTTTGCATTTCTTACAAGAAAGCAGTAGTTCTTTATTTTCAAAGAATTTAGTATGCCCGCAATCAATACATCCATTTTCAATATTTAAAATTGATTTATTTTCAATATTACACTCAGGACATCCTCTAAAATCAACAAGACATCCATGTATTTGACAAAACATAAAAACAACTCACTCCTCTAAAGATTTAACTAAACATACAATTTCTTCCATTTTCGAACATAATTCTTTGATATAATTTTTGAATTCCCGATCCGTTCTTTCTGTCGGAAAAGGAAAAAATAATGAGGATTTACTCTTATCTAATTGATTAGATTCTCTCATCCAATTCATCTTAATACCACTTTTATTTGAAAAATCATTATTATATTTTTCAAAGGTTCTGTTTAGATTGTTTATTGAAATATTTTTCGGCATTCTAGCTACTAAAACAAATCTAATCCCGTTTTTTTCCATAATAATTTTAACATCTATTCCTCTACTGACATTTCTATATTCTAATTCTTTTTCTTCTTTGGCCGATTTATTAAATCGAGTAAAATGATCAAAATTATTTGTACCATAATCGAGAAGATATTTGAAAAACAGTTCCGGTTTATTCATATCATTTCTCTCTTTGATTAATGGCATATGTTATGAAACTTTTACCTCGTGATTCACATTAATTGCATTCCATACTATCTCATTATTATCCATAAAAGACTCTACATAACTATTTTCTGGTGCGATTATTAATATTCTATCGGTCATTGTGGCTTTACCAGATTTATCTTTATTCGAATTCCATATCTTAGTGACTTTTTCATCATTTCTGATATCATCTGCAATTATTCCTAATAGGCGATATCGAGATATGTTGCCCTTAGGCCCAACAATTTCAATTTTTGAACCCACTTCCTCCCAAACAAGCTTAGCAAGGTTCAGTTCTTTTACATCTCCAATAACCCAACATGCAAACCCTGATTTTTGATTTAATAAAGGTAAAGTGGTTTCTAAAACGTCTTTCATAAAATTTAGATAAGGCTTAATTGAGTGTGCATCATCTAATTTGTTATCAATTGACTCATGTTCACCAATCAACCACCACAATCGAATCCAGTTATACAATCCGTACTTAATCACTTTAAGATAAGGTGGTGAGCTGAATATCATTTTAACCGAATTTCTTTCTATTTCTTCTATTTTATTGAGATTTCTGACATCACCATGTATAGACAATCCTTTACCGGATAATGATTCCCTCCCCAGAAATCTTTTACATCTTTTACGAAGAACTGTAAATACATTACGTTTTGGCCTTCTAAGATCATGTTTTTTAATATATTTTCTGACATAATTCGGACTCATACTGAATGTATTTGGCATACTAAGGCTTAGAAATCCAGATGATTGTCCATGCATCGCTCCCATCAATACCATTGTCAGAAATGAATCAATATCTTTACCTCTCCAATCTAATTCGCGTTTAAGATACATTAGTTGTTTCTGTGTTTCTGGATGAAATATCATTCTGACTTTATTTGGCATACCCGAGAAATGTAACCATTCTTCTCTATCATATCCACATTCTAACTCACTTAAACGAGTCAATACATCATCTAATTTTGGATTGACTAACTTTCCTTTGGTTAAAACAAATGCTAAATCATTCAGATCATTGCCTATTCCAAATCTTCCCTGTGCCATGGCCTCTAATGCTGTAGTGCCTCTTCCACTAAATGGGTCCAAGACAATATCTTCTATTTCTGTAAATCTACGTATGAAGTAGTGCGGCAAGGCCGGAGGAAACATCGCCATATAACTACAGGTATAATGTAGAGGTATTGCCCAACGACGATTATTATTTTGCCAGATTGAAGTTTGAATATTCACTTTTCTAAGCCAATTCTTATCCGGCATATCCTTACCTCAATTAATTTAGGAAAACCATCGTACTTAGCTTTTTCTCTTCCATAATATAGATTAATACTTTAATTAATCCTTTTTTATATTAGAAATAGCTATTCCCATTCACATTTGAATTCTTCTTCGAAGCAGTAGTATTCGTCGAAAGGGTATTGTTCTCTATACAACTTATATTCTTCTTCTTCTCTCATTTTCTCTTGTCCTTCATAGACATACATTTCCAATGCCCTTTTCAAGAGAGCTAATATTTCCCTAAAGTTTCCACTATTGCCTATATTATTTTCTTCTTTTTCCATAAAATCGATCGAAAAAGAATTAGTTTATTCCGCCCTTAACGTATCGGCGAGTCCACTTCATTCTACGTGGGTTACGTCCAAGCTTCAGCATGTTCTTTCGAGCTTTACTGTCCTTGAACCAAAGTACTGAACCATCTCTCTTGACAAACATAATGCCTGTACCAGGTTCAATCTCTTCGTGTGAAAAACTGCATATTCTACGTTCTGGCATACTTATTCACCTCAGCGCCCTAAACGTCGTGCTTCACGACCTGTATCTTTGAGCATCAAAATATCTCCAACACGAACAGGTCCTACTACGTTACGAGAAATAATGCGTCCAATGTCACGTGGGTTGTTTGAGTCATCAACTCTAACCTTAACTTGAGTTGCTTCACCAGTCATACCGGTTCGGCCGACAATTTCAACGACCTCTGCTGGCCATGATTCTACTGCCATATCTTTTTCCTCCAGTTTTTTTTAGAAAACTCAAGCAGTCATTGTCTCGTAGTGAGACTTGACTTCATTGAATCTGTCCATTCCATCTTTTTCAACTGACATAACTGCAATTGCTGCAGTACGAGTACCAGTTGTCATTCCAGCAGCTTCTGCTAGGTATGCTTGATCGTTTACGTAAATGAAAGGTATTGACTTCTCCTTGCATATCATAGGGATATGTGCTAGAAGTTCTCCAGGATTAACGTTCTCAGCCATTACTATCATCTGAGCAGTACCACGCTCTGCAGCTTTGGTAACTTCGTTAGCGCCTTTCTTTAGGCGGCCTTTACCATCTTTACCTAGAGATTTAACCATCTCATAGACTTGCTCTTGTACGTCTTGTGGGGTTTCAAATGCTATATGTACACTCATTGGAACTACTCCTCATGTTTGGGTAAGCCGTCGCAGGACGTGGGTCATATAAACGGAACGGATAATTAAACCACAGATGATTATTGTAAATCAGTCAAATTTTGATGGTCGATAATTACTGTAGTAGTTCTTTTATCCCTCTCGCTAATGCTGGTGCAGAGCTAACCACTGCTCTTGGATTAGGTAATGAATCGGTGCTGTGTACCCCATCTACGTGATTTGCTAGACGAGAAATTGCTCCTCCAGTAAACAGTCCATGTGTGCATGCTGCGTGTACTTCTTTAGCGCCTTGTCGACGCAAAGCATCACTTGCTCTGCAAATTGTTCCGCCAGTACTAATCATGTCATCGACGATAGCCACGACTTTTCCATTAACATCCAGATCTTTTGGAGTGTGTTCTATAGTGTGTGCATCAATTCTAGTTTTCTCGAGATAACTAAATTCACATCCAATTAGATTCGCAACCTCTGTTGCCCTGCTAATTGCTCCCTTATCTGGACTTAATATGAAATCAGGTTTTACAACATTAGCCAGTCTATCTGCCACCTCAGGCATTGCACTTACGAACTTGACAGGGAAATCCATGTCTTCGAGAACTGCTGGGGCGTGTAAATCAAGGATTGCCATTCCGTCACAACTTCTTGCAAACAAATCTGCAATCACTTTAGCGGAAATAACTTCACCCTTTGAGAATCGCTTGTCTTGTCTTGAATATCCATAGTATGGTATTGCCAAGTATATTCCAGCACCAACATCAGGCATACTTTGTGGCTCAACTCCTTTGAGGTTTTTCAGGTCGCCTTTCCTGACATCACCTATTGCCTCTAGAAGGAGAATTGTCTGGAGAATACCTGAATCAGGATATGTATTAGAGACTAAAACCACTGTTTCAGCACGAATTGAGTCAATTGCTTCTTCAGGAATACGAACATATCCTTCACTATCTGGGAATCTTCTAGTTACTAGTTCGATGTACTGCATGCCTAAAAGCG
>Ga0222715_10004695_pt1 | contig 11776 bp, 11 predicted proteins | sample C33_9DmetaG_FD_165056 | JGI IMG/M metagenome (GOLD analysis project Ga0222715, IMG submission 165056) | Estuarine water microbial communities from San Francisco Bay, California, United States - C33_9D | ecosystem: Environmental > Aquatic > Marine > Unclassified | place: USA: California...
CTGAGATCCTCTGTAACCCATTAACATTACGTTTTCAGTCATGTAAGGGTTTTTGTATACTTTAAAGCGGCTAGCCAAGCTACCTACTTTCTGTACACCCATTGCGAAGTCCATTTTGTCACCGTCAGTTTGAGCAGCGTATCCAGGAATGCTTTCTAAGATAGTTGCAACCTCTGGAGAACAAACGATGAAGTTTGCACCACCTCTAAGAGTTTTCTGGTGAATCTTGTTAGACACTTTCTGGATCTTAGTTCCAAGAGTCTGGAACCACTGACCTTGAGTGTTGTAGAAACCACCTTCACCAGCACCTGATGTAGACCATGCACCGTTAGCCCAGTTCTTGTTAGATACAGCAGACCATCTTTCAGTAGTAGCAGCGTCTTGGATCAACATATCTAAGATCTCAAGATCGATCTCCATAGAGATGTACTCAGATAAGATAGAAGTCAATTCAGCTTCAGCATCTACGCTATGGTAAGCGTTCAAGTCTTGAGCGAATTCAGGAGTCCATTGTGCTTTCAACTTACGAGTCTTAGCAACGATTGCTTCAGAAGCAAGTTCTACGTTGATTTCTGGGATAGAAATAGTACCGTTAGCAGCAGTTCCGTCCTCGAAGTCACCTCTTGCATTGTCTAGTGGTGCTAAGTGGTAAGTAACAGCAGTTGAGTTACCGTCAGCACCGGTTAATGCGTCAATAGTTGCTTTTAAAGCAACGAAAGTTACGTTGTCACCAGATACAGTAGTTAACTCAGGGTTAGTAGTCAAGTCTGCAGAACCAGAAAGAAGTCTAAATGCTCTAACACCTTTGCTATCAAACTCTACTGAGCTCATATCTACAGTATATGTAGCGTAATCGCTTGGGTTAGTACCGTCTTGGTAGTTGATAGAAGCTGAAGTAGCTGAACCTGAACTGTCAGTAACAGTTAGAGTTTTTTGGTTGATAGAGTACCCGAACTGACCAGCACCGTAAAGACCGCCATCAGCATCAGTATCAACAGCTAATTTACTGTTAGCAGTAGATACGTTACCGTACATGTTTTCATCAGCAGCTCTACCGTTAGTAGCAGTACCGTACTTAAAGTCTAGATAGAATACTAGACCAGAAGGCAAGTTCATAGGCTGTACAGATACGAAATCTTTAGCAGCGATTTGAGCGAATACCTTTCTTACCAATGGAAGAGCTACACCAGCCCACTGCTCACCTCCAGCAGCGTTGAAAGTACCACCAGTACCAGTCTGAGAAGCTTCCTTGATTAATTCTTTAGCTTGATTCTCAAGAATCATAGCCATAGAGTTTTGTTCTTGCTCGTTAGAAAGACCTTCTAAAAGACCAGTAGCGGTCCACTTTTCAGCCAATCTAGCGGCATCAGCTTGTAGGCTCTTGAAGCCGTTTGCTGATTCGTTTAAAAGATTGTTTAAATCCATGATTAATTTTTTTAACAAATGTTATTTAATAATTCCTGCAAGTTTTTGCATACGTAATACAGCCTGGTTAGCTTCAGTAATTACTTCTGGTTTGTCAGATTTACCTACAGCTGCTGAAGCAAAGCCTCTAGCCTCTCTAACTACTTCTTTCTTATTACCAGAAGGAATATTTTCACTAACTGTTTCAAATACTAACTTAACCTCTTTTACAGTCTCTGCTTTATCGAAAGCAGCGATAACGTTAGCCTTTTGACTCTCGTTAAGGTTGTTTGTTTTGAATACCTTATTAACGTATAACAATTTTGCGTTCAACAAGTTAGTTTCGTTGAGTTCTTTTTGAAGAGTTTGGATAGTTTCTAGAGCTTCGTTAAGGTCTTCCTCTAATTTACCAGTTGTACCTGGATCTAGTGGGGTATAGTCGATTGCTTTTCCGATAGCATCAATGACTGCTTTAGCAGCATCTTTACCCATACCTACTACTTTAGATACCATTTCCTTAGCGCCTTCGTCTAATTCGCCTTCCTCTAATTTACCAGTTGTACCTGGATCTAGTGGGGTATAGTCGATTGCTTTTCCGATAGCATCAGCAACTTTTTTAGCAGCGTTTGCACCCATTCCTACAATCTTCTTAGCGATTTCTTCAGCACCTTCGTCCATCACCTCCTCTTCCATGTGACCACCTTCTTCTATTTCATTTTCAGCGATCACTTCTTCATCTTTTGCCATTTCAGCCAATTCAGCCATCAACTCTTCTAAGTTGATTTCCTCATCGTCAGCAGCAGTCATATCGGCACCAGCCATATCATCTGCTTCAACGTCAGCTTCCATGTCATCCTCCATGCCATCTTCTTCTCCGTCCATGTCACCCATTTCTTGAGATAAGATATCACGAATCATATCTTTAAGATCATCTACAGTCATATCACTGTCAGCGATCTCTTCATCACCAGCAGGCTCTTCACCTTCTGCATCATCTTCTGCTTCGTCTTCAGATTCTTCTGAATCATCCTCAGCTTCTTCGTCTTCTGCTTCTTCTTCAGCAACTACTTCTTCTACTTCTTCAATAGCCTCTTCTTCAGCGATTACTTCTTCCTCAACTTCTTCTTCCATTTCCTGGAGACGTTGAGCTAAAAGTTCTTTCAACTCTGGAGTGATAGACTCTTCTAAAGCAGCTTTAGCGTTAGCGATAGCAGCCTCACGAACAGATTTTGCATCAGCAATAGCTTGCTTGAACAAATCTTTGTTAGCCATAATTGTTTAACTTGATTTCTGTACGTCTATTGATTAATGACGTAATAAAATTGTGTAAGATTAAATACCGTATCGGACGATATATTCATATATAAATACATATAAAAACAAAAAACCCGGAAATAAATCCGGGTTCCTCATCCTAAATAGGTTTGCCTAAGGTAGCAGGCTTCTTATTAGATTAAGACTTACCTTCAGCTACTGATGCTTTTCTGTATTCAGTAACTAGTTTCTTAATCTCACCTAAAGCTTTTCGTGCTCTTCCTTTAGCGGCTTTAGTGGTTCCTTCGTGATTCTCTCTAAACTCTGTGTATAGTGAATCGATTTGTTCGAATAATTGTTCTGTGTTCATAAAACTTTAAATTTAATTTAGGCTCTTAGTAGGTCTCCTAAGATGCCGTGTAACTTGTCATATTTACCTGGCTTAGAAGCAGCTCCTTCGTTTAGTGAGATAGGATTCATAAATGCTCCATGTGTTGATGGATTAGATACAAAATCCCAACATACTAATTCGAAGTCGTCCTGTACTTCTAAGTGACCTTCATTTGTTGGTTTAACTGAACCTGTACCTCTAGAAGAAATACCGATTACGTGTCCTCCTAAGATAATCTCTTTTACAATATTACCTGAAGGAGTGTTTAATAATTCTACTTTACCGCAAAGATCGTCTCCATCCCACCATAGATCTTTAACTACGTGAGAGGCGTTTTTTAATGAAACGATAGCAGATTCTGGGTGGTCTAATTCTCCGTAAGCATTACCTACCTTAACGAAGTTTTCCATGTAATTGTTAACTTCTCTAAGTAGTACTTTCTTATCGTATACTCTGCCGTTTTGATTCTTAGCACCGGCTCTTTGCATTACACCGGTAACTTCGAATACACCTTTCTTACCCTTTACTTCAGTAATGGTAGGTTTAAATGGAGTATATTCTACTAATACGTTACTCATGGTTAGTCGTTTATTACTTTAGTGATAATCTTCTTGAACATCTCTTTAAGAGCTTTTCTTTCTTCTTCATCTAATCTTGCTTCAAGTTTATCTTTCTTAGCGATTAGTGATTGGATTTGATCTTCAATCTTGTTTAGTTCATCTCCATACCTATCTGCAATTGGCCCTCCTTCTGGTTCAGCTTCTTGCTCCATGTCGATTAACGTTTGATTTTTATCCGAGTATAGACCCTTTAATTCTTGGTCAATGTACAATAGTGCATCTTCAACCTTTTGTCTTTGCTTACCGTAAAGAGGTCTGCGTTTTGGCTTTGCTGCCTCTTGATCACGCTGAGTTTGATCTGCTCTTAGGCGCATAGCGATAGGATCATTAAAATCCATTTCTTCTAACTGATCTACGTCATGAGAGATGTAATGCTCTATATCGTCTTTGAGATCATCTAAAGATATAATATCTTTGTACCTCTTTAATCTTGAAGTATCTCCTGATTCTAAGTCATTTTTAACAGAGATAGCGTAAGCTTTTACTGTTTCATCTCTAGGATCTGCATCCTGAAGTACCTGGTTAACTAACTTTGCAATTCTTTTTACGGTATACTCATCGTTTTCAATGTTCTGAATAGCTTCGTCAGTTTCTTCTCCTAATGGACGACCTTCATCATCCATAGGCATAGGTACTTCCTCATCATCTTGTTCTTGATCTGGATCGTAGTCTTCGTTTTTTTCAAACTTAGTGCCCATTGGTGTAGCTCCAGAAGCTTTAGCGTTTTTAATGTACTTGTCAGCTTCTTCTTCTGAATATTCTTTACCGTCTTCTGCGTCAAAATCGTCTTGACCTGGAATAGATACCTTTACCTTTACTTCATTCAACTTAGCTTTCTCCATCTTTTCGCCCGGTTCGTCTAATTGAACGCTATCTTGCTTAACGTAATATAGCACGTCTTTAGATAGATTCTTGATAGCCGTCTCTCTACACTTAGCATACTGCTCAGGAGTTACATCTAACGTACCGTACTTCTTATCAAGTTCAAACTTAATACCTGTATCTAGTACATCAGGTGCTACTTGGTCAGCTGGTTTAGCTGTTGTGTATTTAGGATCTTGAGGTTTTTTAGCTTCAGTGATAGCTCCTTTGTTCTTTAGTATGGCTACCGTATCTTCAAAGCTATTTACAGTAGATACAAATTGAGGCATCTCAATAGCTGCATCTCTTTTAAATTGAGTCTTAGAGAAGTTTCCTTCTAATACTCCGTTGTATTTTTCTTGTAGTGTTCTCATTATCTGTAATCTACTAATTTAGTGCTTGATGGTCTTTTAGGTCTTTCTGCTTTTTTAAAACCCATTTTCTTTAAGAACTGTACAGCTCTATTGTCTCTATCATCTTTTGAGAAAGCATTAGGTGTTGCGTACTGTGCTCCAGTACCTGGTGTAAAGCTTGCTCCAGTACCTGTGGTACTCATCTCAGATAATTGCTCTCTGATATAGTCTCTTAATACCTCTTCTAGCTCTCGCTTTTTCATAAGCTTCTTAACTCGTTAACTAATTCGTAATATTGTAACAAGTTAATAATGTGGTTATCTCCTACCTTAGTTTTATTTGTGATAGGAGCAATGTTTTTAGCTACTTCGTCTAACTTTATCTTAGCAATATCATCAGATACTCTCTCTTTTAACTCATTAACAGCTGTAGAGATTTTTTCTAATTCTTCGTTAATAAGAGTTCTGAGCTTTACTTGAGATTCTGAAGCGTTTATAAACTCTCTTAAGATTGTTTTCTGCTCTGGTAGGAAGTTATCATACGCACCGTTGAACTTCTCTAATAATATCTTATACGTTAATAAACGTAAGTCTTTATCATACTTAGAGTACTCTTCTACTATAGCGTCTTTTACGTCTTCTTCAGATTGTTTAGAACTGGTTAAATGTTCTAATATTGTGGTCTTATTGTTTACGATAAACTGAGGATCTACTAAGTCGGTGGTTTGAGCTTCCATTAAACAGTATAGTGCTGCTAATGGTTTATAGTCTCTTACCTTCATAGAGAAGAACTCATCCAGATCGTAATTATTCTTAATCTCTGCGATGAGTTCGTATTTTTGCTTCTTAATAGTAGCTCTATCAATCTTACGGGATACCTCTGTAATAGTAGAAAGGATAGTTTCTCCTTTCATTTGAGATACTCCTTTGTTCTTTAAGATATATTCGTATAATCTGAATTCTCTAACTAATGATGATTTGCCGGTATAAAATTTCTTTAACACCTTAACTGCCGGTGAGTCTTGGCGGGATAAGGTATCTGCTGCGATCTGCTTTACTAACAGTTCAAAGATTAATCCAGTATTCTTGTACTTTGAATGTTTAATTCTCATGAGTATACTATTCTACTAATATAAATATATGTGCTTAACCTAAATCCTTAATATTACTTTCATCAAGCATATCTGACTCTTTTTCCTCCTTTTTTTCGAAAATCAAACTCTTCTTTGGTGGGAATAAGTCTTTATTTTGGTAAAACACTGATTTAGTTTGTAGATTGTCAATCTTAGAGTCTTCAGTAACAGTAATCTCTTGATCTTCTTCGTTGTCGTAGCCGCCGTGCATATCATGAGTACCTAGTCTGTCTCCGCCGAATGGACTGTCTTGAGTACCATAAGTAGAGGCATGAATCTGAGGTCTTCCTTCAGGATTGCTTTCATCGTAACCGATTGGGATCTTAGGACCGTCGAAACCTCTTCTACCGTACATAGAAGCAAGGTCGTGAGGTGTACCGTAAGTAACTCCAGATTTAGCTGGGTCGTTACCTTCGTTTTCAATCTGAGCGATTCTAAAGGCTCTCTTACTGTCTTCCCTAACTAGATCTCTCTGTTCGTTAAACTGATCTTCAGATAAGTTAAAGATGTTTTCGTAAATATAATCTGTAGCGAATAATTTACTTTCAGCCATTTGTGAAGCTAGATCCATCTTTTCTTTTAATAGAGCGATCTTTTCTTGCTCGTATATAATAGATGGAGTAGTTAGTTTAAGTTCAAAGTTTGTTAACCCTTCTCCTTTGTATCCTTGAACGTATAAATGTACTAGAGCAATCTTAGTTAATTCAGATTCGATAATTCTCTGAATACGTTCGATAGTTCTTGCGAATCTAATATCTTCTGCTGCTAGAGTAGCTTTACCTTGCAAGTCTCCTTCGTAACCAAAGTATGCTTTAGGTACTTTTAATGCAGCAAACATTTTATCTCTTAGGTACTCAACATCGTTAGTACCGTCGTAATCTAATCCTTTAGTAGTATCGATTCTTGTTGTTGCATCCCCACCTCTAACTGGAATATAGAAATCCTCCATCATGTTCTGCATATTGAACTTGAGGTTATATTGACCGGTTTGTTGATCAATATAAGGAGTCTTTTTCATACCGTTGATAGTCTTTTGCATAAACTGCTCAACTTCGTTAGGTGGGATCTGTCCTACGTTTACATAAAATACTCTCTTTTCGGGAGCTCTCATGATACGGTGTATTAACATCGCATCTTCCATTAAAGTTAACTGCTTAAAAATCTTTCTAGCAGGTTCAATGTAAGAGCGTCCGTAAGGAAGGTAGTTGGTGTCTGAGAGTAACCTAAAGTGTGCTACTTCGTAGTTATCTAATTTAATGATCTTATCCTTGTGTCTAGGAATGTAGTTTGGATCAGATGATGATGCAATACCGTCTGGGTCGATAGTAAATGTTACTTTAGCTGGTTCGTCAGGATCTTGACTCTCATGTCTTACCATACTGTAGACTGTGTAGGGTAGAACATTGTATACACCGAATTCTTCAGCTACCTCTAACTTTAAGAAGAAGTCTCCATACTTACACATATTACGAGTCCATGACCATAAGTTAAACTCAAGGTTTAAAACATCGTAGAATAAGTTATGAAGGATTTTTTTAACGTTTTCGTCAGACGACTTGATAGTTAGAATGTCGCCCATATCGTTTTTAAGAGTAGCTTCGTCAGCTAAGATATCTAATGCTGAAGCAATAATAGGATCTGTGTCCATTGCTTCATAATCAGAATATAATTGAATCCTTAACGTCTGATAGTTCAGGTTAGGATTGAAAATGTTCTTATTGTTGTATAAGTATAGTCTTGAGAATCTATCTACCAGAGAGTTGGTTTCATATCTACCTGTACTCTGAATGTGATTAACGTCAGCTACCTTAAGCTGATTTCCGCCGACGTTGCGAATTACTACGTCGGTAGAAAATAATCTCTGCAGTCTACCAAATAAGGAAGTATCAGCCATGTAAAAATAGTTTAATTATAAATAGGCCTACTAAAGTAACCAGGATATGTCCTGTTCACCATCAGGGGTTTTTACAATATATGGATTATTTTGCATATTACCAACTGAATATGCAGCTCCTTGCCTCTGATTTAGATTTGAAATAGCTGATAGGTTTGCTCTAGATAAGTCCATACCCTGCTGTCTTAATCTTAGTGCTGTATCTCTAACGTACAACCCTGTTGCGAATGCCATTACTAAGTCATCATTATAGTTAGTTTGTGCTTGTGCTTTTCCGTTCTTCCATACAAATACCCTCATCTCTTTTAATAGACGTTGAGATTTTATAGTCACGGACCTTTCTCTGATGTAGTCCATCATCTTAGCAATAACTAAAGGACGAGTTCTCATAGACATTGTAAAACCGGGAGTAAGATTACCTCTCTCCATCTTAGTCATATAACTCTCTACAGTATCTTGATCTGACTTAGAAGAATAGTACATGTTCTGGTAATCCCTTTCTATGATCTGTTCGATAGTAGACCATCCTATATTTGCATTTTCTACTACAAGTAGTGCGTTATTATATTCGGAGGCTACTCCTACTAATAAGTTCCCGAATTCCTTAGGAGGTACTTTACTCTTAAATTCAGCTACTTGATTTGCTCCTTCGATATCAAATACATGGAAGGTAGAAAAATCTTGTCCGTCACCTCTAGCGACGTCGGCTACTACCATATACGATTTTGTGTAGTCCGGGTACTCCCATATCCAGTAGTCTCCGCTTACTCCTCTTTTTTCAGTAGGATCTTGCTGAGAGGTAGTTTCCATGTAAACTAAATCTTCAGGCTCGAATACCGTATCTCCCGATGATAAGAAGTCACAGTCACACTCTTGAGCAGCCATCCTCGGACCTAAGTCAGCATCTTGTTGATCTCTCCATTCTTGATTCCTCTCAGGATGTACTTGCCAGGGTAGCCTGATGGGTATGAAGCTATTCTCTCCAGTCTCTGCCTTTTCAAAGGTTTGATGGAACCAGTTACCAATACCGTTGGGAGTTGATAAAGCCATACACTGGCCTCCGGTAGCAAGAGTTTGTTGTGCTGAAGCGTAAGTTTCTTCAATATTATCGATAAAAGCTGCCTCATCGATCAATAGTAACGATACTGCTTCTGAACGTGCAGCATCTGAATTGGATGATTTAGCTGATATTCTTGAACCGTTTTTTAATCTTAACGAGAGTTTGTTCTTCTCTACTGCTTTTAACTGTAACCAGGAAGGTAACTGTTCATACATAAACTGCACTTTAGTTACTAGGTTACGTGCAGTAGCTTGAGTAGTTGCTAGTGCTAATACGTTCTTATCTTTATGAAAGAGCATTAACCATAATGCGTAACCAGCAGCTAAAGTAGAGATACCTAACTGTCTTGATTTAAGAGTAATTAGGTACTGATGATCTCTAAATAAATGCAGTACCTTATCCTGGAATGGGTAGAGATTGAATAGAATACGTCCTCTTTGAGGGTGCTGAATATAGCAGTATTTTTTCATAAAGTATGCAGGATCTTTTGCACACTTAGCGTATTCCTGTATTACTATTTTCTTTACATCTTGTTGACTCATAGCATTATTACTACACCGATGACTATTCCGGCTAGAGAACCTCCAACAAAGCCTTGAAACATCTTACCCCTTAGTGCTACTTTATTAGCCAAGATAATTTTTTCTTTTGCTTCAATCTGTCTGTCTTTCTCTTTACCGATCTCTACGTAGTTGTCGATCTTATCATCAAGTATACCGATTTCGCTATCTTTAGCTTCAATAGCAGTTTTTAGACTCTGAATGTCAATAAGATAACTTTGAGCGGTTGTTTCACACAAATCTCCTTTTTCTAAATCTTCGATAATCTGCCTTACCATTTCATCAGGAAAACAAACTAGCGTATCTCCTTCGTTACTTACTGTAACGCTCTGTGAAATAGCTGGCGAGCTGAGCAGTAGAAAGCTTATTAAGCTCATCCATTTTACGATTGAATGCATCTTTTTCTTGTTTACGTTTTTGTTCTTCGTCGTGTAGAGCAGCTAAAGCACTATCGGCTTTTGTTCTGAGAAGTTCTTTTTCTAAATCAAGTAACGTAATACAGTTTTGTAGTGAATCTACAGTTGTTTGACTCTGCTCAATCTCTTCTCTGAGTTTATCTTCGTATTTGTTTGCTAGAGGGGATAGTAGTCCAAAAGCATACATTGCAGCTATTGCTACTGCTACTATAACTATTATATTGTTTACCGTAACTTTCATATATATAAATATATGTTAACTAACTTTTAAGTGCACTGATGAGATTGAGCTTTGGGAGCCGGCATAGTTTACAATATCTGTAATAGCATCTGTTACCTTATCTTTGTCTCCAGTTTCTAATACCTTAATAACACAAAGTGCTTGATATTTAGAGGAAATCCAATCTGTAGATTTCTCTTTTAGTTCTTCTGCTGTAATAGTAAAATCTCCGAATCTTTTTGCTAATTCAATAAACTCTTGTATAAATGAATCTGATAAGTCTACTGCTTTCTTAAGTGCTTCATTTTGTGCCGGTATATCACCTGCGCTGTTTTTAGCTAGAAGCATCTTCAATACCCCGCCACCAATCTTACCTTGAGAAGCTGTCTTACCTTTTAGCTCACCTTGGAAGCTTGATCCATCTGTTGAGAAGGTTCTCAATTGCATCTTAGCGTTAGACTTAAAGTTTATGTAAGCATCTTTAGAAGTAGGGGATACAATAGAAGAAGCATACTCGTCTTTTTCCGATTGTAACTGTCTAGCTCTAACTGTCAATTTACTTTCAGGTCCTAATTTCTTTAATGATGCTCCTAACAGCTTTCTTTCATCAAATAGTTCTACCATCTGATTATTTAATTCAGCAATACTGTCGGTTTTAAACTGTATATTTCTTACTGCTGGGGACACTATCCAGATATCTGAAGGATTCCATTTATCATCTTGGATTTTCCATCCGTTAGCTTTCCTAACTGTTCTCCAGGCTTGGTAGATTTTATCTACAAACTCAGATCCTCTGTGAAATTCAAATCCTGTACCGGCATACCCCAACAACATCTTTGCTGTATTAACAAAGGTATTAGCCCATCCTGGTGAGTTCTGAATAAAGTAAATTATATCCTCAATGGAAGAAGTAGTGTTAATATCTTTAGCAATAGACTTTAGATTATCTGATGTTAGATCTTTTGTGGTGATCTCAGATCCTATCTTTTGAGCTAAAGCGTTTACAGCACATTGGCAAGATTCTTGAATAGTAGTCTGTGCTGCTCCGCCGCCTGATCCTGCTCCGCCACCGAAGTCGGTAGTCTTTTTTAGTTTACTGGTAGTAATTGTATTACCGTCTTTATCTTGTAGAGTAACAGGTCCTTTAGCTGGTGTCCAGTCTTGGAGTTCAGCTACTTTTTCACCTTTCGGATCGTATACAATAAATGTTTCGCCTCCTTTATCTAACTCTAAAGCTTCGCCGCTTTTTATCTTTTGAATTAAGATATCAACTCTTTCTTCTTTAGTTTTAGAATTTTGCTTACCTAATTCCTTAGGTGTTAAAGGAGTCTCTTTTAAATCTATGCCGAAAACTTCTCTAAAGATTTCAAGATCTTTTTCGTTAGTCATGTCAGGATATCCCTTTTCAGTTCTCCATGACCACTCTTGTATGAGTTTATCTAGTATATCCATTTTTAAGCTTCTACGCCTGCAAAGACGTCTTCTTCACCACCACCTGCTGCCGGTGCTTCGGCTCCAGTATCTGCACCTAAGTCTGCGCCTGCTTCGGCTCCGCCTTCTGCTCCAGGAAACTCTCCGCCTCCTCCTTCAGCGCCTCCGAATACATCTTCT
>Ga0222715_10004696_pt1 | contig 11776 bp, 9 predicted proteins | sample C33_9DmetaG_FD_165056 | JGI IMG/M metagenome (GOLD analysis project Ga0222715, IMG submission 165056) | Estuarine water microbial communities from San Francisco Bay, California, United States - C33_9D | ecosystem: Environmental > Aquatic > Marine > Unclassified | place: USA: California...
TTTAACGATAATAATTTAAAAAATGTATTAGAAATTGGTGGTCCTACAGATAAAATATTTAAATATATTAATAATTATAATAAATGGACTTTATTAGATCCAAATGCAGAAATATATAATGGAAAAATAAGTACAATAAATAACTTTTTCAATAAAGATTTTAAACTTAATTATTCTATTGATACAATAATTCATAGTCACTTATTAGAACATCTATATTCTCCAAATGAAATGCTATATTATATGAATAATATTTTGAGTGAAAATGGGGAAATGTTTATTTCTGTTCCTGATATGGAATTTTATGCTAAAACAGGAAACCCATTTAATGGTATGCACTTTGAACATACATATTTTTTAAATGAAACTAATATAATATACTTAGCTAATAATAATAATTTTGATATTATAAATAAAAAATATTATAATAATCATTCAATATTTTATCATTTAATAAAAAAAAATATTTCTTCCAACTGTATTGATTTAATGCGACAATATAATATTCCTTATATCCACTTATTCAATGAAAAAATTAATTATTTTAAAAATTTAGTCAAAGATATAAACAAAAAAATAACAGATACGGATCAAGTATATATATTTGGCTGTCATACAAATTCTCAAATAATGGTATATTTTAATTTAAATATTTCAAATATTAAATATATATTAGATAATGATAAAAGCAAACATAAACAATACTTATATGGGACAAATTTGTTATGTAAACCTCCAGAAATTTTAAAAGATATTAAAAATCCCAAAGTTATATGTTATATTGGTAATTATACTAGCGAAGTAATAGAACAATTAAAAAATATTAATAATAGTATTGTATTTTTATAAATAAAAATCATAATATTTCAATAAGTTTTTCATAAATCTTATTGGAAATACTGGATCTAATAATTTATCATTATCTTCACTGTTAAACCAGACACATACAAAAAACGGAAAAATACAAAGTGCATTCTTAAAATCTTTCAGATATTGTTCATATGAATACTTTCGGTGTTCAATCATCAATTTATAATAATATTTAATTACAATATCAACTGTAAATTTATCAAAATCAATACTTTCAACTAATAAAAATACGATGTCGCTTATTCCTTTATTAAGATGTATATATTGCCAATCCAAAAAATAAGGCGTTATATTATCTTTGTAAAAAATATTCGGGCTTTTTAAATCTCCATGACAAAAACTTAATGGAAACATTGATGCTTCATCTAATATTTTATTAAAATTATGATATATATATTCTAGATTTGTTTTATTATTCTCTGTTAATAATATAGTATTTTTTTGCATAAATTTATTAAACCGATTACATATCAATTTACTATAATATGAAATCTGATTTACTGTTAATAAATTTTTCATACTATCTATTTTATCATTTGAATTTTCAAAATAAAATTTATTATGCATATTAAAAATATTATTAACAACTTTTAATAATAGATCAATATTTTTATTTAAATTTATATTAAATGTTCCAGAATATTTATTTAAATTTTCTAATATAATTCCATCTTTATTATTCACTTCAAAACTACCAAAAAACCTAGGTATATTTATATTTATTATTAATGGATATATATTAGTATAAAAATATTTTTCATTTTTATACATATTAAGTTCTATTGCTGTTTTAGATAATTCATTATCAAAATTACTTATTTTTAAAATTATATTTTCATTAGTATTATCCTTATATTTTAAATTATATGAAACTATATCACATATATATCCAGTTTTCAAGTTACTATTATTTTTTGTAATATTTTTAATTGAAAAATCTCGTAATATTTTATATAAATTGTCCAATATATATTCATCATTTTCTATTTGTATAATTTCATCTTTTATAATTTCAGTAATATTAAGTTTTTTATAATCTTTTATTTTAAATTCGTCGGCATTTTTTATATCATCACACGATTCATCATTTATAATTAAATATATCTTGTACACGCCTGTATTTTTTGCACTAATATAACCAGAATAACTATCTTCAAAAATTATACAATCTTTTTGTTTTAAATTTAATTCTTTTATAGCATTTAAGTATGGTTCAGGATTTGGTTTATGTTTAGAACAGTCTTCAGATGCTATAAGTATATTCACAAATTTATCCAATGTTGTTTTTTTTAATATAAATTCAGCAGCGCTTTTATTACAACTTGTAACAATAGCAATTTGTCTCTCTTTGTTTTTTTCAAAAAAATCTAAAACTCCATCTAAAAGTATTTCTTCGTCATAATTATTCAGTTTTTCAATAAATAATTTATCTTTTTCTATAGAAATTTTTTTTATATCTTCTCTTGTTAATTTTGGTAGTAAATAATTTAGAAAGGCTATATCACTTTTACCTTTAATAAAATTATTAAAAAATTCATTATTTACCAAAATATTATATTTATTTAATAATTCTTTCCAAACTTCAATATATACAAAATCGGTATTAACAAGTGTTCCATCTAAATCAAATAATAAATGTAATTCATTACTTCCAGAAAACATTAATATATTTTATATAATTATATAAAATATGTTAATTAATTAAACTATTATATAATTAAAAATATTACCATATTCTTTTTTTACTTCATTTATTAATTGTATTTCATCTTTTATTATAACCTTTTTGCCTTTTTCTACTAATTTTTTTGCTATTTGTAATTTTGCACTTTCTTCTATTATTGGTATTTTACTATCCTCTTTATAGCACACATTTTCAATTATATATTCATCTTTATTTTCATCTAATAATTTCTGTGTTAAAAAATCTGAATGTAATTGATTATATTTTGTTGTAGATAATAATAATTCATTATTTATATTATTTTGTTCTACAAATAATGCTAATGCTCTTGTATCTCTTGGAAAACATGGACCACCAAAAGAGTATCCCGGTCTAAAATATTTATTTCCTATTCTACTATCACTGCCAATTGAGTCCAAAACTTTTTCTTTATTCGCACCAATAGTATCACAAACATCTGAAATCATATTTGCAAAAGATAATTTTGTTGTTATAAATCCATTAATTGTAATTTTTGTAATTTCAGCTTCCAATGGAGAAAGTATACAATATTTTGGCTGAGTTTTAACTATTTTACTATATATTTCTCTCAACATTTCTTCTAAATCATGAGAAATTGTTCCAATTAATATCATATCTGGATTTAAAAATCCTTTAATAATTTCTCCTTGCGCAATAAACTCTGGATTATATGATAGCGTCGTATTTTTACAATCAGAGAGAAGAAAAGAACCAACTTCATCAATATATTTTGGCATTAATGTGCAACCTATTATGATATGTTTATTTTCTACTTTTTTATCATTTATTTTTTGTAAAAGATCTGAAACTATTGAATGATCATAAAATTTATTACTACCCGAATTTGGCGTTTGAACCATTATAAAAATAATATCTGAATGTTCTAAACCTTCATCTAATTCCAATGATGCTGTAAAATTTTTTGAATTTATTAAAAGATTTTCATATTCAGGTTCTTTACTTTTAAATGTTTTATTATTTAATTGCTTAATATACTCTTCATTTATATCAATACCCATGACATTATAACCTGCTTTTTCTATTAATAAAGCAAGACCTAAACCTAATTTTCCAACGCCTAATAGAGTAATATTACTCATTATAATAATATATATTAAATATAATATTTAATAATAGAATAAATAATCTATTGTTGTTTTCCAAGAATTTTTACTGTGAACATTTTTTTCATACCACTCTACACATGCTTTTGACATTTCATTCCATTTTTCTTCGCTAATATTTTCTATTTTATTTTCATATTCTTCTGGATTATTTGCTCTAATATAATGAATATTTTCTTGTGGAGGGTTAATATATGAATTTATTTCTACATGTGGTGTAATAATTGGAACTGTTCCAAATGCCATTAATTCAACCTCTCTATGACATTTACTTCCAAAACCTCTTAAACATAAACCATATTTAGCACTTCGTAATTTTAATAAATATTGTTCTTTATTAAATTTATGTTGTTTTCCTGCTGTGCAATGATATTCTGTTAATACTTCCTTCCATTCTTCATTATTTTGTCTATATTGAGCTTGAACATTATTTTCAAAATTACCTATAAATATCGATTCTATTGTTCTTTCATTGAAAGTTAAATATGAATAAGAAGAGTGAATAGATTCTAATAATCTTGGATTTCTAGGCCAAAATATCCAAGGGCTTACATTTACTCCATTATCTTTTAAAAATTTACCTTCTAACTCCATAGAACCATTTCCCATTAACATTTTAAATGTAGTTCCTAATTCTTCATTAAACCATTCATGATTTGGTCTATCATAAAATAAAATATTAGGATATAACCAACAATGATTTGTATTATCTACTACTTGAATATCAACATCTTTATTATTTTCTTTATATAAATAGGCTAATTCTCTAAAACTATCATTAGCATGATTCCATATATTTTCTCTTGGTTGCGAAGGAATTTTAATAACCCATTTTTTATTTATTATTCTCCAAATTAACATTATATCCTTATATCTTCTTAATTCTCCTAATTTATTAATAATAAAATTGTTTATTTCTTGAAATTGTGCTGAGTGAAAATGTGTATGAATACATACTAGTGGTTTATCATTATAATTAATATTCTTGTTATTTGTATTTATACTTTCAATTACTTGTTTACGTTCTTCATCATTTTCTAAATGAATTATTCTCCACGGAGTAAAATTAATCTCTCTTCCTAACTCTTGATAATCATATTTATTTGCTAAATCTTCCAATGATGCTTGGTCATAAAATCTTGATTTTTTTGTAAATTCTATCCAATCATAAACAACATTCATATTTTTTGTCCATAATAATCCACCATTAAAAAACCCCCAAATATCACTTTCACTTTTTTTCATATAATGAGGCGATAATGCAAGTTCTTTAGTTTTATTAATACAATTTATTGGATTAAAAAATATTATATCAGAATCTAAAAATAAAGTATCATTGGAGTTTACGAGTGCAAACTTAATTACTTCTGCTTTTTGCATTTGAAATTCTGTCCATATATTTTCTTTTTCCATTTCCTGTCTATCTTTATTGGAATATTTATCTAATCTTGTAAATAATTTTAAGTTAAGTTTAATTTTTGGAGTAGTATTTTCTATTTCTTCTTTTGTTTTGCTATCCACTAACCCATAAACTAAAGCATATGGATGATATAAAGATAATGAGAGAAGCATTCCTACAGCTTCAAATGATGCATTTTGAGTTGCTATAAAACAAAAACTATCAGGTGCCTCATATAATACATTTTCTTCAATAACTTTTCTCTCTTCCGTAATCTTATCTATTTTTGTCTCTACAATTCTATTTTTATTTTCTATAATAGTTTCAACAATTATTTCCTTTTCAAATAATTTTTCTACCATTTTTTTATCTTCAATAGAGAGAATATTTATATAATCATCTTGTAAAAATAATTTCTTATAGTTTTCAATATTTTCATCATATTTTTTTCTCTCTTCATCATCTAAATTATTTATTATAACTTCATTCCATTCTTTAATAAAAAATAAATTTTCTTTATTATCTTCATTTAACTCTGGAAGCATTTCGAATGAATTTATTCTCTCATAATTCTTATAAATTTTCTTTGATTGATTATTAATTTTTATAAAATCTTCTACAATTTTTAACATATATTCTTTACATTTATTACTATCATCATGAGGCGTATTTTTAAAATGAATTGGTTTTTTTGAATAAAGATTGCCATCAAAATAATAATTTTTTACTTCGTTTAAAGAGAGAAAGTGTAATAAGTTTTTTACTTGTTTGGAGAAATCTATATCATTATTATTAAATATAAAATTACATGAATAACTCATAAATATAAATAATTTACACATTTAATATTTAAATATTGTAAAATATTAAATATATTATTTTGTAGCTACTAATTTAATTTGCATAAAGATATATTCTATAATTTATCATCTAACCATAAACCACTACACATATGTATGCCATAACATCCATTTTTTTCTAAATTTTTTATATATTGATAATCTTTTTTATAGGGAGGATGAAATAACATTCTATCTGGGACATAAATATCATCCTTATTTTCAAATTTTTTATACATATTATAGACAAAAATAGGGCCTGTGCTATTTATTACATTATCTTTACCATGACTTGGTAAATTTTTTCTATCAATTACAAATAATGTATCTATCAATGTTTTCCAAAAAGAATTTCCAGGAACTGATGCAAATATAGAATTACCTAACATAGTTATATTATTATTATTATCTTTATTGCGATTTTCTGGAATTACTATTTTTTTTTCCAATAAATCAAATGGTTTAAACATTAAATAATCCATATCCGTATACAATCCACCATATTTATACATCAAAAAATATCTGAACATATCTATTTTCATTATTAACCTTGGTAATTCATTAAATTTTTCATAATATTCTGGAAAAAAATTTTTCATAAGATTATCAACATCATCATCCTTCCACAATATATATTCAAAGTCAGGATTTTTTTTTCTTACTGTATCTGCTAATTTTAGATTCTCTATAGGAATATTATTTTTACCCATCCAAATATGATGAATTATTTTAGGTATTGTCATTATTTTTATAATAAAAAGTATATCTTTATTATCTTTATTATTTTTATTAATTTAAAATAATAATTGTATTCCATCTATAATTATTTCTTTCTTTTTTAAAAATTGATAAATTAATATTATCATTATCTTCTTTAAAAAAACTATCACAGTCAAATAAACCTTCTCCTGTTTTTATTTTTCCAGGATAAATATTCGGAAATATATGATATAAACTTATTTTACTCAAAATCTTATTTTTATTATTATCATTCACTGTAAATAATCTAGTATCGTTATTTTTTAAATGTTCTATAGTATAATGTGAACCACAATTTACAGGATAATTATCATTTAAAAATATTTTTTTTATATTTTTTTTAAGACATTGACATAATCTATTATAAGCATTTTGATGACAATCAAAAAAACAAAATATATCATCAGGATTAAAATTGTTTAATTGTAAATCTTTAAAATCTATGAACTTATCTCCCATAAAGTATTTTGTATTTACATTTCTATCAATATATCCGTTCGGTGGTATATTTCTAGGATCTAAAGATATAATTTTACATTCAGGTAATGTTTTTCTTATTAGATGCGTAGAAATTCCATTCCATACACCAGATTCAATTACTATTTTTGGTTTATATTTATTTAAAGAAAACCATAAAGTAAATAAATCTGGGGCACCCATACCACCATTATTATTCGTATATTGTGGTATATAAATTTTTTCAATAAAATGATTTAAATCTTTTTCAGTAAAATTCATTATTATATTAATAAATATATAATTATTTATTTATATATAATTAAATTATAAATATAAAATATAAGATAATGTCGCAAGAAGAAAATAAAGAATTTAACAAAGACAAATTAATAGAATATGATTTAGTATCAGATATGTTAAGTTTATCTTCGCTTGTCTATAATTTTAATATTGATATTAAAGCTGAATCTACAAAAAATAATAAATATGATTTAAAAAATCTAAATATTGAAAACTTAAAAGTTGATTCAAAACGAAAAGAATTGTTAAAGCAAATACTTGAAAAATCACCCAATTGTGAATTATATAAATTCTATGATTTAGAAAGTGGTTCTCAAGTTGGTATAACTATTAGCCATAAACAAAAGAGAATATCTTTTATATTTAGAGGTTCAAATCAATTAATTGATTGGATTCATGATTTCATGATATGTAAAAAAGAAATTAGTGAAAATATTTATGTTCATCTTGGTTTTTATAAATCTTTATTTAAAGAAAATTTATTCAATAATTTACAAGAAGATTTAAAAAAAATATTAGAAGAACACCCTGATTATGAGTTATATATAACAGGTCATAGTTTAGGGGCTGGTTTAACAACATTATTTGGTTATTTAATTTCAGATATTATAGATAAAAATATTACTCTTATTACATTTGCTAGCCCTCGTGTTGGAAATAAAGAATGGGCTGAAGATTTCAATAAAAAGAAAAATTTACGACATTTTAGATTTGTTAATGAAAAAGATATTGTTACATCTTTACCATATTTATATTTTTATCATGTTGGTAATTGTATTCTTATTAACAAAAATAATTCAATGAATTATGCAAAATATCATGAATATAATGATGTATCTAGCATCTTTTATTATTTTAACCCTCTAGACCATTTAATTGATAATTATTATAATAATTTAGTTATTTGCAAATGGAAAAATAATGATCTATCTTGTGAAACTTTTAATTCTCCTATAATGGTCGAAATGGTTAATAAAAAAAATATAGAACTAACTGAAAAAACTGAACTACAACAACCAGAACCAGAAGTTCAAGAAACTGAAAAAAATGAACTAATTTAAATAGTTATTGTTATTTAATTATATTAGAATATGTATTTAATACCTTTAATTAGAACTTCAAGGGCATTTGTTGCTACAACAATATTTCCAGATAATCCCTTATTTGCTATAACATCTAGTGAAATTATTAGTTTTATTATTCCTTTTATTAATAATAATCCAGTATATGCTCTTAATAATATGGTTTTATTTATTATTTATTATTTTAATTATAATGAACATGCCATAGATATAATGGAAAAATATAAAAATCAGTATTTTAAATATTATTTAACAGAAATTATAAGTATTTTACTATATATATTTAATTATTATTATTGAAAATAATTTTACAAATAATATATTATAATTAATAAATAATATATTATCTATTTACGACGAGTAGATTTTGCTTTGCGGCAAAACGATCTTTTTTTGCCACGTGACATTTTGCAACCATCTTTGGCAACACACGTGCCAGGTTTGAGACCGCGGCATTTTGATTGTTTAACTCTGCGTCTGTATGAACGTTTCGCCGAAGAATTTTTTTTATGAGAAACTCTTGTTTTTAACATATTTATATAATAGAGAGAGATAATTATTTTTTCTTAGATTTGTTTTTATTTTTATTTTTTTTGTATTTTTTTGTTCTTCTCTTTTTACCTCCCTTCTTTTCTGGTTCTTGAACTTCTGGTTCTTGAATTACAGGTTTTTGAATTACTGGTTCTGGTTCTGGTTGTGGTTGAGGTTCTGGTTGTGGTTGAGGTTCTGATTGTGGTTGAGGTTCTAATTGTGGTTGAGGTTCTGGTTGTGGTTGAGGTTCTAATTGTGGTTGAGGTTCTGGTTGTGGTTGAGGATCTGGTTGTGGTTGTGGTTCAGGTTCTGGTTGAAGTTCTTGAACTTCTGATTGAGGTTTTTGAACTGGTTCTGGTTCTGGTTCTTGAAGTTCTGGTTCTTGAAGTTCTGGTTGTAGCGATGGTTTATTTTCTCCTAAATTATTTTTTTCAAGTTCCTTATTTAAACTATCTATTTGTGATTGTGTTGTTGATAAAATTTTTTGTTTAACTATAGCTTCATATATATTTATACCTTCGCTAAATTGTTTTTCACAATCAATATATAAATTCATAATTTTATTTTTTGCATCTTTTACTAAATCATTTAATTTTTTTTCGTTGAGAGAAGGATTTATTGTAAATATTTCATCGCCAGTTTCTTTATTTTTTGTTACAGAAAAAACCTGATCTAATATTTCAATCAAACTATTTTGATTTGCTTCTGTAGATTGTATCATATTTTTAATATTATTAGCATATTTAATGAATAAAGAATCGCGTAAATTTCCCGTAAATTCTTGTTTATAATTTCCATTTTTACATCCACTTAATGAAGCATAATTTCTTAATTCAATATCTCTAAATGATTTTATAGCGGATTGTTCTGTATTAGGATCAACTGGAAATTTACTTTCCCCAGTAAATGCTTTGTAAAAAGTAATTAAATCATTATTATACTCTTGTTCCATTTCTGGAGACATATTTTTGAATGAACCGCTATCATAATCATATACATCATTATATAAACTTCGCAATTCAGGTATTCCAACCATTTTTTTCATATTTTTTACATTTCCACTAGATGATAAATTCATATCACAAAAATTTGGATTTATAATATATTCATCATCTAATTTCAAATTAACAGTTCCATTTTTATCATTATATTTTTCATTGTTATTCATCAAAATACCAATTCTTTTATGGCATAAATTATTATTAACAACTTTAACATCTACACCCTTAGGAATTTTATCTTTTTCGCTTAATGGCACTTCAACATCATTACCATTTTCATCTTTATAAATAAAAATAGGATTTAATGTCATAGTTATTGCTGAAAATAAATTAGCAATTTGTATATAAAATTTAGAAATGCCTATACAGATTCTTCTTTTATTTGTTGCATTTTTTACATCATATTTTTCTAATGGTTTTTCAAAATAAGCAATTTTATCTTTTGCTAATTTATCAATAGGCACACCTGCTTTTAATTTTTGTTGCATATATGTTATATCTTTCATATGAACCTTATCTTGTATTATTTTTGACGTTAATATTACTAAATTATCACAATATTCTAAATCACTTACTAAATTTTGCATATCTTTAAAATTTTGTGTTAAAATATAATTTGTTGCTATATTATTGATTACTTCGAATAAATTATTTTTTTTTACTGATTGTTGCGATTGATTGTTTCCCATATATATAGTTTTAATAAATTTATTTTATTTCAAAAATTATTAAATATATAAATTATATTAAATAAAGTAAAAATTGAATTTAAAATTTATTTTACATTAATAATAGTAAAATAACCATGAATGAAGTTGCAAAAACAAAAAAAATTAGAAAGGAAAATAATAAACAATTGTGGAATTTATTTGATAGTGAAATAAATTCTGCAAATACTAATATAGAATGTATATATCGACAAAATGGTCTGCGTGAAGTATGTGAATTATGTGAAAGTGCTTTAAAATATTCAGAGGAAGGATTTTTAGTTTGTCAAAATGAAAAATGCGGAATTATTTATAAAGATATGGTTGATCAATCTGCAGAATGGAGATATTATGGGGTTGATGATAATACAAATGGCGACCCAACCCGTTGTGGTATGCCTATTAATCCATTATTAAAAGAATCTAGTTTTGGTTGTAAAGTTATTTGCCCTGGTAAATCAAGCTATGAAATGAGAAAAATTAGACGATATACGGAATGGCAATCAATGCCTTATAGAGAAAAAGCGCAATATGATGAATTTCAAAGAATTACCATTATCGCACATAATTCGGGTATTCCAAAAATGATTATAGATGATGCTATGAGATATCATAAAAAAATATCAGAAGCAAAAACATTTAGAGGATGTAATCGCGATGGAATTATAGCAGCATCTATTTACATTGCTTGTAAAACAAATAATTACCCTAGAACAGCTAAAGAAATTGCTAGCATGTTTAATTTAGATAATACTAGTGCAACTAAAGGTTGTAAAAATGCTGTTAGTATAATAAATGAAATAGAACACGAAATGGATAATAAAGATAAAACATCATTATGTAAAACCACGCCTTCTTCGTTTATAGATCGCTATTGTAGTAGATTAGGCATTAATGAAGAATTAACTATGGTATGTAAATTTATTGCTATGAAAATACAGCAGAAAAATTTAATTCCAGAAAATACACCTCATTCAATCGCGGCCGGTATTATATTTTA
>Ga0222715_10004700_pt1 | contig 11768 bp, 23 predicted proteins | sample C33_9DmetaG_FD_165056 | JGI IMG/M metagenome (GOLD analysis project Ga0222715, IMG submission 165056) | Estuarine water microbial communities from San Francisco Bay, California, United States - C33_9D | ecosystem: Environmental > Aquatic > Marine > Unclassified | place: USA: California...
AAATCAATAGAATATAATAATAGGTGTAACAATAAGCCCATAGCTAGTGATAGCTTGTCTTAAGAATGGTGACGAATTGAGTAGCCCTTATGGATTAATATCGTGATAAGGCAAGAAACCCCTGCTTAACCTGTTATTATTAAAACAAAAAATTAATTAAATACATACAAAAAAAATGATAGAAGAAATAAAAGATTACGCAATTGAAGGGCTAGAAAACCTAAAAGGAACTAACCCTGAATGTTCAGAAATACATCACGAAATATTTAATACTGATTACTATATAATTGGAACTTACAGAGCTAAAGAGTGGATTAATAAATTTGGAACATTTGATGTAATAGGTGAAATTGTTGATTATGAAACTCATCATTTTGGGGAAGTTTATACAGATTGTGCAGACGCTGAGAAAGTAGCTAATATGTTTGCTTATATTAAAGGTGAAGATGTTTTATATAGTAGTAAAACTTACGACAAATTATATGACAGAAAATTAGATGATGAAGATTTACAAGATATAATAAACGAAATAGAATAAATTTATTATTTTTAACGAAATTATTAACAGGCAAAAATCCTAGCCAATTAACATAGGTAGAATATATGAAAACAGAAGCACTAAAAGAAAAGTACATTAAGTACAATTTAACCAAAGATGATGTATTTAAACACCAACACTACATCATCTTGACAAGAAGCGGTATTGATAAGATACAGGCTTTAGAAAACATCAACATAGATTATGATGTTATTAAATGTGAAAAAGATTTTTGCGTAGTAAAAGCCAATGCAAGAAAAGAAGGGAAGGCAATCCAAACTTTTGGTTCAGCTTTAAAAGGAGCAGGATTTAAAGATGGAAATACTAACACTTGGTACACTATGGAAATGGCAGAAAAGAGAGCTATGTCAAGAGCTGTACTGAAGCTTACAGGGTTCTATGAACTTGGAGTATTTGGAGAAGATGAAGCAGAAGATTTTAAAAAGAGTAATAATTAAATAAATAAATAAAAATGGAAGTAACAGGGAAACTAGTAAAGAAACTTGAATTAGAAACAGGAACATCTAAAGCAGGTAAAGAATGGCAAAAGCAATCAATAGTAATTGATACAGGTGGAGAATTTAATAATGAAGTATGTGTAAGTGCCTTTGGTGATAAATTACAACAAATGAACAAGCTAGAAATAGGAATGGAAGTATCAGTTCTTTGTAATGTTTATTCAAGGGAATATAACGGCAGATATTTTCACAATATAGACGGCTACTTTTTCACTAATCAAAGTAATAAATCTTCAGACAAAATACAGAATGGAGAAGAAGATATGCCTTTTTAAGATGAATACAGAAGATAACTTTAAAAACCTTTGCGACCTCACTACAAGTTTAGTGGGGTTGCCTAAAGGCTCTCTAGCTTTAAAATGCAGGAAGATAGAATACCAAGTACCTAGAATGGTAGCAGCTATGATTTCAAGACTAGAAGATGAAACTCACAGGGAAGTAATTGCTAAAGTCTTAGACAGAAACAGAACAAGCGTGAACCATTATGAAAGATGTCACTCAGCTAACTATTCTTCATTCCCTTTATATCGTAATACATTCAATAAAGTTTACAATGCATATGCTGAAATAAAAGACGCTAAATTGACTTTTATTGACTTGTATAATTTACAGGAACATCTAAGAAAGAATGGAATACACGATAGCAGAACACATCAAACAACTATTCGTATTATTTCAGGTAAATTTGGAACTGATGTTAAAGTTTCTTACAAAGACTTCTACAATCAATTAGAATTATGTAAGTTAGCCCTTCAAAATTATCAACACGAAATAGAAGTTATATGAAACATTTACTAAGTAGTTCAGCTTTTTTAATAGTGAACAAGCAATTAGCGAAGCAGGTAGGATTGAAAGGGGCAGTCCTACTTGCCGACCTAATTAGCAAAGAAGAATACTTTATGGCTAACGGAATGACTGACGGATGGTTCTTTAATACTGCTAAGAATATAGAAGAAGACACTTGTTTGACTTCACATCAGCAAAGGAAAGCAATTAAAAGACTAAAAGACTTAGAAATTATAGAAACTAAAGTAATTGGTGTTCCTGCAAAGCAGCACTTTAAAATAATGGAAGCTAAGTTGTTAAGTTATTTCAATACTAGTTGTGAAGAAACTGCAAAACTAGTTGTTAAAAAAACGCAAACTAGTTGTAAAGAAAGTGAACAACTAGCAGTTAAAAAAACGCAAACTATTAATAAGAATAACAATAAGAATAATAATAAAAATAATATATCTAATAGGCGTAATGAATTTGTATTTGAGGTTTTGTCTTTTGATTATGATGAAAGTATTTTAAATGGCTTTATAGATTATTGGACAGAACCTAATAAGTCTAATACAAAAATGAAATTTGAATTAAATAAAACTTGGAGTACAAAGCTCAGATTAAAAACTTGGGCAGCTAATCAAAAGAAATGGGATAAGCCTAAAAATAATAACACTTTACCACATAGACATCAGAAAGGTGCAGACTATGGTGATGGAACATTTTAAAAACTAAAAATAAAAAAACTATGGACTATAAAAAAATTGACAATATTGAAATAGATGGAATAGATACTAAAGACTATCCTGACTTTTGTGATGCTTACATAGTAAGTGCAGATTATGATGGTGTGCCAATGAATGATGAGCAGTTAGATAAACTTAATGAAGATGGAAATTATGTTTACGAACATATAATGGATTATTTACAGTAAGATATGAGAACAATAGAAGATACATTTAAACAAGCTGACTTTCTTAAACCTAAAGTTTACAACAGATATAAGCTAGGAACAAGAGAAGAATTAAAAGAAATGTTTATTAAGGCTTTTAAATATTACGATAGAACTATTGATAAGTATGAACATCTTCATTCTTATGATGAAATTATTGATTGGTTAGTAGACACAAGAGGTAGAGGTCTTATGTTAATGGGTGAATGTGGATTAGGTAAATCAACTATCTTAAATTATGTTATTCCTGCCATATTCAGAACTAAAACAAATAAAGTCCTTAGAAGTATTCCTGCTAAAGAATTGGGAGCAGTAGATAGAAATGTTGTACCGTTTATTATAATTGATGACTTAGGTACTGAAAGCATTAAGAATGACTATGGAACAAAGATAGACGCTGTTGCTGATGCAATATCTTATGCAGAAGACAGTTCAAAGACATTACTAATAACTACAAATCTATCACCAAATTCACTTAAAGAAAGATATGATGAAAGAACTTTGGATAGACTAAGAAAGTGTAAGGTAGTAATAATTAAGGGTAAAAGCTTTAGAAATTAAAATGAAGATATTAACAATCGTATGGGGAATAATAATTGTACTTTGTATTTTAGAAGCAATTTTCTATACTAAATTTGAAGATTATGAAAACAATTAAAATTACATCAGGAGAAGTAAAGAGCCAATCAGATGCAGTTTTATGGCACTTAAAAACTTATGGAAGTATTACAAGCTATGAAGCTATTAAAGAGTATGGAGCTACTAGGCTTTCAGCTATTATTTTTAATCACAGAAAAGAAGGGTATGACATAGACAGTATGCCTTTGACTAAAAAGACTAGATTTGGTAGAAAAACAACTATTGCTAAGTACATTTACACAGCACCACCTCAGCAATTAATTCAAGAAGTATTATGGCAGTAAAAACCATAAGTAAATTAAAAAAGGAACTTGACAAGTGGTTCAGTCTTTACATAAGACTTAGGGAAGCTAACGAATATGGACTGTGCCAATGCTTCACTTGTGGAGTAGTCAGGCACTATAAAGAAGGTATGCAGAACGGACACTTTCAGTCTAGGAAACATTTATCAACTCGCTTTGATGAGGAGAATTGTCAAGTACAATGTGTGAAATGCAATGTCTATTCTTGGGGTGAGCAGTATAAATTTTCCTTAGCTTTAGAGGGAAAGTATGGAGAAGGCAAGGCTGAAGAATTACAATACTTAGCTAGAACAACTTTAAAGATAAGTCGTGTTGAATATGAAGAAAAAATAAGTTATTACAAATCACTTGTTGATAAGTTAAAAAAAGAAAGAGGAATTGAGTAACATTTTTTTTATCTTTGGCGTATGATAGAACCGATTTACTCAAGTGAAGAACACAAGCAAATAATTGAAACCTATATTGCTATGTGTACTGAGTTTGCAAAAGATGTAAGTTCAAAAACAAGATACAATAATTATCTAGATGTGCTAGATACTATCTTAGAATATCACAACAACTATGGCAAAGGAGAAAGGGAAAACAATTGGTACGATTGGATTATGATAATACCAATAAATCTATCAGTAGCTACAAATGGTTTTTTTGCAGGGCTTGAAACAAAAACAAACGCTTCAATAATAAGAGCTTATAAGGTTGTTTTAAGTGAAATGGTTTTTGATGTAGTAGATAAAATTGACGCTTTAGAACAAATAAATGACTGAGATATATGCAGAAATATCAAGCCTTAGTGCTAAGTTCAGGGAAATGTGCTTCGGACTTACGCAAGACGAAGAAGCAATCAATGACGCAGTTCAGGAGCTTATGCTTTACTACTTACAGATGAACCCTGAAACGCTAAAAGGTATTTACGAAAAAGACGGACAAGATGGATTGATTAGGTATGGTGCAATAATATTAAGAAGAGCTTTAACAAGTGTAAGAAGTCCTTTTTATTATAAGTATAAAAAATATTATACACATATTGATACAATTTCAAGTAATATAACTTATCACTATTCATTTTTTGACACAGGAATAGAAGTAGTATCAGAAAAACATTTGTATAATATACCTGAAGAAATAGAAGAATACAAATGGACTAAGCTAGAAAAAATTGACTGTGTTTTAGATAAGCAAACTTGGTATGATAAAAAGATATTTGAGCTTTATTACTCAGGAGAGACACTAGACAGTCTAGCAAAGAAAACAGGAATAAGCAGAAACAGTTTATTTACTACAATAGATAAGGTTAGGGAAATACTTAAAAAAGAATTGAATGAATAAGTTCTTTGTACCTAATGAAGTCTATGAAGATAGAATAGCAATATGTAAGGGATGTGTTTACTATAAATCTTTATTAGGAAATTGCTCCATTTGTAAATGCTTTATGAAAGTGAAAGCACGAATAGCACCTATGGCTTGTCCTCAGAAGTATTGGGATAAAACAACAGAAGTAGAAACTCCTGAAACTTTACCTCAGGAAATAGTAGATGAAATATTAGATATGTGGGAAGACTTAAAAACAGGTAGAGCAAAAGACCAAGCAGCAAAAAAGAGAATGATTGAAACATATAACACAATTTACAATACAAACTATGGAGTAAGAACGAATTGCGGTTCGTGTATTTCAACTTGCTTTGATGGAATAAAAAAACTATATAAAGAATATGCTAAGGGCTAAACTTAACTTAAATAACAATGCGGTTATTTTCTTATTTTTTTTCTGAACCCTTAGCGTATTCATAATTTAAACAATATGAAAAATTACAACAGTAAAGATAATAAATGGACAGACATCAAAAGTGATGAGATTATAGGGAGAGCTAAACATTGTCAGCATTTATTCAGTAAAGGGAAAAGTGTAAAGGAACTTGCTGAGAAGTATAAGTTAAGTGAAAGTAGAATAAGACAATACTTAAAACAATAGATATGAAAAGAACTTATAAAACAATTAAGTGGGTATTAAACAACCACGTTAAAAAGAATGTCAGAAGCCTTTGGACTTGGGAGAACGATAACTTCACTTGTATCTTTGAAAATTATTCAGGTGATAGTCGCATTTATACACCTCATCAATTACTTAAACTATTAACAAATGACACAGAACGAGAAACTAATTAAAAACCTAGAAAATATGCCAATAGACTTAGATTACAAAGCAGCACCTGAACCTAGTTACTACTCAGGAAAGAAGTACGGTTATTCAGCAAGAAAAGTAGTAGAGGACTTTCAACCTGATAGCTACAACATAGGAACGGCAATCAGTTATCTTTTAAGAGCAGGTAAAAAAGAAGGCAACCCTGCTGAACAAGATATACAGAAAGCAATAAATCACTTACACTTTGAACTAGACAGATTAAGCAAATAAGATATGACACTATATAGTTGCGAATGTGGAAACACTATGGAAATAGGAAAAGCTACAATAGTACTAAGAGATGGTAAATGGGTAACTAAGGAAGCTCAATGTAGTTGTGGTAAGTATATGGATAGCAAACCAACAGACGGAATGCCTAGCCTTAAAAGAACAGAACCTACTCTAAGTATGAAACGAGATAAGCTTTGGGAAGGAGCAACAGAAAAGATAAGAAGCAAAAGCGAATAAAACAAATAAACAAAAATTCTATTATATATTATGAAACAACAAGTTAAGATAAGTAAAGTAAAGGGAAACCCTGACAATCCTAGAATAATTAAAAACGATAAGTTTAAAAAGCTAGTGAAGTCAATACAAGAGTTCCCTGAGATGTTAAAGCTTAGACCTATTGTAGTTGATGAAGAAATGATTGTCTTAGGTGGCAATATGAGATTAAAGGCAAGTAAAGAAGCAGGACTAAAAGAAGTGTGGATTGAAGTAGCAGAAGGGCTTACTAAAGAACAAAAGAAAGAATTTATAGTTAAAGACAATGTAGGTTTTGGAGAATGGGAATGGGATATGTTAGCTAATGAATGGGATAGTGTAGAACTTGCAGAATGGGGTTTAGATGTATGGCAAAATGAAGATGATGTAAAAGAAGATGAAGAAGTTTATACAAAGAATATTGAAGCTCCTACTTATGAACCTAAAAATGAAAAGCCAAAAGAAGAAGAACTTTACAATGAAGATAAAGTAAAAGAGTTAATAAAAAAGATAGGACTTTCTAATATAGAAAAGGAAGAAAAAGAATTTTTAATAAAAGCTGCTTATAGGCATACAGTATTTAACTATCAAAGTATTGCAGACTTCTATGCTCACTCAAATAAAGAAGTTCAGGACTTAATGGAAGATAGTGCTTTAGTTATAATTGATTTTAATAAAGCTATTGAGAATGGATATGTTAAGTTAAGTAAAGAGGTTCAAGAATTATATGATGAGGAATATGGAGAATAAAGATTTCGCAGTATTTATACTAACACACGGAAGACCTGATAATGTTATGACATATAACACTTTAAAAAAATCAGGATATACAGGTGATATTTATATAGTAATTGATAATGAAGATAAATCAGCAGACATATATTATGAGAATTTTGGTGATAAAGTTATAATGTTTGATAAGAAAGCAATAGCAAAAACTTTTGATGAAGCAGATAATTTTGAAGATAGAAGGGCAATCGTATATGCTAGAAATGCTTGTTTTAATATAGCTAAAGATTTAGGGGTTACTTATTTTATACAAATGGATGATGACTACAGGAGTTTCCATTTTAGACTATATAAATCAAATAAAGACAAACCTAAACGCATTACAAATATAGATAGTGTGCTTGATGTTATGTTAGACTTTTACAAAACAATTCCTGCAAAAAGTATTGCAATGGCTCAGGGAGGTGATTTTATAGGTGGAGCAGGTTCAGGAACAGCTAAGAATAAGAAGTTAAAAAGAAAGTGTATGAATAGCTTTATATGTTCTACTGAAAAACCTTTTAAATTTAACGGAAGGATAAACGAGGATGTTAATACATATACTCATAAAGCAACAATTGGTGAGATTTTCTTTACTATTCCTACACTATCACTAGAACAAGAAACAACACAAAGTAATAAAGGGGGGATGACTGATATTTATTTAGATAAAGGAACTTACATAAAATCTTTTTACTCAGTTATCTTTCAACCTTCTTCAGTAAAGGTAGCCTTAATGGGTGATAAGAATATGAGGTTACATCATAGAGTAAGTTGGAAGCATACAACACCTGTAATATTAGAAGAAAAATATAAAAAGTAATGGAACAAAATAGAACAAAGATTAACAAAGAGAGATTATTGAAAGCTTTAGAAAGCTCACTAGGAGTAATAACAACAGCTTTAAAGTCTACTGACTTATCAAGAACAAACTTTTACAAGTGGTTAAAAGAAGATGAGGAATTTGCAGCTAAGGTTGAAGAAATAGAAAACATACAGCAGGACTTTATTAAATCAAAGTATTATGAATGTGTAAAGGATAAAGTTCCTTCAGTTGTAATACACGCTGCAAAGACTAGATTAGGTTGGAACGAAACAAATAAATTAGATATAACTTCAGGAGGTAAAGCTATTAATATGCCTATAATAACATTTGTAGAAACTGATACTGAATAAGAAATACAACCCATTATTTTCTTCTGATGCTCGTTACTTTATTATAACAGGCGGTAGAGGTTCAGGAAAGTCTTTTGCTGTTACAGTCTTTCTTACTTTACTGACAATGACTAAAGGGATAAGAATACTCTTTACCCGGTACACAATGACTTCAGCTCACTTGTCTATTATACCTGAGTTCTTAGAAAAGATAGGACTACTAGGGTTTGATGAAGTGTTTAGTATTAATAAAGCAGAAGTAGTAAATACAAGCAATCAATCAGACATTTTATTTAGAGGTATTAGAACCTCAGCAGGTAATCAAACAGCAAGTTTAAAATCATTACAAGGCATTTCAACTTGGGTACTTGATGAAGCCGAAGAACTTGTTGATGAGAATATCTTTGACACTATTGATTTAAGTATTAGAGAAAAAAACATACACAATAGAATTATACTTATACTTAATCCTGTTACTAAAGAACATTGGATATATAAAAGGTTCTTTGAAGACAAAGGTGTAGAGGGTGGTTTTAATGGCTTTAAAGACAATGTGTGCTATATACATACTAACTACCTAGATAACAAAGAAAACCTCTCACAGAGCTTCCTAGAGCGTATTAAGAGCATAAAGCATAGAAACTTTAAAAAGTATCAGCACAAAATCTTAGGAGGTTGGTTAGACAAAGCAGAAGGAGTAGTATTTGAGAATTGGAGTATAGGCGAATTTAATCCTGATGGACTTCAGACTTCTTGTGGAATGGACTTTGGTTTCTCAGTAGACCCCGACAGTCTTACTGAAGTGGCTATTGATAAAAGGAAGCGTAAGATATATTTAAAAGAACATATCTATAAGAACGGTATAAAGTCAAACGAGTTGGCTAAAATCATATTAGACAAAGTAGATAACAAACTTATCATTGCTGATAGTGCAGAACCAAGACTAATAGCAGACCTTAGACACTTAGGAGTAAACATCAAGCCTGTAAAAAAAGGAACTATTGAGAGTGGTATAACTCGTATGCAAGACTATGAACTTATCATAACACCTGAGAGTACGAACATAGCTAAAGAGTTAAACAATTATATATACGCTGACAAAGGCTCTAAGCTTTATGTAGATAACTACAACCACGCAATAGATGGTATTAGGTATAATGTTATTTATCACCTAGACAATCCAAACGCAGGTAAGTATTATGTGCAGTAAACTAAAAACAACAAATTTCTATTATATAACAGATGAAAGTAAAAGTCAAAAAGGAAGGTAAGGTAAAAGAGTTCAAATTGATTAACAGTTGGGAAGATGTAACTCTTGAGAAATGGTTGCAACTTATTGATTTTGAAACAGGTAGTAAGACAGAAGAAGCAACTGAAACAATAGCAGCGTTATCTAATATTCCTAAGCAGTTAGTAAAGGAATTAGCTTTATCAGATGTTGCAGTTATAATGAGCAGGATAGCAGAGCTACAACAAAAGCAAGATACAAAGCTAAAAAGGATTATTGAAATAGATGGTATTGAGTACGGCTTTCACCCTGATTTGGATAGTATAACATTGGGGGAGTATGCAGACTTGGAAACATTTATTAAGGGTGGAATAGAAAAACATTTACCTGAAGTAATGGCTGTGCTTTACCGTCCTGTCAAATTGAAGAAGAATGGTATTTATATGATTGACGCTTATGATGGAGACATACGGATTAGGACAGAAGAAATGAAAAAGATGTCAGCTCAACAGGTACAAAGTGCTTTACGGTTTTTTTTTGTTTTAGGGAAGGAGTTGTCAGAGATTTTGCCATTGTATTTGATGGAGCAGCTGAAGGAAACGAAGACGCAATAGCTTCAGAAAGCTTTGCAGATAAGTGGGGATGGTTTGGGGTTATGTATAGATTGACAAATGGTGAGATAGTAAACTTAGAAAGAATAACGAATTTAGGACTGTTAGAGTGCTTGACTTGGTTAAGTTATGAGACAGACTTAAACTCACAAAATAAAGTAAAAAGAAATGGTTAACAATAAGACTTATAATAATGTAGTAAACACTTTGCTAAGAATTGGTGAGTATCACGAACAGATAAGCACTACTTCAGTTGGAGACATTTACGACATCAATCTTGAGAAGATGGAGAAGTTTCCTTTAATGCATATAAATCCAACCTCAGTAGTAACAGGTGATAGTCAGCTTACTTATAACTTTCAAGTGTTTGTAATGGATATGGTATCTGAAAAGTCAGATTGGCAAACTAAACAGCACGAGCTTTTAACTAAGTTAGTAAACACAGAGAATAACGAACAGGAAGTATTCAATCAAACTCTAGCTATTTGTACAGACATTATAGGTATGCTTAGACATAGTTCAAGACAATCAATAGAAGGAGTTAATGATATAAACGAACCTATCTATTTTACACAAGACCAATTCACAATAGAGCCGTTTCAAGAAAGGTTTGATAACTTGTGTTGTGGGTTTGTATTTAATATAGGTGTATTAGTTCAGAATGATTTTCAAACTTGTAATATTCCTGTAAACGATAGAGGTGCAGGGTACTAATGCTAAAGTTCAAGATAGGAAGACTAATAGTTCAAATAGGATGGAAGAAATTTAAAATAACAATAAAATTATAAAATGGCAGATTTAACAACAACAATTACAGAGAATGTCGTATTGAACGGCTCAGTCAGAGGTTCTACTAATACTTTAACAACTTCAAACATAGTTGATGTATTTGAAAGAATATTAACTTGTACTCACTCACAGACTACAACAGTAGCAGTATTTAATTCAACTCCTTATGGAGCAGATGGTGCTTTAGATGTAGAGAACTGCAAGTACTTAAGAATAACTAATTTAAGTGATGACCAAGATATGAAAGTAGCTTATGTAACAGCAGCTACTAATTATCAAGTTACAGTAAGAGCAGGTGGTTCGCATATCTTATTCCAAGCTGAGGAAGCATTAATTGGTGAAGAAGATGCAACTCCTGCATTTCCTACACTAGAAGATTTGGTTACTGTAGAGGTAAGACCTTCAGCAACAACTGATGTTCAAGTAGAAGTCTTTGCAGCACTAGTGTAATGAATACAGAAGCTCTTGAAAGATACCTTAATAGCTTTGGAAAACAAGTAGTAAACAGAGCAAAAGGAAATTTACAAAAAGCTAAAGGCGGTGGTACTAATTTAGAGAAGTCATTAAGCTTTAAAGTGGTTACTTCTGCTGAAGGTTTTAGTGTACAATTTTATATGGATAGTTACGGTACTTTTGTAGACAAAGGAGTTTCAGGAACTAAAGTAAAAAGAAGTTTTAAAGACTATAAGGGTAGGACAATTTCAAGTCCTTATAAGTACACTACAAAGCAACCACCTAGCAGAGTGCTTGATAAGTGGATAGTAAAAAAAGGAATTGCTCCAAGAGATGAAAAAGGTAGATTTATGTCTAGGAAAAGCATATCTTTTTTAATAGCTAGAAG
>Ga0222715_10004711_pt1 | contig 11754 bp, 6 predicted proteins | sample C33_9DmetaG_FD_165056 | JGI IMG/M metagenome (GOLD analysis project Ga0222715, IMG submission 165056) | Estuarine water microbial communities from San Francisco Bay, California, United States - C33_9D | ecosystem: Environmental > Aquatic > Marine > Unclassified | place: USA: California...
GTAATCTCTAACTCTTGTCTACCCTCGACGTCGGGTTCTGGCCACTCTTTATCATCCTCCTTCATCACTTCGCTGTCTTTAATAATCTTCGCCAACGCTTTGAGCACATCCTTGGACACGGTCATTTCCTTTCGAATGCACGTATCGTGTCTGTATTGCGAGTTGTTGGCGTATCGCACCGCGCCGTTCGGTTTGAACTCAAACTCTAAGAATTCGTGCCCGAATCTTCCTTTGTGTCCGACGTAGTAGCGCACGTAAAAGTCCTCCATCTCGTCCTCGCGGGTTTCACCCGTGTGCGATTGTGCCGCTCTACACGAGCACCCGTCGTCACACAACAACGTTGTCGTCGTCGTCGTCGTCGTCGTCGTCGTCGTCGTCGTCCGCATTGGTGCGCTCGCGGGACGGCGCCCCGAGCATCGCGGGGGCGACATCGCGGTGAGACGACATGGAGGATGACGTCGATCGGCGCTCGACCGCACTCGCGCCCGGTGCGGTGCGCTGCACGCTCACCGCCGCCGCACTCGACGGGGTGCAACCGTCACTTTTGGTGCACGCGAGTGACGGCACGGAGTACGTATTTGAAGTCCCGGAATCCTACGCACGATGCGCGCTGGAACATAGAACGCGCCCAAGCGCGCGATTGAAGGCGTGCTTCGTGCGCACTACGACGAGCGCATCAATCGGTGGGCTCACGGGGCTGATTTTGAGACTGAGCGCAGACGGGCACGAACGCATGGCCGTTGTCGGACCACGAGGGACGACACGAGAAGTTGATGCCGTACGCCGATGTGCGAGATTTGTGCACCCGAAAGTAGATGCAGTGGAATTGGATGCAAATACTCATCTCAGACAAGGAGACGGTATTGGCTGTTACGCGGATAAATCGATTACTGTGTGGCCAGTTTTCTCAAGCGAGACAGAGTGCTTGACGTGTGACTGGGAACGACATCGGGTATCGATGATGGCAACGAATGAAAATAGTGAAGACTCCACTGGTGTCGAAAACGATGATGATAGCAGAGGTTCGAGTGATCGAGCGCATGAAGAGGGCAGTGAAAGTGAAGGCTTGCTCAACACAGGAACGAGTGCGACGAGCGATGCTGCGGCAACAGATTTATGCGTTGGATTTGTTTGCGAAATGCGAGGGGCCAATGACAGCATAGGTGCAAGGTTTGCCGTCTTAAATATTGATTCAATTTCGACTCTAGGAAAATTGAACGCACACCCGATGCTAAGTTGCGTGATGAAAGGAAAACACGCATTGGATGCCCTTTTCCATTTTTCGCCCACTGAAATCTTACACAAAACTGAGTATCAATCGTGGGCGAAGGCGTTATGCAGCAGAAACTTCGCATGCAGATCTGAATACGATTTAGCTTTCCGTGCCAGCGCACGCGTCACAGTTCGTCTCAATACAGCCGATTTCGAATCCTTTCCAATTCCAAAGTCTTTCTTGGCATACTGTAACGATGCCAGTAACAAGGACATAGGTACGTGTATATACCTTGGGTTATCTTCATCTGTGCATGTGAAACATGGTGACAAGACCGAAATAGAGCAGCAAAGTGTACAGCAAAGCGATTTAGACATTGAAGCAGTGCTTGAAGAATTAGTAGTAAGCAGACCAGAGCTTGCGGATGCGGCGCATCATTCACTCAACAGTTTGCGGGACGACATCACTCCAAATGAGATTGACGATGATTCTGGAACAAATAAAGACGTTGCGTCTGCATTGAAAGCTAGATTGCTGCAAGGTTTGGGTGCTAACAAGAAGCAAAAATCGCAAGTTGATCCTGAAGTTGTTTTTCTCGGCACTGGTTCAGCTGAGCCAAATAAGTACCGAGGCAGTAGTGGCATCTTAATTGAATTACCTCGACCGTCTTCATCCATGACTAAGACCTGGATGCTTCTGGATTGTGGTGAAGGGTGCACTGGGGCACTTGAGAGATTATTTGGGAGGAATAATATGTTACATATTGTCAAACATTTGAAAATGATTTGGATTTCGCACCACCACGCAGACCACATGCTGGGTGTTCGTGGTATACTCGATGTGCACGTGGGCGTGCGACCGAATGAGCCTTTGACTGTCGTCGGTCCATCTATTTTAAAGGAGTGGTTGCAGATGTCCACGGTGGCAAAAGCCGCATATAGATTTGTGCACTCACGCGAACTGTTTGCAGGTCCATTTGGGCGTTTACCACCACCGCCACCATCAACTCAAGTGAACGGAGCATCATCTTCGCAAACTAGCAAATTGAATGGCAATTCACGTGGTGCCGAAGTTGAATTGCTGCGAATCACAGGTTTGAGTAGATTTGAAGCAGTGCCTGTAGAACACTGTCGCGATGCTGCGGCTCTCGTCATGGGATGTTCGACTGGTTGGAGTCTCTCATACTCTGGCGATTGTCGTCCTTCACGTAATTTTGCGCGCGCCGCCAAGGGTTGCAGCGTTATGATTCATGAAGCTACCTTTGATAATAATCTAGAGGACCACGCCATACGCAAACGGCATTCTACGACAGCAGAGGCACTTCAGGTTGCGAACGATGCAAACGTTGAGCATATCATCTTGACTCATTTCAGTCAGAGATATCCCAAGGCTATAAATGTAGATAACGTAGAACTAGAATTAAGCAAAGCGCCTATTATCGCATTTGATGGTATGCGAATCCGCTGGAGTAATTTGAGTGCTTCAGCGAACAAACTGCATCAAGTTGCTGCAGTCCTAGCACCAAACGACAACGCAATTAGCTGAAATATATACCTCACAAATTCTCACGAGACAAACACGCCAGATAAGCTTGCACAAGGATGAGTGTGAACTCTCTTATCACTGTTCTTGCAGATTCTTGCCATGGCGTTGGTTTTGCGGTCAGTAAGGCGCTGATGGCGAAAACGTCAACACTATTGGCGGCTGCAACGCCTTCCAATGATTGTGCACAGCAATTCCGCAACCTTTTTTTTGACGGCGATAGGATAGTGAGGTATGTATCAATCGTATCAATCGTGCGCTCAAGCCATAAGTAACTCAATTGAATATGCAGCGAACAAGTCGATCTTGCCTCCGAAGGTGAGATCGAAAAATTCATCGGCAAAGCTGAGTTCTCATTGGACAGTGCGATTGGATGTGTGCTTGCAAACGTAGGCGCTACACCCAGTCGATGGAAACAGTTTGCTCACAAGCCGTATCCTAAACTTCATGAGACATCTGCAGCTGAATGGCTGCGCTTTGGCAAAGATGTCGCGGGTGTGGGCATTCTTTTAAAAACAACCATACCGCGAATGCTGAATTCTGGCCCAATAGACGGTCGTAAAGTAATCGCCCTGATGTCTCACTCAGTAGAGCCTCGACATTGTCGGAATGCAGCTGCGTTTATGGCAAGTGACGCTGCACTCGAAGCTCTGGTGTTTCGCCTGAGTTGTGAACTCACAGCCACGTCTGCGCTAGAAGCTGATTTTGTCACTGTGAAAGTCGATACTCCAACGTTCAATTCCAAGCAGCAAACCGATGTTTGGGCAAGTGCTTTGGTCGAACAGCTTTCCAAACTTCGTTATGACGAAAATTTTGCACTCGAATACAACGGCAGAACGATTGACATTCCACATTTTCCGAATCCTAAGTCAATCGATACAGCGTGGTACGGTTCGAACGTCGCGTAAAATTCAGCGAGAAGAACCATGAATGAATGATGTCAAGCCTCTTGTGCTTTGTAATGCTTACGAGCAATAATACTTACAGATAGATACTTTTTACTTACAGTTCTATTACTAACAGTAACTTTGCCATTCGAAGATGATGTCAAGCTCGCCTCTAGTAGCATTGCCGACCTTAAATCGAGCTTCCATTGAACCGCCTTGTTCAAGAATCACAGAGATGGGAACTTCAATGTTGCCCATGAAATTGGACTTTTTGCCGACGGGGAACGTGGAATCGACATCAAACAACTCAATAATAACCTTCGAATTTTCATCAGCGGGTGAAAACTCAAACTTTTCATTAAATTCAGGATTGAGATTCTTTTTGTGTACCTTGGAAACGTACTCAACAAATTGTTTCGCCTTTTTGCTCCCCTTTGTTTGCTTACCCGATATCTGATTACCAATAGCTTCTACTGGCATTTTAACTTTGACATATGGATCGGACAAACCGTTCGAGTCCATCACCATTAAGTTGATACCGCGTAAAATAGTTACACTGAGCAAGCCCATCCCTGAAAATAAGTCCTTCGCTGCCGCGCTACCGAACATGATATATTGTGTATCCAACAGTAAGCGCATCGGAGGTTTGGCTTTATTTCCTTTAACTTGTTCTGGGAAAGTCAGCCACATTTCCTTGCCGTTTGGCTCGTTCACAATCTCAGAGATGGACACGTTATTAACTGCAAGCCTATCGTCCATACCAAATGGATCATTATCGCTGTCATAAACGGAAACCTTGAGAGTTCTCAAAACAGCGTCATCAACAGGGATGTAGAATGTCTCGTCCCATGTTGGATCCTCATCGTTCTGCTTAACCGTCGTTTTCACTAAGACCCCGGACTTTTTCACTTGCAAGGTGATGTACGGGTCAGTCTTTGAGAATGTATCGGTGCGTGGGATATTTTCAGCCTTGATGACTGTCACCTTCAGCACGCCTGTATTGTGCAACTGGAGAATATTCGAGTCGTACCACTTGAACGGTTTGATTTCACCATCTGGCATAACGATCGGGTCGAAATTGAAGCTCAATGGCACGACAATTCTCTCTGGTTGAATCAGCATGTCTCCAATGACGTCTGCCAAGAACTCTTCAAGCCATTTATCAAACACGCTATACAGCATATCTAGACCACTCGGGAGGTCTGCATTGAATTCTATCACTGGTCTTTCAGTTAGAGAAATCACGAGGCCACCTAATGGACTAGGCAATGGCACCAATGGATGAATTGAGATTCTCAACTTTGCGTAGATTTCAAGGTCCTTCACAGCAATATTAATATCGGCACCAATGTGAGTTTTGGCTGCAAGAACGATCTCTGACTTACCCGCCCAGGCAAAATCGATATCGAGACTGACGCCCATATCATCAGCTTTCTTACCGACATAGGTGACACTGCGAAACACAAACGGACTTTCACCAAAATCAAGCTCCTTGAAGGTGAGTCGCTTCAAAATTGAAGGTCTACTCGCTTCCATCAAAGGCTCGAGCGATTCACGCAAAACTTCGCTGACAGCCTTGTTGTAAAATGACCAAACTCTGCGCAGAAAAGCGTTCAGCCACTCACAAAGCTCATCGGGACGATATCTAGCCCATATGGGTGCGGCGTTCAAGTACTGCATTTCATTCGTGCGCACTGCGGGTAAACCCATCAAGTCAGTCATGGATTTTGAGCACTTTTCAATCTCCAAAAACGCTGCTAATACTGCGCCATATTCTTCTCTGCGTTTGAGATTCGCTTCGTGCCGGCCGACTAACCATGCGCCACCAAGTGCAGCCATCAAGAATGAAAATACCCCGCGGTTCCCATTCAACCATGCAATACTATAAATTGCCATCATCTGCCACGAAAAGCATAGCATCCCGAGGGCGAAACATACAACGACTGAATTTAACAATGTTGCTCGCCAAAAGAAACGCTTTAATTGTGAAGAAAACGCGTAAATCGAGTACAAACTCAACATATTGCACGCCAAGATCAAGCTCATACAAATCCATTTAAAGGCAAGCTTTTCGACTTTTAGACGGTGTAAGAAGAGTGTGTTTGGCAAGATGGACATGATGACAATTCCAGCCACGCCAAGTTTACCCGCACGCAACCCCAAAGTCTTCGCCGACTTGCCAAGAAAACCTGGCATGGGACCGTTGAAGATTGGACCAGTGCCAGGGACATACGTTGAGAAATCAGCCTTCGAAAGTACGCGGCGTTCAGTATCTGAGTGATCTCCCTTCATATGCCCACCAATTGTGTACTCTTTAGGACCTCGAACTTTATCTTCGCGTTTTACATCCGGTGGAGCCAACCAATCTGGACCATCTATGGTTGGTAACGTGTTCGGTTCGAGTACTGGTTCATCCTTATACCGCTTTAAGTTGTCACTCAGCACAACTTCCTCCTTCACAGAGGGCGGCTCAGGTGCTCTATCTTGATACAAGTTAGCGAGCGAATTCCTTCTCGACAGCGTCGTGCTGCTCTCGAAACCTCGAGAATCCATGGACATGTTGCGCTCGTGTTGTAATCTTTGCGCCTTTAACGGAAACCTGAAATTGGGATCATTCAAATTCACGCACTCAATATCGTCTTCCAAACTATCATCTTCATCTATGGTGGTGTTGCCAGCATCATCATCTAACGCATGATCTTTCAATGACCTCTTCCCCTTCTTCTTTGTTGGCTTCTTTGGCTTCGCGTCAACAGTCGCCGTTGTTGACAAACCAACTTGCCCGGCTTTTTTGTTTTCGCCGCCTCCACCCTCGTCCATACTCCTATTTGCAAATTTACTGACATCACCCGAAACATCTTTATGAGTCAACGATTGGTTCTTGGAAGAAGTCAAGTCGGTCGAACTCTCTAGTCTTCGACCATCCGATGTTTTGCGCAAGCGAAACTTTACCCCCTCGGCCTCGGGTGCAACGTCGGTTGTCTTGCTCGCACACGCCCCCATGTTGACAGTGACCGCGTCAACGTTGTTTTCTAGCGAGCTACAACGAGTATTGCGTGTTGCAAGCGGAACGCAACTAATGCACGGCACGCGGACGAGTGAAGTTCCACGCGATCACTCAATTGAATAATCCTGAAAAGTAACCACCAAACCCACGCACAGATGCCTGAGTGGTGGTAAAGTGGATGCGTGAACCTATCTATAGTGATGGTGGTAGTTTATAGCGAACGGCAAATCACCAAGAACGATTGCGATTGTACCGTGTTGCATCATCGAGGCTAGTTGGATGAATGATAACAAGAGCTACTGAACTAGACGAAAGTCGTTTCACATTTTCACGAGACGCTTGAGCGCTGGAAACCAGTACGAGACTTCATCCCAGTGATTTTGAGAGAGATAGAGCAATGCAGAGTTCACCGATGAAACATCCCCTGAAGATAAATGATTTACCAGCGCTGACAATACGTCAACGACCGGCGATGTGATTGTGTTTTCATTGTCTGAGTCTGAGTCTAAGGCGCCCGTGTTGTTCAAGAAGACAAACATACCACCGATTTTATTTGATATACCTTCGAGCTCTTTCGAGCGCATAGCGGGAGCATTCTGCATCGCCTGGTGATACTTCTTTTTCAAAATATCGACAATAAGACGATGATGTTGCGCTACTCTTGATGTATCAGCGTTTTCAATGGTTGCCGAAGCTGGAGGCTTGGGCCAGCCGGGTGCGGGCCCAACCCACGCTCCACCACTACAATAACGTTCTCTTCCGCGCAGCGATGTCGCTGACACAACACTAGGGCTAAGCATAGATGGCACGTTGGACTCAGCCACTATTTGCTGCTGAGGTACTGCAGACGTACTCGTAGGAACCATCAATACTGGAGGCGCGAAACTGGGCGTGGGAAGTGGTGACGTGGCTGTTCCACCAGGATACGATGAAGGCGCACCATATTGATCCACTGCTAAATTAGACACAGCTGGCCCAGACCCCGAAACATTCGACGGATTAAACATCGTCACCGGTGGCGTCGAGCCGGTAGATACGGGGCTCGATGTCAACGGCGACACGAAACCATAAGGAGTCCCTACAGGTGATGCGACCTCGCCCGCTCGCGGTTTCTGTTCTACATTCCAGTTCGATGGCGCCGTCGTTGGAGGTGCGCCAGGAACAAACCCACCTTGTGCACCCAGTGAACTCAGCGGCGGCTGACTGCTGAACCCCATGGCGTGCTTGCAACGCTGCTTAGCTTGCCACCACAGGCAGTACGGGCAACACACAAATCGTCACGCGCGCGTCGCACGAGAGCAAAATTCGGCGCGCGGTATGCTAGGCGTAGTATCTGCTACAGCCGTTGCAGGCTGAGAGCTTCGAGCGCGGCGACGCGCGCACGACGTACTCTGTCGGGCCGGTTGCTCTGATCGGGTTCAAATACAACCAAAGAACAAGATGCACGGCGTGTGCAGAAATCGGATTACCAAGCCCTTATTCTGACGAGCACGCATGCGTCAAATTTAAGAAATATCTAAGTCAATCTATAATACATTTCTATCATCTCTATCGTTCTATTTACGACATCCACTGACTGACTAACAAATATGCGCTTCAACAGACAAACGAAAACACCATATCGACTTCTCCATGAACCAAACGAAGTTGACGAGACTTAACGAAGGTCAGAGAACATTTGATTGCCACTGTACTGTCTTTGCCAAATTCATGACTATGCAACGGAGCTTCAGATGGAACACATGGCATGTAATGCGATGTTCCAAGTGACAATGCGCCGCGAGTAAACGTATGACGCCAAGATGTTGTCAAATCCCAAACATACACGAACGACAATTTATCCAAGTAGGCCGCAATCTGATTGCCATCGGCATCAAAGGAAACTGCTTTGACAGATAGTTCACCTGCATCTGTAACACTATCACTTGAACCAATAGACACGTGTTTCACTTTATCAACCAAGACGTTTGGACTGTGTTTGACACTTTTTTCTGGCGAAACAATATAACTCAGTGGGTTTGACCAGTCACTCGCATTTTCATCTACCGATTTGTCCATTGAATCATTGTGTCTATCTTCGAGTGTGCGCCACTTTGTGGCTGTTTGTAGGTCGTATATAATCATTAATGTTCCTCCTTTCACCGCACCGTGCATGGCTGCCGCAAAGCGTTGCGTTTCACGATGGAATGCCATCGAAGATGATTTACCAAGCTCAGTGAGAAGAGCGTACGCTCCTTGAAGACAACATTTACGTAGCGAAGAATTTGCTGGGTTCAGTGCCAAGGTGACCGTCTCCATGAGAAATGCAGCATGAAGTTGCAGGATGGCAACATCTGTTTGTGCTACACGAATCAAAGCCATAAATGCAAGCATATGAGCTGGATGCTCGGGATTTAGCGTGCGAAGACGACTGTTCATATGCGTGAAGAAATATGGTGGACTGGCTTTGGCAAAAGCGGAAAGCAAGTCGCTTAAAGCCTCTCTATAAATCATAGACTCCGTTGGATTCATCGACTTTTCTGCAATAGTAGAGCTCAACTTGAAAACATCCTCAAGCGCTTTGTTTGGATCTGGTAGATAACGCCACCAATTCATCGCATGCATACCTTCTGTGAGCAGTGATGCAGACGTGAAAACAATATTCTTGTCAGAAGATTGCAAGCATTCTAGCAGAATACGTGGAATTTCAGCATTCCAGCTCGGATCCATCGTTGAGTCGGGTATGACACATGCTGTGCTCGCAATAATCAATCCCAACAAGCCAGTAGACGAATTATGATTTGTATGGTTTGAGACAACGCGATCCAATGTCTTGAAATATTCTGAGCTCAACAGGTTGTGAGGAACCGGAAAATGCAAAGCCTTTGGCAAAGCGTGTTCTAGACTTTTGCGTAGAAGTTGTTTGGATGCCTCCCGAACACACTCAATGCTATCCATTCGATGCTGCGCGTAAAACGCCAGGTCCGCATCGTCACCAACTGACTCAACATGCGCAGCTAGAGCAGAATAAGGCGCGAGATTCAAACCCTCGCAAACTTGAACGATACGCACAATCATTGACATGATAATAAGTCGAAGCTCGCGCGTTGTTGAGATAGCTAATGCACTGTTGACACCTGGTAGGTCAAAAGTGACCGAGCCTCTCGCACCTGTGGCTGCAATTTTCGCAATAAGTGATTTACGTGGCAGTAGTTTGCAGAAGATACTATCATCGAGCTCTGAAGACGGATATAGCATACCAAGTACAAAATGTAGTGCGCGCTCCTCCTCGTCGTTGAAAAATCCAGAAATTGGCAGGTTTTCTGCCCTGATTGAACTCATATTAGCTCCGCGTCGTTTAACTCCATGAGATGGGAGTCCACTTTTAGTTGGCTCGAGCAATGCGCTGACATTCGCAGTGACAGCAAGTATACTTGGTTGCATGCAGCGCCACGCGATTGGCCTCAAGCGTTTCCGTGCACTCTGCCACGTGCGCTGCACGAGCCCGGCAGAATCATGAAGCGTGGTGTAAAAGCTACCTTCACGAAGATAGTTATTCATAGCCGCTGCAGCTGCTCCCGTTAAATGTCGCTCAAGTGCTCCAGTCAAAATATCCCAGACGTGTAAACTGTTGTCCTTGCTGAGCACCGCAAGCACGCCTCTGGGTGCGTTCCAAACTATTTCTTTCACAGATAGACCGTTACCTGGCATAATAAAATTAACTACCCAAGTATTTGCAGATACTAATCCCAACACACCATCATCACCAATCGTTATAAATATGTCGTTCCAGTTTCCGTTTCTTGCGCTTGTTGGCGCGGGAAGAATCAAACGAACGGGACCTTGATGATGCCTCAAGATGGCTACATTTGCAGCAGTTTTATAGTCCCAAGCTCGAACTGTTCCATCCTTACCACCGGATATCAAGAAGTTCTGACCTTTATCACTCACCCAATCTAATATAGAAAGGACAGCGCCTTGATGACCACAAAACTTGACAACTTGTCCATCACTTCCACTCAATGGCTTTGATTTAATTGTACCATTAGAGTACCCAAAAATAGATAACTCTGGTGCATACTGCCCACCTTTCGCTAGCACACATGATGTCACGGCTACATTTGGCTCTGCATCCCATCTATCCGACAGCGAATATGTAACGCCCTTAAATGTAACCGTACAGTTTGCCTCGTCACCGCGTACGTCAACGCATCCCATTTCACTATCTATCGTGTATTCAAAAGAATCGAGAGAATCAATATCTTTATCGCTTTGAATGATAGGCTTGGCAATATTACTCCACCCGGTCAAATCGAATGCATCGGGTTCAGGAGTTGCAACGTCTGCGCCGTATCCCGCTGCAAGTGCCCCAGTGTCAGTCCAAGTGTAAGCGTTCCCTCTCACATCAAACGCGCAGATGTCGCCATTTTTCTCAAACTTGATTTTTGAAATATCCGAAAATTCACGAGGTGCATCCAAAACCAGCACTCGTTCGCTCAATGGATCACACACATGGACTTGACTACACGCGTGCGGCCCGCTCGCGCGCGCTCCTAGCGCGATAACCAACTCCTCATTCATCTCTACAATCTCTACCGTCGTGATGTTTCGAGGTATCTTACGCATGTGTAAGCAATGCCCAACGCTGTGCTCCCAAGCACACATCACGCTCGAAGAATCCACGCTCACGACGAGTGCTCCTTTAGACACCAGCGCTATAATCTCGCTCTCGTGCGCCGCGCAATAATTCACCGCCCCAAGCGTCGCCATAGACGATGAATTTCGCGCCTGCGATGCCAGCGCATCTCCAAGTCTCCATCGTATTATTCCTCCATCCCTCGCCCCGGTCCATACCCAAATCGACGACGACGACGACGACGACGACGTCGTCGTCATCGACGCATCGTCTCGAGCTCCTCTAACAGACGCGCGCCGATCCTCGTCCTCCACGGTCGTCGTCGTCGTCGTCGTCGTCGAACGCCGCACGCGACTTTGCGCATCGTCGACGACGACAGCGACGCGAGTGACGACGTGTGTGGGTGGTGCGTCGTCGTCCCATATCGCGCACACCACGCGTTCGCGCACCATCGTCACCGAGTGCGGTGGACGCCTGCGTGCGGGAGGAC
>Ga0222715_10004712_pt1 | contig 11751 bp, 5 predicted proteins | sample C33_9DmetaG_FD_165056 | JGI IMG/M metagenome (GOLD analysis project Ga0222715, IMG submission 165056) | Estuarine water microbial communities from San Francisco Bay, California, United States - C33_9D | ecosystem: Environmental > Aquatic > Marine > Unclassified | place: USA: California...
GATGGGATCGAGCGGGCGTTGGTTGAAATCGTAGAACGGATGTTTGAGCGGTGCTTGGGCGAAGGTCAATACTTCCAAGCGATCGGTATCGCGTTGGAGAGTAAGAGATTGGACAAATTGGAAGAAGCTATCGCGAGATCAGACTCTATGGCGGAATCGTTGTCGTATTCTATGAAGGTTTGCTCGAGTTTGGTGTCGGTGAGAGAATTTCGACAACACGTGTTGCGGTTGTTGGCAAAGATGTACTCAACGTTGAGCGAGCCCAACTTTTTGAACATGTGCCAGTGCTTGATGCTGCTCCAAGACGCAAACGGTATCGCCGATGTGTTGAGCAAGTTGATTGCCGGCGAGGAGAGTGAGCAGTTGTTGGCGTACCAGATTGCGTTCTCGTTGTTTGAGAATGACATTCAGCCATTTTTGAACACGGTGAACGACATCTTAGCAAGTTCGGGTGGGTCGAGCGAACCTTTAGACAAATTGCGTAGTATTTTGAGCGGCGAACTGCCCTTTTCGCTGTACTTGGAGTTTTTGTACTCGCACAATCACGCCGACTTGTTGTTGCTGAAGCAAGTCAAGACGGCGGTTGAGTCGAGAAACTCCGTGTGCCATTCTGCAACGGTTTTGGCCAACGCATTGACTCACGCCGGAACGACGTGCGATCAGTTTCTGCGAGATAATTTGGATTGGTTGAGTCGAGCGACAAACTGGGCGAGATTTAGCGCCACGGCGGGCGTTGGCGTGATTCACCGTGGTCGCACCAAGGATTCCCGTCAGTTGCTTTCTCAACTTCTCCCGGCGCCATCGCCTTACACTCTCGGTGGCGCGTTGTATGCCATGGGCTTGATTCACACCGCGCAGCCTGGAGAAGCTCTCCCGTTCTTGCTCGAACGCGCGCGTGGTAACAACAACGAGGTGATTCAGCACGGCGCTTGCCTCGGCATGGGTCTCGCCGCCATCGGCACCGGTAACGCCCAAGCCGACGGTGAATTGTTCCGCATTCTACGTACCGATAGTGCCGTCGCTGGTGAAGCAGCTGGTATTGGTTTAGGTCTTCTTTACGCTGGTATGGGCACGGCAAGAGTGCAAGAAATGCACCAGTACTGTGGCAAGACGAGCCACGGGAAGATTGTGCGCGGTTGCTCACTCGGTATGGCGCTCACTGTGTATGGACGTGAAGAAGCCGGCGATCCTTTGATCGAGTCTATGATTCATGACGGTGACAAAATCATGCGTTATGGCGGTTGTCTCGCCACGGCGTCTGCGTACGCTGGTACGGGTAACAATAACGCCCTGCGCAAGCTCTTGCACATGGCTGTCTCTGACGTATCAGACGACGTGCGCCGCGCTGCGGTCATGTCTCTAGGTTTCGTTTTGTGCTCTACTCCTGAACAGTGCCCGCGCGTTGTTGCACTCCTCGCGGAGTCATACAACCCGCACGTCCGGTACGGTTCTGCCATGGCTGTCGGTATCGCTTGTGCGGGTACCGGCCTCGCCGACGCCATCGCTCTCCTTGAACCGATGATGAACGACCCTGTTGACTTTGTGCAACAAGGAGCCTTGATTGCCATGGCCATGGTGCGTGTGCAGCAAAACGAAAAACAACTCGCTGCTTTCCGCAAGAAAGTCATGGGTCACATCCAAGAGCCGCATGAAGCAACGATGACAAAGATGGGCGCCATCATGGCGCAAGGCATCCTCGACGCTGGCGGGCGCAACGTCACCATTGGTTTGCGATCGCGAACTGGTCGCCCGCGAATGACCTCTGTACTCGGTATGTTGGTGTTCACGCAGTACTGGTACTGGTATCCGCTGTCGTACTTCATCTCTCTCACGTTTGTGCCCACTGCGTTCATCGCCGTCGATAGCACGCTCGCAATGCCACATTGCTCGGTGACGTCTCATGTCAAGCCGTCAACGTTCGCGTATTTGACTCCCGTAACTGAGGATGACAAGAAGGACACCAGCAAGGTTACCAAGGCAGTTTTGAGTACCACTGCCAAGGCAAAAGCAAAGGCGGATAAGAAGAAGGCTGAGGAGAACGCGGATGGCATGCAAGTTGATGACGCTACCAAGGCGGCTGGCAAAGCCGAGGAAACCAAGCCCGACGCCGATGCCATGGATGTTGAAAAGAAGGAAGGCGAAGACGAGGCGAAGAAGGAAGAAAAACCTGAGCCATCGAGCGAAGAGTTGACCAACCCGTCTCGCATCACCGTGGCGCAAGACAAAGCCGTCCGCTTTGACCCCGAGAGCCGTTTCGTCCCCATCGCCGCCACGAGTTCGACCAAGTATCCCTGTCGTGGTTTTATTGTCCTTCGAGACACCACTCCGGGTGAAGAAATCGCGTACGTGGACTTGAAATTCAAACCTCAAGCACCCCCTCAGCCGGTTGAAGCCGCTGACGACGATGAACCTGCGCCCCCGGAAGACTTTGAATTCGACCCCGACGACGACGAGCGAGGGTACTAGACACGCACGCACACGCGTGCAACATTATCGCCTTTATCTTTGTCCTCTAGAAATCGTCATCTTAGAGCGACAGCACCATTTGTAAACAAAAACACAAAATCCAACCATATACATCTTGACCAAGGCACAACGAACGTCTGTCGGAGCGGAACTCCGCATTCTTGGGTGCGCGCCGACGATGGTGCTCCCGACGACGACGAAAGACGCACCGCCCGTGCCCATGCAGCGAAACTACGCCGAACGCTACGCCATGTACGTCTCCGCGGCGACGCGTAACGCGACGTACGGACACTACCTTCGCCGAGCATTTCGCTGGAAACAGATGGATGTGGAGTATTCGTTGTGGCAGTTTGCGTCGATGTGCGTCAACCCGAAGACGGTGTACCGACACACGACGTATAGAAAGCAGACAAAGAATCAGTGGGCGCGAGATGACCCGACGTTTGTGGTGTTGAGTGCGATTTTCGTAGCGGTGGCGGCGCTGATGTACTGCGCCGCGTACGACGCCAACGGTCGAGGACACACAGCGCGCGTCGTGACGCGGTGCGTACTAGGGGATTATTTAGGTTTTGGATGTGCCTACGCCACGATCGGGTGGTATTTAGCTAACAAGTACTTGCGCGCCAAGACGATCGGTGGACACGCGCACGCGGTGGAGCAAAAGGTGGAATGGTTGTACGCGTTTGACGTGCACTGCAACGCCTTTGCGCCCACGTACGTGCTCCTGTACCTCGTTCAAGGCCTCGCCTCACCCTTACTCGCGCGTCAGGGCTACGTCGCTGCGATCGCATCGTGCTTGTTATACGCCGTGGCCCTAGTCTACCACAATTATTGCGTGTTTGTTGGCTACAACGCGTTGCCGTTTCTCGAGCGCACGGAATTTTTCCTGTACCCAGCCGCGGCGTGCGCCGTTGCCGCGCCGCTCGCCGCCCTCGTCGCGTTCAATCCCACGAGATTCGTCTTATGGGTGTATTTCGGCGACCGGGCGTTGGCCTAGCGATGCCACAGTCGTCGATATAGCTTCACAATCGACGCCAATGTAACACAACCAACGCAGCTCCAGTTTCAAGTTGAAATTTTGGCGCCAAATTCATCAACGCCGCGCGCGCCACCGTCATTCCTCCGCGCGCGATGCCGCCGCGAAAGAAAAAAGCCGCATCGAGCGCGGCAAAATCATCGCGCACGCCCAATCCCACGGCGAAGAATGAAGATGTGGCGATGGACGACGCGCAGGAGGCGCGATCGAGCGACGTCGCGGATGCGCTCTTCATCTTGGCGCGAGAATTAGAAGACTCTGGTGACGTGTTAGGGGCGTTAAAAACCTACGAAACGATTATTGAGAATTCAAAGACGCGTGCGAAGTGCTTACCGATCGATGAGGCGCGCGCGCGGGTGAAGGCGGCGGGGCTGTTGCTGCGATGGACAGATAACGCGACGCGGGCGAAAACGCACTTGGAAGCTACGCAAGTGTTGTTGAAGCCTTTAAAGCGTTGCGAGGAGTTGAAGTGCCTGGGGTTGAGTTTACTTGGACGAACGTATAAAATTATGGGTTTGGACTATCGCAAGCAGAGATATAACGCGACACAGCGAGGGTTGGTGGTGGCTATCGGGATGCGGGAACGCTCGCCAGACGACGCGATTTGGACCATGTGGACGTTTCACTACTATTTAGAGCACGCTGACGCGTCTTTAGCAGAGGAGGATTACAGTGCGTGTGAAAGCTTCTTAGATGCCGGCATGAAGGTTGTGCGTTCGATTCATGGTGAGCATGGATCGCGCATGGAGGTGCTGTTTACGGTGGCGCAACTTCAGCGAGCGTTGATACAGCGAGCGAGTGGTGTGGAGCCTGCGCGAGTTTTAGCCGCCGCAAAGAACGCTGATGATGCCATGAGTAGAATGCTGGCCGAGAATGAAGCAGCCGAGGACACTGCTCGATTACGCTTCCACTACGCCGTCATCCGTACGTTGGCCAAGTTGTTAGAAGGTGACGCTTTAAGCGCGACGAATGACAGGCAAAAGCTTCGCGGGTTGATGCGCGAAGTAGAACAGTCAAGCGAAGCCGCGTACACTTGGCTTCCTGACCCCGCAGCTTTCGCGTTATGCAAACTTCTTATGGCTGAAGTGTGCCGTCCGGCTGGAAAACTCGGTGATGCGTTGAGTGATCTCACTGAAGCTAAGGAGATTATTGATGGCGAGTTGTTAGCACTCGGCGTGCTCCCACAAGGCGGCGACGCTCCTAAGACCGAAGTGGGTGAATCCGAAGAAGACGAACGATTATGGGTGACGTGCGAAGATGAAATGCAGCTTCGTGTGGCGAATGACTGTCAACCGTACTTGATTTTACGAGTGATGTGCTTGGAATCCATTGTCGCGGTGGCATTGACGTCGTGCAAGTACACCGTCGCCTTGGACGTGTGCTGCCAGTTGACGGATATGATCGACACGTACCCACAAACGCTCTCCCTCGTTGCGTCACACGTTGACATGACTGTTGGCCATACATTACATTCACTTGGTAAATTCCAACAAGCTTCGGTGCGCTTCATGAGTGCAAGCGCCAAAGCCGCAACGCCGAGCTGGAGAGACGTGGGCACGTGCTGCGCGGCACTCTCCATCTTATGCATCGACGAGGAGAGTAGTCAGAGTCGCGCATTAGACATAGTCAATCCCGTTATTCGCATGCACGAAGCCACCCTGACGCAAGTTGGGAAGAAAGACAAGGTCGTGAAGGACCCGAATACGTCTTCACCGAGCGTCGCCGATCAAGCCTTGGCGCTCTTCGTCGCCGGCTACGCGTTGCTCCAACAATCAAATATCGACGAAGCCAAGGCTCGTTTAGGTCGCGCTCTCAAAATGGCGCACGGTTACAGTGGCAATAATCAACTCGTGTCGATGTCGCTACGATTGATTGCGGGTATCGTCATTGAAACCACAAAGACTGACATCTCTCAGTCTCTCGACATGGTGCAAAGTTCGTTCACGTTGAGCAAGGCGCAGGAAGATTTACCCAGTCAGTTGGCGTCATTAGTGGACTTGATCAAGATTCATGAAATTCAGGAGCAACAAGGCTTGGCTGAAGAGGGGCAGACCGCGGTGTTGGTGGATTACGAAGTCCGTAAACGAAAACAGTATGAGGACAAATTTACGGCATTGAGCGCAGACGAGGAAGCTATCGAACGCCTCGAGCGCTTAATCGACAACCCCGATAAACTTTAGGATGATGGTACTACTACACCTCTAAACGCTACTTCTACTAGTACAAAATGTAAACGATGAGATAAACATATAAACATGTTTTACACGAAGATGCGACGCAAGCTCTTCTTGTCAACCTTCTTCCGACACGTTGGACACTTCCCGCTGTGCTTATACGCTGCCGCGATACACCGTGCGCAAAACACGTGCCCGCAACGCGTCGACGTCGCATTCACATACGCATCCAAACATATCGCGCACTTACCAACAGCCCCAGCGCCGTCATCCGACGCCGTCCCAGCTCCGAGCGCCGTGAGCCCGCCCGCGGCGCTCGCCCGCTCCACCCTTTCCTTCCGCGTGCGCTCACGCTGCGTCATCCGCGATCCAATCGCGGGCGCAGACTCAGACACCACCACGATCTCGTCGTCGTCATTCACCGCCACCCGCGGTCGCGTCGCCGCCCGCGTCGTCGTCGTCGTCGTCGTTGTTTCTTTAGTTATCTCAACGTCCCCCGATGACGCGCTGCGCGCGCTCGACGCCCCAGCTCCCCCGTCGCGGTCGTCGTCCTCGAGCGCGAGCGCGCGCGAACGGCGCCGCGAACGCGATTTCGCCGCGTCGGGCGCGGGCGACGTGAGATCCACGACGTCCATCGGCGTCAGTGCGGAGCGTTGTGCGGCGAGCTGCGGTGTTTCCCTCGTCATTGCCGCGCGCCGAGCTCATCGTCGACGCCACGCGCGATGCTGTCGTTCGCGCGCGCGAGAGGTGGCGTTTACCCGCGCGAGTGTTCTCGCGCGTCGTCGTCGCGCGCGCGCGCGCGCGTGCGCGCGCTGGATGGGTGCGCACGGCGGCGGCGACCCCAACGCGGACTCTCGTTAGGGACGAGAGCGTTTTTGTTTCCCTCTGGCGCGCCCGGTGGGGCCGATGGCGACCCGACGCAGTTCACCCTGCTCGCTGGGCTCGCGATGTCGACGTTGCGCGATGTCGCGGCGTTTGCGGCGACGGCGCTCGGGGGCGTGGCTGCGGTGGACGCGGAGCGGGAAAAGCGCGAGCGCGCGGACGAAGCGACGCGAAGAGATTTTGGGTTTGATGAACCCGTGCGAACGGCGGCTGGTGGTGCGGGGAACGATGGGAACGGTAAGTCAAACGGTAGCGGCGGCAGTGGTGGGAGTGGAGATGGCTATGGAGGATGGGATGACGACGAGAACGGGTCGGGCGACGGAGGCGGGGAAAAAAATTTCATTTGGGTTCGAAACGGTAAGAGTGGGTTGTACTGGGTCGGTGGGTTCTTGCTCTGCGCTTGGTATTGCTATTTCATTTCGAACGATCCTTATATGGGTACGTTGTGGTTGGCGTGCGCGATAGGTACGGGGTGGGGGATTTTTCTTGTCGCCGGCGGCGTATTCGCCGTCATGTTTGTCGCAAACTTTGGTTTGCAGCAGTATTTGGCGAATACCTTGGTGAGCGACATGAGCGGTAGCGATGATGCGATTGAAAAGTTGCTTAACAACAGTCGTGAAGCCCGGATGATCGCCAGTGGGCGATACAAGCAGTCGATTCCAGACATGATTGAAGACAAGGTCAACGTCAACTCACACTTGAACCCGAACCTTCCAGACGACGTGACCATTGTCGGTAGCGATACGCAAATTGCACAAATCAAGTTGAAGCCCGGTGAAGAAGTCGCCGCGAGTCCAGGGGCGATGTGCTACATGAGCTCGAATGTGATTTCTATCACGTCGCTCGGGCCTGGCGGTTTAGGCGGCGCCATAGCTCGAACGTTGGCGGGTGAGCCTTTCTTCATCAACACCTTTAGAAACTTAGGACAAACCGATGGATACGTGGCCGTTGGTGGATTAGAACCAGGCGACAAGATTGCCGTGATCGAGCTTAAGGACAAGACGAAGAATGATATTCTTTGCGCTCGTGACTCATACATGTGCTCCAAGGGAAGCATTAGGATCACCGCCGCCGCCGCTGTCCGCACGGATGATGAGAGTGGCACGCAAACGTTCATGGACATGGTAAAGTATCGCGTCGGCTTTGCGTTGCGTTTGGTTTTGTCCAAGGGGAATAGCATTTTCAACGGTGAATGGCTCGTCGGAGACGGCACGGTGTGCGTCACCGGTAAAGGCACCGTGATGCGTCACACCCTCAAAGCCAATGAAGAGATGGTTGTCGACTCCCGTGCGGTCATGGCTCTCGAGCGATCGGTTGGGTACTCACTCGAGGTCGCCACGTCACCGCTCGCAGCCGTATTTGGCGGCGCTGGTTTATTCTTTGTTCGCCTTAAAGGTCCAGGGACATTTTACTTGCAATCCTTACCGGCGCAGAAACAGCTCGATTCCGGCGTGCGAATCGGAGGACGTAAGCTCAAGGTAAAGGCCCAAACATAGAAGTAGCTCACTGATCAACATTTTTTTTGTTCCGTCGATATGTGCGCTGTTTCTTTAGGTGGTTTCGCGGCGCCGTCGCGTCATTCACGTAATCATACATTTCAATATCTATCATATAGCTACGAGATTCAATTCTTTGCATCGAATCCCAAGAGTTTTACTTTTTCTTCCCCTTTCCCTTCGTCGTCTTCGTCGTCGTCTTCACCGCAGACCTATCGTCGTCCTCGCAGACGATGAACTCATCCGCCACGTCCCCGTCGTCATCCACCTTCGCGCGCTCCGCCACCCAATTAAACCCCTGCACCCCACCGTGCGCGATCCCGCTCAGCTCCGACACCGCGCTCTCGATCACAGGCGTCCGCGCCCGTCGTCTCCCGCGCGTTTTCGACTTTTTATACCCATCTTCATCGTGGAGCTCGTCGTCCGACGCGCCCTCGTCATCCCCGAGCACCGCGCGCTTGAGCGACCGCAAGCCCTTCTTTAAGAAATTCATCCCGCGCACCCGCAGCAATCGCGCGCGTTCGTGCGTCCGTGCGCGCGCGCGGTGGCGTCCCGCGCGTCGAGACGTCGGCGCGCGCCGTGTTCTGTCGCAACGCTGGTGCCGCGGCTGAATTCGTGATGATTCGTTACACGAATCACGTCGCCAGAGCACGTCGCGCGCGAGCGACGATGACGACAGTAAAGCGCGCGAATCGATGTGCGACGACGGCGTTCAGGTGCGTGTGTGCGAGCTGTGATTGCGAGCGCGGGTGGTGCGGGGTGCGGGGCGCGTCGAACGAACGGTGGTCCGCGGAACGATCTGAATTGAGATTGGATTTCGTGGAGGTTGACGACGATGGGACGCTAGTTGTTGCGGAATTATAAGTGTGGTAATTGTGGATGATCTGTTTCGTCGCTTGCGCGTGTATGGGACGTAGAGCTCGTTCGTCGTCGCGTGTGAGTGTCTGTTTACTGACGCATGTGATGATCTTTGTCGTACGCGCGAGCGCAGCCCGAATGCGCCGTTCATCGCGACGGGTACGATGGCGGGGGCGATAGATTTGTCGTTCAGTACCACGGCATGTTTGGAGATATTCGAGACGAATTATGCGTCGGAAGATTTGGAGATGCCAGTGGTTGGACGCGCGGTGCCCGCGACGGAGCGATTTCACCGTTTAGTCTGGGGGACGTGCGGGAGCGAGACGAGCGAGGAGATGCGTCTAGGGGTTATCGCGGGCGGATTAGTAGATGGAACCGTAAATGTGTACAATCCAGCGAAGATTGTAGATGGCGCGCAGAGTGGTGCGATTATTACAAAGCTCGCAAAGCATCAAGGCGCGGTGCGCGGGTTGGACTTTAACTCGTTTTCTCCAAACTTGCTCGCTTCAGGTGCAGAAGACGGGGAGCTTTGCATTTGGGATTTAGCAAACCCGACTAAGCCATCGTTGTATCCGGCGTTGAAGTCTGGAAGCGGAGGCCCGACGGCTGGTGAGGTGTCGTCTCTGGCTTGGAACCACAAGGTGCAGCACATCTTGGCGAGCTCCTCCTTGAGCGGCACCACTGTGGTGTGGGATTTGAAGCGCCAGCGGCCGGTTATTTCGTTCACTGATCCGAATTCTCGACGAAGATGCTCGGCGTTGCAGTGGAATCCGGAAGTCGCCACCCAGCTCATCGTTGCGAGCGACGATGACCGTTCGTGTTCGTTGCAAGTGTGGGATTTGCGTAACTCCATCTCACCCGCGCGCGAATTCGTGGCGCATTCCAAGGGTGTTTTAGCCATGGCGTGGAACTTACAAGATCCTTCACTGCTCCTCACGTGTGGTAAGGATAACAGAACTTTGTGTTGGGACACAGAAGCCGGGGAGGTGATCTCTGAACTCCCAGCGAGCAGTAATTGGAATTTTGACGTTCAGTGGAGCAAGACGACGCCGGGAATTTTGTCAACGTCGTCGTTTGATGGTAGAATTACGCTGCACAACTTACAGCAAGCTGGTGCGCCACAAGCTGCGGGTGGTCAAGCGCACGGTGTGGCGTCTGACTTTTCGGGTTTGTCCCACGCCCAGAGCGCCGGACCAAAGGTTGCAATGAAGCGCGCTCCGGAGTGGATGAAGCGTCCATGCGGTGCGACGTTCGGTTTCGGTGGTAAACTTATCGCCCATGGTGCTTCGCTTTCGGGTGCATTGTCGTCCCCGACGGCGATTTCCGTCATATCCGTCAAGAGTGACTCATCAGAGCCTGGGGTCGCGGACGAAGTCCGAGGCGAGTTTGAAAAGGTAATCAAGAGCGGTGAGACGGATGAGCTCATCAACTTTTGCAACACTAAGCGTGCTGATGCACCCGCAGAGGACAAGGAAGCTTGGACGTTTATGAGCATTCTGTTTACGGAGGATGCTCGCCGAGAAATGTTACGCCACCTTGAGTTTGGCGATGCGTTGGAGGCTCGCGAAAAGTCCATGGCCGCTTTGTCCTTAAATGACGCATCTACTGGTGCTGATGAGGATGAACATGATACGGCATCGAGTGCACCGACGTCGCCGGCTTTAATGACTCCTGTGGAGGACAATGATGCGTTCTTTGATAACCTCGGCGATGAGGCGCCAAAGCCTCCGCCGCCCAAGGTACTGCCAAAGCCAAAGGCATCACCAGTGAAACCGAAGTCTCCTGCCCCCGCGCAAGCGCCACCCCCCGAAGCAGCTGATTTCGAGATTCAGCGCGCTTTAATCGTTGGTGATTACAGAGCTGCCGTGGCGGCGTGTGAAAAGGCTGGACGCTATGCGGACGCGCTCATTCTCGCCGCCGCGGGCGGACCTGACTTGTGGGCAGAGGCTCAAGCGGCGCACATAGCGCGCGTTCCGCGTCCGTACATGCAGGTCGCCGCAGCTGTTGTTGGGAAGAACCTGTCCAACCTCGTCAAGGCCCGACCTGTGTCGGCGTGGCGTGAAACGTTGGCAATGTTGTGCACCTATGCTCCTGGCGAAGAATGGGGACCTTTGGCTGAAGTTTTAGCTGAAGGTCTGGCCTCCAGCGGTGATCATCGAGCGGCAATGTTATGTCATATTTGCGCTGGCAATGTCGACGCCGCTATCAAGTATTGGTTGTCGTCTTTACCTTCGCGAAACTTTGCGCCGAAGGACTTGTATGACGTCGTGGAGAAGGCAGTCATGTTGACACGCGCGGCTGGACAAACAGAATCCACTCAGGGATTCACGTCGTTGATAACAAACTATGCGGAAATGTTATCCTCGCAGGGTGACTTAGACCATGCCTTGGATTACTTGGGGATGGTCCCAGGTGTGCCTGCCGAGGAGGTGAATGTATTGCGTAACCGCATCATCAGGAGTGGAATTTCAAACCCAGCAAGCACAAGCGCCCCAGCGACGCCTCCGGCTCGTATGTCGCAGCCTGCGCCGTACCAGCAGCAACAGCAACAATCGTATCAGCAACCTCCGCAACAGCAGCAACAGAATCCGTACGCACAGTCGCCCCAATCGAATGCGTACAGTGCTCAGCCGACGTCCTATGGAGCCCCTCCGGTACCACAACGCGCACCGCAGTCTACCCCCATGATGCCTGCGGCGTATGCACCCCAGCAAGATATGCAGTCTACCTATGGTGGTATGCCGCAACAATCTGCGTACGGGGCTCCTCCGCCTCCAGCGCAAGCTCCGCAGCAGCAGCAACCGTCGCCGCCGCCGCCGCGTCAAACGGCTTATGATAG
>Ga0222715_10004714_pt1 | contig 11749 bp, 9 predicted proteins | sample C33_9DmetaG_FD_165056 | JGI IMG/M metagenome (GOLD analysis project Ga0222715, IMG submission 165056) | Estuarine water microbial communities from San Francisco Bay, California, United States - C33_9D | ecosystem: Environmental > Aquatic > Marine > Unclassified | place: USA: California...
CACATTCCGTTCCGCCAGCGTGGGTTTTCCGCGATTCGCTTTACCTCCGCCAATGAACATGGAAATGCCAGCAATGGACCGGGCTACACCGACCGGCAGCACACGTCGGGCGACGTTTTGGGAGCGGACACCAATGGCGACGGCGAAGTGGACAGTTTCTATGTAGACTTTCATTACTTAGGCCGAAATGCCTTGATCAACGCGAATGCCGCCGTGATGGCGGCCTATGCCCCGCCACCGCCTTCGGATGTTTTTGTGGTCGGCTCGTATACGCCGAACAATGGTTCTACCATTACCGCTTTTTTTGAAGTATCCACCTGGACGCCAGAATCCGAAGTTCGAATCATGGTTCGGACTGCTCTGACCGAATTTGACACTATGACCGCCGAATTATCCAGCGGTCCTAATCATTGGATCGGTGGTGTCCCTTCTGCAAATGTCTATTTCATCAGCGCCTGTGCGGTTCGAACTATGCCAGACGGCCAGAAACTAGAAAGCCTCTTCAGTGAAGAAAAGATGGTTTTGGCTGGGCAAATTGGCCTCGAGGAACATGAGACCGTTGAAGTGACAGCCCCCTTCGAACTCCTTCAAAACCGTCCCAACCCCTTCGACGAATCCACCTGGATTGGGGTGCATGTAGCAGAAAACCAACCTCCTACCAAAGGCGAGATTCGCGTAACGGACCTACAGGGGCGCTTGCTGGAAATCATTCACATCCCGCTAGAGCCAGGCTTGAACGAAGTGCTCTACGACCATGGCTACGGACAGGTGGGCACCTATACTTATAGTTTATTCGTAGGGGGTGAATGCGTGGGAACGAAGCAGATGATCTTCGCCAACTGAGGAATTCAAAAAGTCCGAATTGCCGTTTTTATAGTACACTAACTTTAGTTAACTTCGACTCTTGAACACAAACCCCTAAACGAATCATATGATTAAAAAACTAACTCTCAGCGCATTACTCATGGTGGGTGCGTTTGCGATGCATGCGCAGACCGTCATCTTGAACGTAATGAACCCGTCTACCATTGCGGGATTGTACGACCACACCAACCAAGGCGATGGCTCCGGTTGGGGACTGGCGAATTTGTTAAACCCTGCCGATGCCGTGCTCGACACCCTCGTCATGATGGACGATGGAGACACGAACACGAACAACAGCTACGGGTACAATTTCCCTAATAGCTATTGCGGATGTGACTCTGTGGGCGTGATGAACTCCTCCGTAGATTTCTCTGGAAAGATTGTTTTGATTTCCCGTGGCTCATGCCAGTTTGGCTTGAAGGCCTACCTCGCTCAGCTTCGCGGAGCGGTAGGGGTAATCATCTACAACGCCTTTCTCGACTCGGATCCTTCCGGTGGTCTGATCAATATGGCAGGCGGTGATTACGGCATGGACGTCACGATTCCTGTGGCTTTCGTGGCCAATGGAACTGGTCAAATTTTCAAGGCCAAATTGGATGCAGGTACCCCCGTCGTGGCCTTCTTGGGCGCGAAGGTAGGCGCCTTCGCAAACGACTTGGCGATGACGTCGGACAAGGTCTTGTCACCTCCCCAATCGGCGCGTCCTCAATTGATCTCAGCAGACTCCAATATGTACAAGGTGCCATTGGGCTTCTGGATGCGTAACGATGGTTCCAGCAACCAAACCGCCGCTTTTGCGAGTGCAGAAGTAACCTACAACGGCAGCAGTGTTTACAGCAACACCACCAACACGTTCGGACTGAACATTGGTGACTCAAGCTACATCTCTTTCCCTCCTTTCGCCCAGACGGCCTACCCGAATGGCGAGTATGTCTTTACCTACAACGTAGGCATCTCCGGAGGAACCGATGACTTCCCCGCGGACAACCAGATTTCCTACACCGTTCGCGTGAACGACAACGTCTTCTCCTATGCTCGGGTGGATGCCGACTTCCAGCCTTTGGACAACAACTCGGTTCGTCCGGGATCCTTCTCCTACTGGGCACCTGCGGTACACTTCTACCACAGCGATGCATCGGAAATGACCATGGACGGCGTCAAGTTTGCCGCGTACATGACCAACGGTGACTCCATCACAGGTCGTGCGGTAGATATTGCGGTGTATGAGTGGGATGACTTCTTCTTCGGCTTAAATGACCCAGGTATTAGCACCAGCACGCTGTCTAACAACCCGATTTTGTTGGAATCCTATATGTTCATGGATGAGTACCAAGACACCGCTGTGACGCACATGTTCGCGACGCCCATCCCCATGGACGACTATCAGCGCTATGTGGTGGCCGTGGTTTCTGCGAACACAGACATGTACATCAACTTCTCGCGCGATCCAGCGTACACGTTCAACGATCAGCAATCTACCGCCCAGCCTGTAGATCTCTTGATGATTGATGGTACGTGGTATGAGAACGGTTGGGATGGCTATGTTCCCACAATCCAAATGATCATGGGCCCCAACAACATTTCAGTCGATGAAATGGCTATGGACATCAAGCCCTTCCCTGTTCCTGCAGCGCACATCCTGAATATCCCCATGGTCAACATGGTGAACGAAGGAAGCCTCCGTGTCTACGACATGGCTGGAACGCTGGTGATGAGCCAAGATGAATTGCAGAAAGATGGCAACGTCCTCAAGGTGGACGTGAGCAGCCTTCCCTCTGCCACGTATCTTTTCCACATTCAATCTGTGGATGGACGCGAGTCTACGTTCAACGTGGTCGTGGGCCGTTAATTCGCCCTTTTCGATACGAGAAACGCCCGGGGAAACCCGGGCGTTTTTTATGCGTTACGTTTTGCTGCAGTAGACGCAGCGCAGAGCGGAGACCCATCTAAAAATGGTAATCCACAATGAAGCTGGCGTTGAGCATGTTCACCGTATTTACCTTGACGAAGTCGGGCAACGTTGGGTCATCGTTCCACTTGTAAGCTACCATCGTGCGCAAATGCACCCCTTCCCAAAAGCCCGTTAGGGCATCCGCCCATTCTACGTAGAATTGATCGTAGGATGGAGTTTGGTATTTGTTTCGTGAAAAATCTTGCCAAGAGGGCAAGACATACCTGCCAGCGGCTACAATCCATTCTTGGTGTCCGTGCACATAATCCCATTTTAGCGTGGCTGCCCATAAATCCGCCATCCCTTCATTGCGCTCGCGCGGCAAAAATGTAAAAAAGGGATCTCGTCCCCATTCTCGGGGCATCAGGTAGCGCCCATCGTCTGTTATTCGAGTACCATTGAGTGTCCATTCCGTCCTCCGCTTCCCGTCCACCTGGGATATTCCCAGACGTCCGCTGTAAACTTGAGCGGTATGATCGACTGGCATATAGGCCCTTAAAGGATCTATGTGTCCGCCTTCCCCCATGGCCGTTTGAAGGTAGTAGTGAAACCCTAAGAGAACCCCCTCGCTCGTTGGCTCATGGTCTATGCCTACTCGGTGAGTTTGCATTACCCCGGGCCACCACAAATGATACCCATGGAATTTCCAGTGGCTTTTAGTCGGGCTATCCACATGGATCATATATATTGATTTGGAACCCGACTCAATGGAGATCTCATGGGTATTGCCCGTGGTGGGATGAAGGCCTGTGCCATACAAACCCACGGATTCAGAAAGGCTATACCACTCCACCGTTGAACGGGGCGAAACAGCCCAGATAGCCATCCCCTCGAACTTCCACGGCCCAAGATCTCTTCGATACACGAACCCTTCTTCCGTAGTGGGCCGCATTCGCCCATCCTGTTTGTTTAAAAAGGGGGTTTCTATAGTTTGTCGTCCAAATCGCACCCATTGCGACTTCCATGTTCCTTCTATGTATAAGTCTTCCAGCCGCTCCAATCCCACAGTCTGACCCCGATGAGTCACATCGTATTGGCCGATTTCATAGCGGTTTCGCATGCCATCCACTTCCATATCTAAGGGCGTGGAGGCCATCTCGAAAATAAAGAAGCCCGAAAGACCTATACGCCAATGACCAATGGGGGCGGTAATCAGACCAAGCTCTCCCCCTTGAGCCCATGTGGCGTCGTCTCGCAGCGATCCCTGATTCCACGTGGCCATTCCGTAACTCCGGCTATGAAATCGCCAGGTACTCTGTTCAAACCACGCATGGATGCTTTCGTACTTCGCACTTTCCTCAGACGGATGCGTGACAACGAGGGATTCCTGCCCGGCCACCCAAAAAGTCCGGGTAAAAAGAAAAGCGGCCATGCCGCTCCTCCATAGCGTTGATGCGTTCATTTACACAAATTGATAGTCTACACCGGACACCTGGGTTAACAAGGTCTGGGGGGCATCCAGCACTTTGGCCGCCTGCGGAGGCGTGGGCGTGACAGGACTGTTGGCCGCCAAGTACTCCTTGATGACTTCGTGCAAGGTGAAGGATTTCGTGACGCCGTTTTTCACGCCTTTAATTCGGCAGAGAATATCCTCAGGGTCCCCATCGCGTTCACAGGCCGACAAGGTGTACATCCGAGACAATTCTATCGGCTCTCCGTGAATCAAGGCCTTTTTGACGCGCTGCCCCTTGGGAGCGAAGGCCTCAAATTCGATGGTCATGCCCTGAAACTTAATGACCCATCCTCCAAAACGCTCCGCCGCTTCCTTGGCAAAGACATTGTTGAGCTCCTTTTCCAACCATTTCTTGATTTGGGCTCCGTTGGCCTGCGCCGTGCGGACATTGGAATCTACTGGGAGCATGTCATAAAGGTACCCGGCCGTGATGGGTATGTTTCCTGTTTCATCGGGGGTGGTCCGAGGAGGGCAAAAGCGGAATCCGTTGGATAACACGACATCCACGTCGGACAATTTCCAATGCAACGCATTGAGAATGAGCGTATCCATCGGATTTTCGATCACAAAGTAGCGGTACAAAGGCAGCGTGCTGTAGCCCACGATGGTATCGATTTCCACTTTAAACGGGGCTTCATTTTCCCGGATGATGGCGGCCAACGTATCGTCAGCCGGGTATTGTTCGGCATTCACTTCATCCAAGGTGTAGGTATCCTCCACGAGTTGGCCGTTTTCGAAGCGCATTTGCAGGCGTCCAACAAAGGACCCAAAGGCCCCGGGTTCGACCACTTTGGCATACTGGCACTGGATGGGAACCCGGACCCGTTCATGGGTGTCTCCTCCCATAACGTAATCCACCCCCTCACAAACGGCCAGGTTCGCCAAGGCAATTTGCTGCGAAAGGCCCATATGGGCTATAATGAGTACCGCGGCGCATTTCTCTTGATTTCGCAACACGTCGACATAGTGCTGCGTGTTCTCCTCCGGCTTGGTGTATACAATGCCTTTGGAATAATTGGGGCTCTGGCGCACTGGGACCAAATGATCCGTGTAGCCCAAAAATCCGATTTTCACTCCATTCACGTTCCAGATATGGTAAGGTGGAAAAATCAGCTCCCCCCGTTGCCCGTTTCCGGCATCGTGGTACATATTCGCACAGACTTTCGGTGCGTGCAAGGAACCCAGCAATTCCTGCATGGCTTTTTTGTAGTACACCACTTCCCAGTTTCCTGGCAAGTAGAGATCGTATCCGAGGGAATTCAAGATGGGCACCATGGCTTGGCCCGTCGTTTTGACCGAAAGTTCAGATCCCTGGAACATATCCCCTGTGTCCATCAAAAAGCTGTGGCGATGCTTGGCACGCTCTTCTTTCAAATAGCTAGCCAAATGCGCATAGCCCCCCGTTTTTCGGTATACAGCTTCATCGTTTTCCCAAAACAACTCATCGTGGGGATGAACCTGACAATGCACATCCGTCGTTTGCAAGATGGTCACGGTCGCGTTGCCACTTCCATCGCCGGCATCGCCAGATGCGCTGCCTGGGGTTTCGGGTTCATCGTTTAGAAGAGTTCGTATGCCTTGGAAGGCGGCTACGGAGCCGAGGGCACCTGCGCCTAGGAGGAAGGATCTGCGTTTCATGGAATAGCGTCGTATTGTGTTCGTATCAAATTAAGGGGCCGTTTTGGCCATGGATTCGAGTTTGGCTCTGATTGGGCCAAAGGGACCCAATTTGTGATCCGCTTCACTGAATCCATCTGCATAGGGTCCAAAGGGGTGGTCAAATGGCTTTTTGGAAATGTCCGGCCAGTCTCCCGAGAGGTCTTTCTTGGGGCGAGGTTGGGTATTCACCCAGGCCGCGACGTCCCATGCTTCTTCGTCCGTGAGTTCCGGATCGTCATGATTGATGCCCAAGGGCATATTCCACTTGACATATTTGGCAAAATTGGACATGCGGTAGAGCCCCGCTCCATCATTGTAGGACAAGGGGCCCCATAAGGGCGGATAGGTATAAATACCCTGCGCGTCCTGAAGTCCTTGGCCATCCACTTGGTGGCATGACAGACATTTTTCCACATAGACGGCACGCCCATGGACGGGATCCAATGGGCGATTTAGAAAGGCCAAATCTTTAAAGCCAGAACCCGGTGGCTTTTCCCCTTTCGGGACATCCTTCCCCAAAAATTGGATGTAGGCCGCCATGGCCTGCATTTCTGGGGATTCTTTCGCCAGGGCGGCACCATTCAGACTGCGCTCAAAACAATCATTGATGCGTTTATAAACGTCTTCCAGTTGCCCCGAACGAGCACGCACTTTGGGATAGGTGGCTGCAACCCGGGAGTAATTGTTTCCAAATACTTTGGTTCCGGCCTCGAGGTGGCAATTCTGGCAATTCAAGCCATTGGTCTTGTTGGCCTCAATCGACCCCCCGGGGCCAAAATATTGCGCGGTGTGTGCCACCAGCTCTTTGCCATAGAGCAGTTGGGCTCGCTGGGCAGAATCCTCCACGGCTAAAACATCCGGGGCCGTCCAAAACACGTCGGTGGATGCCTCCAAACGCTGCTCGACTTGACTCGTCTCGGGCTTTTCTGTGGCGGCTAACCACTCGGCCCACCAGGCCTTTGGCTGGGTGAAATAGGCGATGTAGGAGAGCAGAATCAGGCAAAAGAGCGTCAAAAAACTCGCCAAGCCCATCATCTGCCGGAGCAGTTTTTGGTAGGTTGAAGGAATAGGCGGCTCGGGCTTCTTCATACGTGCCCTTAGTGGGGAAGTTTGTCTCTCAGAATGCCGTAGGTGTACGTTCCCAAAACGGCAAAGAATAAGACGACCAACATCGAGGTGACGCCATAGCCGACATTGACGACAATCGGGCCTGGGCACGCTCCACTCAAGGCCCAACCGAGCCCAAATAGCGTTCCACCGAGGATAGACTTAATCATTTGTGGCTCCTTGGGAGAAAATTCAATGGGCTGACCGCTGATGTCTTTCAGGTTGAATTTCTTAATAAGGAAGATGCCGATCACTCCCAGCACAACCGCCGTGCCGATGATGCCATACATGTGAAAAGACTGGAATCGGAACATCTCTTGAATGCGGTACCAAGACATCGCCTCAGATTGCGCCATGACAATGCCAAAAAAGGTTCCAGCGAGAAGGAATTTAAAGAATTTCATAGGACGTATCGTTTAGGAGTAGAGGTAAGGGAAAATGAGGTGCGTCATCACGAGACCCCCAATAAAGAAGCCGATGACCGCCACCAACGAGGGCAGCTGCAAGTTGGATAGGCCCGAAATGGCGTGCCCCGAGGTGCATCCGCCTGCATAGCGAGTTCCAAAACCCACGAGGAAGCCACCTACCGCCAAGACCATAAATCCTTTAAGTGTCATGAGCGAATCCCACGAAAAGACCTCTTCCGGCTGCATCCCTGAGGGTGCCGCAAAGCCCAAAGCGGCTAAATCCCGCAAGGTGGCGTCAGAGAGATCCACGGCGATTCCCCCGTGCATGTATTGATAAGATATCCAACCACCTAGAGCCGCCCCAACCAAAAAAGTTAGATTCCACGTATTCTCGCGCCAGTCAAAATCAAAAAACTTCACCCGGCGACCAAAGGTCATCGCGCAAATCGTACGAAGATTTGAGGAAAACCCGAAGGTTTTGCCAAAGAAGATCAGGGCAAACATGACCGCCGAGATCAAAGCACCGGAAAACCACCAGGGCCAAGGGTTCAGAATAAAGTCCATCATTTTTGTTGTTAGGATTTGTGTTAGGTCGTTCTAAGATAAAGTTGTCCGTCTTGAGGCACTGTGATGTGTGTCACACCTTCGCTGGGCGATGACGCAATAAAACAAAGCTGAAGGCCTGTTCATTTCCGCTTGGCGTTTGGTGAACACATTCCTCCGATTTCAAGAGCTCGTATGTGTCGCCGAATAGAGCGGCCAACTCTTTGGGACTATACCGACGGACGGGCAATCCACTACATTTTTCCGGACCCTGATGACTGAAGGTTCCCAAAAGGATATAATCTGGTGCCATTTTTTGGAGATTCCCTACGTAGGTGTCCACCTCCGTCGGATTTGTCAGAAAATGGAATACGGCCCGATCGTGCCAAAGTCCAATGGGTCGCTCGGGTACGTATTGCAGTACATCGGAGACGCGATAGTGGATCGCCTCTTGCGCTGCCGAACTGCGCAATTCAAGTTTGGCTTGAGCCAAGGCGCGCAAGGAGATGTCAAATACCTCCACGTACTGGTGGCCTGCTTCAACGAGGGATTCGGCCAATTGACTTCGACCCCCTCCACTGTCCACAATGCATGCCTTGGGATCCAAGGGCAAGCTGCGAATCCACTCTAGGCTGGGCTCGGGAGATTTTTGGGTCCACGAAACCTGTTGAGACGTCTTCGTTTGGTAAATCTGCTCCCAGTGTTGTCGGATTGTCGGTGTTTCACTCATACCTCAAACATCAGACATGTGAAGAATATATACCGTGATATAGGTCACTGAATTACTTTTAGGGCATGCCTCTCCCCTCCTATTCTCAGTCTAATCAAACCCGTATTGGTCATGTGCATCTCAAGGTGAGCCATCTTGAACGATCTATTGCTTTTTACCAAGAGGTCATGGGCTTTACTTTGACTCAACGCTTTGGCCAACACGCGGCCTTCTTATCTGCTGGCGGTTACCACCATCACATTGGTCTCAATACATGGGATAGTTTGGGCGGTGCCCCCGCTGCGCCCGGACACCCTGGGTTATACCACGCCGCCATCTTGGTCCCATCCAGAGCGGATTTAGCCTTATTTCTTCGGCACCTTTTATCGGTAGGGCATCCCCTAGATGGTGCCGCTGACCATGGGGTTTCCCATGCCTTGTATTTGCGGGATCCAGACGAAAATGGACTGGAAGTATATTGGGATGTTCCGGAAACCGATTGGCCTCGCGACCAATTCGGGGCGCTTCAAATGTTCTCGAGGGCGCTGGATTTGGATGAGCTGCTAGAATCAGGCCCCAGGCGCTGATCCTCCGCCTGCGGGGCGAGGCCCCTTTTGACGCGACTTTCCGTCGCGAAAACCGCCAGATTTGCCCCCCCCTGCGCCGCGGCTAAAATTTGCGGATCCTCCGGCGCGACCTCCTCGGCCGGCACCTCGTCCACTGGGGTTCCATACCGGTGCTTCGCCGAGATGTTCTGGGGGGGTTAGCTTTTCAAAATCGCGGTCAATGAGGCGCTCAATTTTGGTTAGTTTATACATGTCCTCTGAACAAACGAACGTGATGGCCATGCCTTCGGTTTTGGCCCGAGCCGTTCGACCAATGCGGTGCACGTAATCCTCCGCATCATTTGGGACATCGTAGTTGATCACCAAGTCGATGCCTTTGATATCAATTCCGCGACTCATGACATCCGTGGCCACCATAATGCGTGTACGTCCTGCCTTGAAAGCGCTTAGTGCCTTCTCCCTCGCGTCTTGCTCATAGTCCGAGGACATGCCCTGCACCGAATAATTCCGTTGAGCGAGCTTACGTGTGAGCTGTTCTACTTTGCGCTTAGTCGAACAGAAGATGATAATGCTCGCAAAGCCATCTTTATCCTTGAGCAAATGCTGAGTTAATCCGATTTTCTGCTCTTCGTGGGCGAGGTAGATCTGTTGCGTCACCCCGTCTGCAGGTTTGGATATTGCGACCGAAATCTCTTCCGGATTGTCTAGAATTTCCTTCGCTAAGTTTCGAATCTTGGGCGCCATGGTGGCCGAAAACATGAGACTTTGACGTTTTTCGGGTAGGGTCTTGATGATGCGAATGATGTCATCATAAAAACCGATGTCGAGCATGCGGTCTGCTTCGTCCAAAATCAAGTGCTTGACCTCCGAAAAGTCCACATTCCCTTGCTCCATGTGCGAAAGCAGTCGCCCGGGTGTCGCAATGATGATGTCCGCACCGCCCTTCAAGGCCACGGCTTCCTGATCCCAGGCGACACCATCTCCTCCTCCGTACACGGCATGACACGTCGCTTGCGCGAAGTAGGCCAATCCTTGGATTTGGTGGTCAATTTGAATGGCCAATTCTCGCGTTGGACAAAGAATTAATGTTTGCACCCCCCCGACCGTACTTTCCGAAATGTGGTTCAGAATGGGCAGAACAAACGCCGCCGTCTTCCCGGTGCCCGTCTGCGCACAGCCGATGACGTCTTTTCCTTCTAAAATGAGGGGAATGGCTTTGTCTTGAATTTCGGTCGCGTCCTCAAAATTCATGTAATAGAGGGCGTCTAAGAGGGCGTCGTTGAGACCAAAATCTGTAAACTTCATCGCTGGTATAGGAGCTATTGCGCGTCATGCCGCCCGGTGCGGCGTGGCAAAGGTAGCGCATTGTCGCTCGAAGGGTCTCGAAGTATTCATTCTGCGAGATACTTTCCCCTCATGCTGCGGTAAAAGCTTTGGATGTAGACAGGACGGATAGACCCCGTGAGCATTGCGGTGCACGATGATTTTGAGCGCACAAAAAAAGGGCCGCATCGCTGCGGCCCTTCGAAATTTGCGTTCGTGGGGTTACTCACGAATCAATTTGAGCGTTTGGGTTCCATGGTCCGTTTCTACGCGAACAATGTAGGAGCCACGGGGCCAAGCAAATGAAGGCAATTCTACCTCACGCACTTGGGGCACATCAGATTGATAAACTGGGCGACCGAGGATGTCCATCACGAGTACACGGTTCACCTTTGCTCCCTCGACTCGAACGTAGGCAACGCCTGCCGTCGGGTTTGGACTCATCGTCACAGAAAGCGTGGCCGGCTCTTCTTGGCCGATGGAATATCCTACGGCATTCATCGCATTGGCCATTCTAGGCATCGTAAACGCCATCACCGTATCGATGTACAGCAAAGATTGCGCCTTGAGGTTTGGGTTCGTCTCGTTCGCCGTAAGGGGGTGATTGGGATCCCACCAATCCCACGGATTTGCATTGATGCGGAAGGGCATCGAAGCATTCGGAGGAAGCATGTTGAACGTATAGATATTCTCTTGGCTTCCGATGTTGTGCGGATTGCTACGTGCCTTGACCGAGTACGAATCCGTCAGGGAAGATGCGCCGAGCACACTGTTGTTACCAAAGGTGTTCGCGATTTTCACGGCGGTGTGGCTTCCAGCGACTTCTACGACTGGAAAGAAGGTTCCGGCAATCGGAACATTGACCATGCCTCGATAATACGGGGCAAAGAAGTCGTAGCGACTATGGAAAGAAACCATGGGGGCATCTCCTTGAGCAACCCACGCGGAGTCACCTAGCGCGCCACCCAAGTTGATGACGAGATTCACATTGTGCGGAACCCCTGCATACAAGGGGATATTGCGCCCAGGCTGATTCTGGTCCACCAAGGGCAATCCGGTAACGGGGTGTGTGCCAATGATCGTAGCCTCTCCTCCGTAGCCATTCCAGTCTCCCACGATCGCAGTATCCACATAGGGATCTCCGGCATTCACCGAATCACCAAAGAT
>Ga0222715_10004715_pt1 | contig 11749 bp, 9 predicted proteins | sample C33_9DmetaG_FD_165056 | JGI IMG/M metagenome (GOLD analysis project Ga0222715, IMG submission 165056) | Estuarine water microbial communities from San Francisco Bay, California, United States - C33_9D | ecosystem: Environmental > Aquatic > Marine > Unclassified | place: USA: California...
TCCAATTACTTCCACTCCATTCATTGATGACAACATCACCTGCGTTTGCCAAAGAATTTCTGTCACTTAAAGAGTGTGCGGCAATAATGGTATTAATATCAGTCATTGCAACTGATCCACCATACCTATCATACCCATATGTAGCCGGAGGGGTAAGGACTGTACTTTGTCTTGAGAATGTTGTAAAATCTGGTGGGAAGGTAAGTGTGAAACTACCATTTGCAGTCTTGACATTAACACCATCTGTAACTGTGAAACTAACAACTGCAGTACCGCCATTGTTGTCATTCGTAGATGGTGTAATCGTGTAGACATTCGCACTGTTAGTGACAGAAGCAATCGCAGCGGTATCACCAGAAACAGTCGCACTGTATGTCAACGGTTGATTCTCTGGGTCTGTTGCTGTTGCGGTTACTGTGATTGCTGTTCCATCCGTTGCGAGAGTATAAGAACTTTGTGGAATAGAAATGAATGGAGGATCGTTGTCAATCGTAAATGTAAAGTTTGCAGTCGTAGTATTCCTACCATCAAATGCAGATATTACAACAATTCCATTTTCAAGAGGATTCGCAGTCGCATCAATTTTGAGAGTATTGTTTGCAGTATATAAAACAGCAGTTGCATTCGTTGTTTGATTGTCAATAGATATTTTCGCATCTTTATCAACAGAAAAGTTAATAAAGTTATTTGTTGCAGCGTTTACAGTTACATTGTTATTTGCAAGAGTAATAGTTGGTGATGACACAGTAAAGTCTGTAGTCAAAGTTCCCAAGGTCTGTATTTTACGAGAAATCCAACGAGATGTGGTAGAATTATACTGATATACTTTTGTACCAAGCACTACCTTTTGACCATTGACAGGATTTTCTGGGAGTGTTATATTTGCCATTATAGATTAATCCTTACTATAGTATAATTTGTTACTGCGTTAGTTGGTGTTGCTTGCAATTCGACATTTGCACCTGAAATATTAATATCATAAGTCGACAATGCAGAACCAGTTCTTACATCACCATACTCCGTTAAGTATGCGGACACTCCCTCAACGATCACATTCAATGATGCGAGGTGACTATCAGTACCACTATAACTTTTCACATGAAATACGAATGTATTACTTGTCGAACTATTTATACGATCAATAACTTGTTGGTCAGTATTACTCGATGTATAATTTTTACGAGTAACAGACAACACACCATCGGTGCCATATATTGCAGGTTGAACATCTGCGAGTTGTCTTGCTTTTGATTTTGACATAATCTACACCTTAAAACTTGTTCTGCACGATGTGATTTTCACACCTGAACTGGATGGAGTAACTTTAAAATCTAGTGATGTGGGAGTCATCACTGCATCTAAGGTCATCAATGAATTATTACTTATGATCGTACCAAACTCCGTCAAAAACGATGTATTTGCATGGTGAGCAACATTTACAGTTGTAAAATGAACTCCTGTAGCATCCCTTGCTTGCACATTGTATTGTGCCGATGCAATATCACCTTTGCTGAAGGTATCCAAAATGATTGTTGAGGTTGATGTTGAGGTTCTGGTGTTTGCAGAAATAACTACTTCATCATCCAATACAATATTAGGAGCAAACCCAATTGCATCAACTGTAAGCAAATCGTTATTAGAAACCCCATCTGCTAATACAATAGATGATCCATTCGTTGCAGTAAAGTCGACATTTGCGTAGAGTCGAACACCATTTAAGTAAACATTTACTCTTCCGATATCATAACCGAGAGTAGTGCCTTGATTATCAGTTCCGTTAAAGGTAGTTTGATTAGTGTTTGCGGTAAAATGATATGATGAATTTACTAGTGTTGAAGGTACTGCACCACCAGTTTGTGCTTTAAATATTAAATTTCCGTTTCCGTCGGTTGCAAGTACTTGATCATTTGTACCGTCCGAAACAGGAAAGGTATAAGGGGAAGTATTACCAACTGTAAGAGTGCCAACGTGAGAGGATTCTACGTTTGCACCGACTTCAAATACTGCTGTAGAGTTTGCAGAAAACAGTTTACCGTCTCTTGTATTGAGAGCGAGTTCTCCTGTTTCTAGATTACTAATGGTAGGAGCACGACCTTGGACGGCCGAGCGTTTAATTTTGACAATAGATGCCATTCTGCAAAACCCTTATATAAGGAACAAAGTTAAGGGGAGTATATACTCCCCGTATTCAATTATTTAGTATGTGCCACCATCGATGATTGCATCGATTTGTGCTAGTCCGTATCCAGTATCTGATGTATCAACAGTTGATCCCGGTTCAACATCCAACCCAGTATAGAACTTAAATATACCGTCAGTTGCATCACGGAAGTAACCTGCATATTGAACTGCACTGTTACCAGAAACAACATATTTTGCATAGATACCAGTATCGACTGTATCCGCAACGTTGTTTGCGGCAAGTTTAAACATCGAGTCATCTGCTTGAACAGTTGATGTACTGATGTATGTCAATGCACCTTCAACATTAAGGTTGCCATCAATAACCGTGTCACCAGTGACTCTAAGATCACCACCGACATTTAAGTTTTCTGCGACACCGACACCACCATCAACAATCAAAGCACCAGTGGTAGAAGATGTTGAAGTTGTTGTGTCATTTATATTGACCACACCAGAAGTATCAAGAGTAGAAAGTGTCGTCGCACCTGTTACATCAAGTGTCCCACCAAATTGACCATTTCCTACCGCAACAACGTTTTCAGAGACATCTAACTGTCCGGTAACAGTTACATCATCTGGCAATCCAATTGTGACTGTGGTTCCAGTTGCTGATGTTGCAATCTCACCTGCAGTACCAGAAATGGTAAATGTTTCACCGAGTGTTGCAGCTGCATCTCCATTATCACTAGAAAGAGTAATATCTGCCGCAGCTACTGCACCAGTTGTAACAGAAAAGTGTGTGGAATTAAATGAAGCAATACCTTTGTTGGAATCACTTGCGTCTTCACCTGCGAAAAGGATCGAACCGTTGCCTTGAAGTGTTACATCGACACCTTCACCTGCTTGGAGGAGTACCGAGTTGGTTGAAAGTACACTATCTCCAAGAAGTTTGAGATATGCACCATCACCAGAAGTCGTTCCTTCGTCGACAGTAAGTCGGAAATCTTCACCGCCAATTGCAGTGACACCTGTCGTATTACCTACAAATAGCTTTCGGTCAAATAGGTTGACTGCTAATTCCCCGACCTCAAGACTTCCGGGAACTGCATCTGCCGTAGCATTGCGTTTAATTTTAATGATAGATGCCATTAGAGCACTCCTTTAATTATTTTGGTATGCCGCCTTTGCGGGTAGGTTTTTCTTTGTTCTCTCTATTTATAACAATTTGAACCGGAACTTTTGCTTTATAAAATTCAACTTCTTTTTGCAACTCGTCTCTTTCTTTTAACAGTTTAGTAAATTCGTTTTCGTAGTAACGAGGAACATGAACATTATCACGTTCTTTTAACTCTGCCTTTAATCCTTTATTAATATCTTCTAACTGTTTAATTTTTACCGTTACATGATGGGGTATTGCATCTCCCGATGAATCAATTTGATCTTGCAATTGCTTTTCTAAAATCGCAACCTTTGTCCTCAACATAACGACCATTTCATTTAATTCTTTAATAGTTGCTGTATGTGATTCTTTGTATAATTTATTAATTTCTTCGGCATCATACCAATCATCTGACATTAACTATAATCCCCACCATTCAAATCATCAAATATAGGTTCTCCACTACTATTTATCTGCATAATTTTTCCAGTGGTTCCTGTAACAAAGGAAAGAGTTGTTGCATCAGATGCAAACAAGATTCCATTCTGAGTAAACTGATCCAAACCAGTTCCTCCGTACTGTGTTTCCAGAGGGTTTTCTAAATTTAATGTATTTGCAGTAATAACATTTGCAGTTATAGTATTGGTTGTAATTGTATTTGTAGATATTGTCTGTGCAACCATTACATTGCTAGTAATTGTATTTGATGTTATTGTTGTTGCGGATACAATATCTGTATTAGAAACTCCCAATGTGCCAATATATCTTGCACCAGAAATATGTATTACCTTTGATCCGGTTAAAGACGATGGTAAATTAGTTCCAATAAAATGCAAAACGCCAGACTGATAATCAAAAAACCATTCATCATCATTACCAGAACCAGTTGCAAATATTTGAGTCCCTGTGCTTGTAGGATCAGATGCTCCGGAGTTATCGATATAAACTTTAACTTGATAAGTAGACCCAAACTCTGGAGGTATCCAATCTGTTGAATTTGTTAACCATGTTCTATTTGAGGTTGCGGTTCCGTCTTCGGTAGTTTCTACTGCATTACTGCCAAGGTATACTTGTACAATTGATGAAGTTAAAGTAGGGATGACAGTAGGAATTGACCCTGCTTGTGCCCAAACTTTGTCACCTCTCAATAACAGTGGAGATACGATTGCCTCGTTAGGTGCTTTTTTTCTTGCATTAGTATCTGTCTTAGACGCACCATATCCTAGTTTTTTCCAAAGATAATCAACTTTTGACGAATCTGTTATGGCCATTTTAGGTGCTCTCAAAAGATAGTGATGTGATAAAGTCATCACTATTTAGTGCAATGGAAATCAAAATTTGATTTTCGAAAGAGTTTGTGGAAGAAACAGTTCCTAATGTTAAATCAAATGTTTGGTTACTGTAAGTCGTGCCATCCACAATAATATCACCACCAGTAAATGCACAACCATTTGATCCGTTACCACCATTGCTAGTGTCCGCACCCGGAACACCAGAACCTGCGTATTGTGCAGACGCATCCAACCATCCATTAATTGTAGACGCAGAATCGATAGCAGTAGATGGTGACGCGATAAAGAATCCAGAAACTTTGCCCGTTAACCTAACTCTAATATTGGACACCGCAGATCGTTTAAATGCGAATCGTGCATACTGTGTACCGGAACGACCAGTTGCTAAATCTGGACCGACTGGCAAATAACCTGTTGACAAATCATCGTCAAAATGCTTTAATGTTCCTAACCAAAAGATTGCTTCGTCGGTACCTGCAACTGTTACTGCACCAGACCATGCATTGTCGGTGTAAAAGTCTGTGGATGCACCAAAAGATGGTGTCGCACCAGTGAATCCTGTCAAACGAGTTGCGTCTGTTGTATATCCAGAACCTAAACTATCAGAAACTGAGATTGCAGTTTCGTCAAAAGGAGGAGTTGTGCTGTGTACTAAAATGTAGGGAGAAGAAATCGTTTCTGTATCCGATCCATTGACATTTCTTCCAGTATATGTAAACTGCCCAACTCTTCTCGCAGAACTTGATACGGTTACTGTTGCATCTTCCAAAGAGACTGCACTCGTGACAGACACATTTGGAATATTGCTACTTCGGTTTGCAGAAGGAATCAAATTTTGATGATCAAAGTCTGTAGAACTAATAATTGATCCAGTAACATCATCCTCAGTACCATCAATTGGATCTGCGTTGACCGAACTGATCGAATATGGATTTGACGCACCATAATATGTCTCACCACTTATGTTTGTCATAGTTACCCCACCAATTACCAGAGTGGAATTATCATCATAGAATGGCACACCAGACACATAACGATAATTACCAGTGCCTTCTGTAACAGTTGCACTACTCACATCTAATACGGGTGAAGAGGTCATTGCATCATACACATAGTACAATTCATTGGAATTGCCTTCGTCAGTAACTAGTTCTGCTTTGTTAACACCACTAGCACCAGTAGTAATGTCATACGAAACTCTTGCTTTAGCACCTGTTTCATATAATCCTTCAGCATAAATTCTTTGAGATGCGGACACCGCGGTGCCACTTGCGTTGTAATTGTAAAAATCTACATTCTCTTCGTCAACGGTAGGTGATCCAGTTGAGGTATCGTTTATTTGTTGCGTAATACTTCCAGTGGTATGAAAATATGTTGACATCGCACTTGTTGATACTGTACCAGAGGTTATACGAGGAAAGGATGAAGATATCGAATCCCCTGCTGATTTTCCTGTTGAATTTTCCGTAAATCCAAATGCTAGTTTTGGTGATGATCCAGTAGAACTGTTTGACCATGATATGGTTTTAGTTGTAATATCATTTGGTGCGGCAATCGCAATGTCAAATACTTTTAGTGTCTGAGTCTCAGTAATAGGGAAAATGCCCGGAGTTGCAGTACTTAAAGAATCAACATCTAAGGAAAGAGTGAATAGTCCTGTACCAGAAGATGAGGTATAAGTATGTGCGAGACGATCTCCTTGAGGTCCACCATCCGAAACTTTACTTGCGATTGTGTCAGTAGAAGAGTCCCCCCAATCCATAGTGAACGTTGCAGTTGCAACGGTGTTTGGAACTTCTGTTGTAGTGTTTTCCATATACACTGGTTCAGTAGTGTTTGCTTCAGTAATAATTGAACCACCACTAGAGACTTGATAAAGTTCAAATCCTGCAATCGGATCTGTGGTGAAAATAGTAATGTAGTCTGCTCGTGTGAAAGTCGAGTTACTACCTGCGCCTTCACCATCTGTGTGTCTTGCTTCTACAAAAACACTCATTGGTGAATTTGTATTATCTGTATAGGTGTGTGTTGGTGTTGAGTCTGTTATTCCATTTGACCATGACCCATCTCCCCAAGAAACATCATACTGATTTGGTGTACCTTGTTCTGTAGTAATCGTGAGAGTGATTGGAGTTCCAATACCTGCTTGAGTGAGGTCTGAAGTAAAAGATACATTTCTTACAAAGGTATCTTTGTATACATTTAACATGCACTCATTGAGTTTGTCTAGCATGTCAGAAACAACAGTATTGCCATTTAAATCTGTGACTGCACCATCTGTTAAATCAAATTCAACATTTCCAACATCTGTACCAAATGTCATCAAGTTTGCAGTTGAAATAAAACTTACTTCTCTCGCAATAGTAATATTACCATTTGCTTCGGTCTGAGAAATTGCAACCGTTCCGGTTCCAGTGTCCGATAAATTTAGATTACCAATCGATACTGTGTTACCAGTAACAAACAAAGACGCAAAGGGTCTCTCAAATGTTCCTAAACTTACACTCCTACCAACCGCAGGAAGTAGTGCATCACCAATAAACACAAACTGATTGTTTGCGTCTCGTATAACATTACCGGAGCTATAAATGAATTTATTTAATTCTGGATTGTAAGTTAGCACATCTCCATGACGAATTGGAGCAGTGTTTGTTACATCATTAAGAGTCGTTAACTGTTTATCTACTGGAAGATTTTTAAGTGTTATTGTTTCTGGGGATTCAAATGTAGCATTGATCCCTTTTGTAGACCTAAACTTTATGTTGTAATCGGACATTTTCTTTTCTCCAATTACACACTGTCATCTAATGAAATTTTTGTTACTTGAGGCAAAACTGTTAATATTCCTTCGACAAGTCGTGTCCTAAAATCGTCCTCGTCAGTGAGTTCGACATCATAAACATAACGACCTGCTTCCATTGCAGCGGTTTGAGCACGAGTCAAAGACAATGTTACTTGTCCTGCCGTTCTTGGATTTTCAAAAGTAATCGTAAAGTTAACAGCAGTAGTGGAAGTGTAATGTTTTCTAATTTGTCCATAACCAGTATGATTAGTTAGATCTTTCAAAACATCATTGGTATCTCTTACTGTAATTGTAGTTTCAAAATCAGCACCTTGATCGACTTCTATATTTGCCTTTCCTGCCATTTCTTACTTTCCTTTCAATTCATCAATTTCTGCCTTGAGTTCTTTAATCGACTCGATAAGCAATGCAGTCAACTGATCGTATTCAACGATAAGGTGCTCTCCTTCATGTCCTAGAATCTCTGTTCTCTGAACCGCACTTGGCAGAACTTCTTCAACTTCTTGTGCGATGATACCTGCACCCGCACGACCATCTTTCTTATAGTTGAAGGTATAACCGTTAAGTTTCTGTATCTTAGAGATTGCATCGGTGACTTTCTCGATTTTCTCTTTAAGATTGATGTCAGAGACTGTTGATGAATGTGCGACAACAGAACCTTCGACATCCAACTGTCCATTGTTCGATAGGCGCATATCTTCAGCACCATCAAGATACCAGTTATGTTGAGTTGTTCCGATGTTATACTTGTCATTGTTATCACGACCAATCACCCATACATCACCAACCAAATCCGTCTCAACACTTACCACACCTGAGACAGAAATATCAATTCCATTTCCTGCTGAGATACCTAGAACACCCGGATCACCTTGATTACCTTTTTCACCAGTTACACCTTCTCCCTTCTGGCCTTTCTGTCCAACTTCGCCTTTTTGACCTTTAGCACCATTTGTACCATTAGTTCCATTAGTGCCAGCTTCACCTTTTTGACCCTTCGCACCATTTGTACCATTAGTTCCATTAGTGCCAGCTTCACCTTTTTGACCTTTAGCACCATTTGTACCATTAGTTCCATTAGTGCCAGCTTCACCTTTTTGACCTTTTTGACCGTCATCGCCTTTTTGACCTTTTTGACCGTCATCGCCTTTTTGACCTTTCTGTCCAACTTCGCCTTTCTGGCCTTTCTGTCCAACTTCGCCTTTCTGGCCTTTCTGTCCAACTTCGCCTTTCTGACCTTTCTGTCCATCATCACCTTTTTGACCTTTTACACCTTGTAATGCCGCGTTTGCGATTGTTGCTTTTCTTGTTGATGACGTAGACACATCATAGAATGCAATCAAATCCGTACTTGCAGGTGCGGCAACAGTGAGATCATTTAAGTCTAAACCAGTGGTTCCAAGACCACTGTCGCCACTGGTGAGAATTTTTCCAGAAGTTCCTGCACCATTCAATGCCCAATAATCTTCTGATTCGTCCCAAATAAGTTTTGCATCACCGTCTTCATGCGTTCCACGATGTACTACAAGTTCTACATCTTCAAATACACTCGCATCAGTGCCACTTTGATTTGTTCTGAAATCGATGCTAGAGTTTGCATAAACTTTATGGAAATCAGTTCCTTCACCACCAAGAGATGATCTATTAGCTGCACTTACCAACACATCAGAAATCAAACTTCCAGTTACTGTAATCGTATCAGAAGTTGCATCACCAAAGATCATATTGCCCTTGAGATTTGTGTCTCCAGTTGCAGTAAGTGCTCCAAAAGTACCTGCACCAGTAGATGTAATTGGAGTGGTCAAAGATACTTCATCATGAAATACAGTGTTTGCATAAACATTTAAAGTTGTAAGACCACCATTGTCAAATAATGCTCTGCGAGCTGATTTATTAGAGACCGCAGTCCTATCTTGACCAATAGTAACCACATTACCATTTGCAGTAAACTGACCCTTTACTAAAGAACTTGATGGAGTAACTCCAGTATTTTTTGCTTTACCTGCGGTGAGTGCTTCAGTAATAGTGACACTGTTTGGTAATCCTACTGTGACTGTACCATTTGTGCGTGAGACATCAACTTCGTTTGATGTACCTGAGATTGCAAGAACAGCACCAGTCGCACTATCAGCAAGAGTAATAGCACCAGATGTGCTTAAGAACTCACCACTATCAAATGATGCGACACCTTTTTGTGATGCGGTTGCGTTTTTACCTGCGACGGTGACTTTATCTGCGGACAATGTAACATTAATACCTTGTCCTTGATCAAAACTAAAGGTATCACCTAAATGGACATCGAAACCTGATCCACTGCCGTTTGTTGCAATGGTATAATGATCATTTTCAAGTTTAACGTTTCGAACTTCTCCATCACCTAAAGCATTATTTGCGAATAGTTTTCCATTTTCTAAAATTTTGACTTCGTTGGTGAGAGTAGTATTTGCAATTAATGTGTTTGCGACAAATACCGAATTCGCATACATTCTTGACCAAGTTTCTGTTCTTGATCCTAGATGCCTGTCAGTACCTCCCGATGTGGCACCGATAACATGAGAGTCAATTTTTGATGTGATCGTCAATGTATCGGTGTCTGCATTACCAATATTGACATCACCATTTAAATCTGTTTGCCCAGATACGGTTGCACCTTCGTCAACTTGGAGAGCATCGGTCTGTATTGTTCCGTCAAAGTATGCGTTATTCCATTCGTAGGTAGCAGACCCTATATTTTTTGTGCCGTCTGCGGTAGGAACGAGATCTGTGTCTACACCTTCTCCTGCGGATGATGATAAAGATAGAGTGTCTAAGTAAGCAACCCCATCTAGGTATAAATCTTTAAATTCTAATGAAGATGATCCAATGTCAACAGTGTCGTCTGAATCGCCGAGGATTGTTGCAGAAGAAGTGAGACCTGCGGATGTGATGCGTCCAGTGATTGTTTGCGTACCATCTGCAAAGAAACTGTGCGCCGCAGTATTTGAACTATCTGCTACGACGAATGATGAACCATCATCTGTTGCGACAAGATTAAGATATACATCAGAGTCACCACTAAGTATCCCTTTTGCAAGATACATATGAGCACGATCATTACCACTACCAAAAATTAAGTGTGTGGAATCACCAGTATCACTAAATATCGAGTTAGCACCAGACAGAATAATATGTGCAGAGTTGGTTGACATATCTGTAATATCACGTAATTCTAGTGATTTGAATTCTGGTGTATCTGTCTGTGTAGTAATTCTTAAGAATTGTCCTTGACTTCCTCCAGAAACACGAATACGAGAGATGTCTCCCATAATAATTCTATCAGAACCAGTTGTATTGAAATCAACATTACTGTGAAATGTCGTGTTTGAATATACGATAAACTCTCTTGCGGGATTCGTATCAGTAGCGTCACCAATCGTTGTGTTTGTAGAGATAAGAAGATCACCACGATATGCTGTGTTACCCCCTTGTAATTGTGGAGTTCTAAACACAGTAGCGGCAAATGTGCCCTCAACCATACCATTACCAGTTGCATTCCCACTTCGATCAGCAGATCCATGTGGGTTTACGGTAACCACATTGTTACTAATAACAGTCGCAATGAAGTTAGTCGTTCTTCTCCATGTATCAAAACTGTTGTTTAGGTTAGTATTTGAGACTGTTATTGTCATTTAATCTTCTCTACCAAAAGTTGAAGGATATTTTTGATTTCAGCAACATCTTCTTTTAGATGCTCAATTTCATTATCCCTTTGTTTTTGTTTTTCTCTATGCTTTTTATACGACTGCAATGATGTCATATCTGTATTTAACACCGCATGTGTAGTCGTATCTTTTACTAAATTTTCATAATCTTTTACTTTTAATTTCATTACTTCTGAAGAGCAATTGCTCTCATATCTCTCACCAAGGGAACAATATTTGTTCCATTACTGGTCATGACAATCTTAATCGCAAATGTTTTATAGGTTGAGTAAATCGAACCATCCGATGCTCGATAACTTACTATATCACTATCCGAACTATTTAGTCGTGCGTGAGAGTTTGCTGTTGTTAAGAATCCTTGACCATCTGTGTTAGCACTAAACCCAAACTCAAATTCTTTAAAATCTGTTCTGTCAACTGAGTCAGAGAATGTACTTGACGGTGTAATCTGTGTTAAAGGAGTAAAATCTTTGTCTTCAAGATCTTGACTGTCTTCCGGATTGATAATCCTTGCATACACATTAACTCCAGTTCCAACTGGTTTATATGAAGTTAAGAATACCTTTAGATCTTCTGCTTCCTGACCATCTTCTAGTTCAACGGGTTTTGTATAGTATCTTACACTTGCATTACCAACAGTTTTATGTTCATCCTCAGAGGTATTATTGAT
>Ga0222715_10004717_pt1 | contig 11747 bp, 12 predicted proteins | sample C33_9DmetaG_FD_165056 | JGI IMG/M metagenome (GOLD analysis project Ga0222715, IMG submission 165056) | Estuarine water microbial communities from San Francisco Bay, California, United States - C33_9D | ecosystem: Environmental > Aquatic > Marine > Unclassified | place: USA: California...
GTTATAATCAATTATTTCTTTTATATCTTTATTATTTTTATTATTAGCTATGGTTGTTATTCTTTCTAATATTTGATTTTTCTTTTCTACTTCTTCCTCTGTATCTATACCGTCATTATCATTATTATCTACATATGATGTCAATGTTTTTATGTAATTATTATACATAATGTCTTTAATGTATGTATCAACATATTCTCTATAATATCTAATTTCGTTTTTATCTGTAATATACTTTAATAATTCGTTATTTTGTATATCTTCTTCTAACTTATTGAGATTATTACTGAAATCTTTTAGAATTTCTTTTGTTATACAATTATGTTTTCTACATTGAACCAATTCTTTATTATCCTTGTTTTTTGGCAAGGAATATGTAGACAATTGAAACTTAATTACTTCAAATTTCTTTTGATATTGTAATAATAATGATAAACGACTACTAATTATTTCCAATTTATTTTGATAATCATTGAATTTTATATAACCTGTTATTATTGTTATCAATATCCCAATAAACATTGAAGATATACTTATAGCATACGTTAGCACTTTTATCTTTTTGCTTTCAGTATTTTCTATTATCAATCTTACAGCTTCTATAAATGTAATTGTTGAAGAAAATATCAAAATAAAAATAGATGACCACCAATATTGATTATTTATACTATGATAAGACCTTCTTGCTATTATTATATTTTTAGTTTGCTCATCTAGACATTTCATCAATCTATTATCCAATATCTTTTTAGAATTTTTAAGAGACTCCAATTCATCTCTTTTTATTATTTCAACTTCTTTTTTTAATAAATTCAAGGACTCTTCTTCTTTTTCTTTTTTTGCAATAATTTCATGCATTCTAGCCATGGCACCTATCACTTTATCTTCAAGCTCTTTGACAACTATATTAGGTGTATGTTCGTGATTTGTATTTACAATGTCTTCATCGCTATTATATATATCCATTGTATCCGACTTAATTTCTATAATTTGTTCCATTATATATAATTATATTTTTAATTTATATCTAATTGGCGACATAATATTATCACTATATATGGCGGTTATTGTAAATCTATTTTTATCATGATCCAATGTATTATTAATAATTATATTATTATTATTTTTTTTTAAAATTATTTTTTTAACAGTTGACTCATTAATATATTCTTCAATTGTAATATTGTATTTATTATTACAATTGATTATTGATAATGTATTATATATCCCATTAAATGCCGCTACTAATGATCTATGAGTTGATGATTCAAAATTCATCATTTTAATATAATCATTGTTTTTATTAACAATGATATCATTTAGTTCATCGTAAAGAGAGTTTAATTTCATTATATTTATTTATAATATTATAATATCAATTTTTTTGTTTAATACATCTACCACTTGCAAAATTACAAATTTTATAATCTTTTGCACAATCTTTTTTACAAGGTTTTATATTTTTTTCCAGTTATAACAGGTTTTTGTTTAGGGGGGTTGACACATCTTCTTGAACTTATTTTGCATATCTTATTTATAGCGGTACAATCCTGTTTACAAGGTCTTACTCCTATTTTATCAAGTGGTACATTTTTCACAATTATATTTTTCTCTTTTTCGGGTCTAACACATCTTCCACTTGAATAATTACATATTTTATCATCCTTTATGCAATCTTTTTTGCATGGTTTTTTACCTAAGCTAGCACTTTTCTTAGATTTCTTTGTATTAGATAACGTAAATCTTCTTGGATGTCGCACCATTAAAGGTGACCTGACAAGACCATTTGATAATTTGAATGAAGAACTAGATCTGCGTCTTGACGAACTTGCTCTGCGTGCTGCGCTTGCTCTACGTATTGACGAACTTGCTCTGCGTGCTGCGCTTGCTCTGCGTATTGACGAACTTGCTCTGCGTATTGACGAACTTGCTCTGCGTGCTGCGCTTGCTCTGCGTGCTGCGCTTGCTCTGCGTATTGACGAACTTGCTCCGCGTATTGACGAACTTGCTCTACGTATTGACGAACCTGCTCTGCGTATTGACGAACCTGCACTGAGTTCTTGTTTTACCGATGAGCTTTTCTTAAATATTCTGTTTAAAACTGCTAATCTCTTATTAATAATAGGATTTAAACATTCGCCTTTTCCTTTCTTTTTATTTATATATTTTTCAAGTGATACATAAACATCACCTTTTTTCCCGATTTGTTTTATGATTTTTTCTCCATTTAAAGTATAAATTGTTTTATCTTTACCACATACATTTTCTTTTTCACGTTTGACATACATGTTATAGTATATTCTATATACTATAAACATAAATATTATATTGTACTTAAAATAATATTTTCAAAAATCTTCATTATTATTTCGGGAGCATAATCTCTATATAAATTATAATCAACTGTTTTATCTATTTTAAAATTTATAATTAAATTTTTTAATTCTTGTATATTTTTGTACCACATACCTTTATCCTTTAATATTTCAACATGAGCTAAATCACCAGTTTTACAAGCTATTATCGGTTTATTACATATTGAAAATTCAGCTATTGATAACCCAAATGTTTCACCGTCTGACCTTGCCCATAACATTCCATCGCATGTATTTATAAACTTTCTTTTATTATCTAAATCTATAATTGCATCCAAATGTATAATATTGGGCAATTTTTCACAGAACTTTTCGGTATTTAAAAATAAAAAAAAAATATCTTTGTTATTTAAAGCAATTTCATATACCGCTTTTTTAACTACATTGATATTAAAAGTATTATAACCACCATGTCTACCAAATACTTTCGCATCAACAGGTATATTCAATTCTTCCCGCATATTTTTATTATGTTCTGGCAATGATACTATATGTGGTAATGTTAAAATTTTATTGGCATTTATATTACCCCTTTTATTATTCTTGACCCAATCCGATACAGCACAATATACATCTCCATGAGGTTCATTACATGTAAATACGCAATGAATAATATTTTTTGCTACATTACTTAATCTACCATCATTATGGCCGGATTTTATAATATAAATTATTTTAATATCCTTTTCAATAAGATAATTGTCCACATTACTGAAATTATCAACACCAACAATGTGAAAATATCTAGCAAACTTATTGATAACTTCCGCATTATTATTTTCGTTATTTTTTTCATAAAATATATATGACTTATTTTTCAATATTGTTTGATTATAATATGCATAATCATACATTGCTATTTCTGTTCCTCTTTCACCCAATTGATTAGACCAAAAAGCAATATTTATCATAATTATATCATAAATAATTAATAGTTTTATATATAAAAATATATTATTATAATAAATAAAATGCTTAAACAAATTATATTATTATCACTTTCTGTATACGGATATGCTTTTACACAGATTAATACTATTAATTATAATAAAGTAGAAAGATACACACCTGATATTACAAAATTAAAATCCAGATTTTCAAATGATGTTAGTAGGCGAAAATTCATTAAATTAGCTCCTCTGGCTTCATATACTGCATTAACTATTTTGACAAATCCCACTAAGGCCAATGCTATGCCAAAAAGAGCTGTTGTTTTTGGAGCTTCTGGATATACTGGTGGTGATACAGTGAGAGCTCTATTAGAAAAAGGTTTTGATGTAGTAGCTGTTACGCGACGTAAAGTTAATATTGTTGATAGAGAACATGCTAAGATTAACACATTAGTTATTGATAATATTAAAGATAAAAATAAAGTTACTTCCGCTATTGCAGATGTAATTAATGAAGATAGTTTAAAAAATATTATGAAAAAAGCTGATTCGGTTATTTATTGTGCTGCATCGCGTCCAAAAGTAAAACTAACAGGTACTCCCGGTACTAAAAGCTATGATGATATGAAAAAAAATGAAGATGATGGAGCAGTTGCCGAACCAAGTTATAATGTTGAAGATATTGGTCTGGTTAATGTAGCAAAGGAAGCCATTAGTTGTGGTGTCAAACGATTGGTTATTGTTTCGTCAATTTGTGCAAAATGCCAAAAAGGCAAGGAAGACTATGGAGAAGCAATTGACAGAGGATTTGCAAGCTGTGATAGTTGCTTTAAGAAACAAGTGGGAGAAGAGCGCATACGTATATTATATGAAAATGCCCCAAGTGATATGACTTATACAATTGTTAGACCAGGTATGTTATCACCTGGTGAGCGCAGAGGTGTAAAAGAAGTAGAATTTAATCAGGGAGTATCCAAAAGTGGAATAATTTCACGAATGGATTTAGCTGATGTTCTTGTTGCTGCGGCTGATACAAATAATGGCGCTAAGAAAACGTTTGAAGTTTATTATAAAGATACCGCACAACCCGTAGATATGTTTAAATCACTCAAAACATGCAAAGAAATGGGCAAGAGTGTAAAGGAATGTTTCTTTGGCGAGGACTACAAAAATGATAATGAACCTTTATCAATTGATAAAATGCTTAAAAATCCTGTTAAAGGCGTGATTTTTCCATCGGGAAATGAAGTAAATGGAGATAATTATAATAGTATGCTCAAAAATCTTAAAATAGATGTGAAAGAAGAATATGATATTGGGCAATTACGATCTTATGATATTATGTAAATATATATAAAACTTATTTTTATTTATAATATAAATGTTAAAGAATATTATCATCAGTCTATTGCTAATAAATTGCACTTATGGTTTTACATCAAATATGCAATTATTTAGCAATAATAAAAAATGTAAACAGGCCATTAACTTGAAACGAAGGGATTGTTTTAAATATATACCATTCATCATAAGCCCATTATTTATTAGCCCTTCTTGCGCAGAGGATAAAAGTATCGAAGTATTGAGAGAGGAAGCAAATCGTATTATTGAAATTATAGATGCACAAAAGGAAGCATTTAATTTACCCGAACTTAAAAAAAACAATACATCAGATACTTATATAAATGAAGATAAAGAAATTAAAAAAGTTCTAGATAATGTTTTAACAAGTTTTAAAAATAATAATCCAATTGATTCAATGGGAAATCTAAAATTATATTGCGCGCAATCAAATCCTATTAAGTTCCAAAGTGTTGATAAACTAATTGAAACATTTAATAATAGTAAGTATGGTATTCTTTTAGCTAAATTTCATGATTATAGTATTCTAGATTACAATGATAATTATTATTTTGATACAGATTTTAACATATCTTATTATAGTGCTGATGTAAAAATAGAGGCAGATTATAAAACTATGATTTATAACAGTATTCAATTTAACGATATGTATTATCCCGAAAGTAATAATAATAATAATATGTGTTATGTAATATATCGCTGGGTGTTCAAAAAAATTGATGAAAAAGTACTAATTGATAGTTGCTATTTGTTACCAAAATAAAAATTGATTTTTTTTATAAATTATTACACCTTTGGACATTTAAAACGCCGATTTTAGTCTTTATAATTCTTGTATTTTCTTATCTTATTTTTCTTAATATATTTGGTTTGTCTATTATATGTTCCATTTAATATTTTCTTATAGTAGCCTTCTGGTATTGTTTTTATTACCTCTTTGATATTATTATTTAAGTCTTCGTAATATAACCCTTGTTTCTTTTGTAATTTAGATTTTAGAAGACTAAAAAACATTTCTATACTATTTGTATAATGTTGATATGGTACTGAATAAATCAACTTATTATTTTTATTTATTAATTCCTTAACTCTTATGTTTCTATGGGAACTTGCATTATCTAAAATGATAACCTTATTTTTATATTTATTAGTAATAAACCTTTCTAAAAATACTAATAACCTATCACCATCTATACCACCTTTATTATATAATTCATAACCGATTACGCCTTTTATTGAAATAGCAAAAACACCTGTATATTTTTTGAAAACTTCTTGTGAATTAGTTTTAACTACACATCTTTTACCTACTTCATTATAGCAATAGTGTCTTAATTGTAAAGAGTTAATACTTGTCTCGTCTATGCAAATAATGTCGTCAATATTATAATTTTTTATTTCATTATAAAAATCTTTAATTTTATCATTAATATTTATATCCTTACCAAATCGCTTTATAGGTTCATGTCTAATTTTAGTTAATTTTAATGATATATAATTTTCTTTAATTATTCTACTAATATGTCTTCTTGTAATGTTTAATTTAGAATACTTATTGCTTAATTTAGTAAGTAAATCTTCTATTGTAATAGTCTTATTATTTTTAAGTTCTTCTAATATAAACTTTATATGTTCTTTTTTAACCTTATATGATATTGGTTCTCTGTTATGTCGTTTAATTTCATTTTCTTCGTCATATCTTTTAGTCCATCTTAATAAACTTCTTATAGAGCATTTAAATATTCTACATGTGTTCTCTTGTGTATCTTTATTTTCTAAAAAATATTTTACTGCGGATAATTTATAATCTTCGCTTTTATGTTTAGTCATTATAAAAATATTTAAAGGTATGTGTATTATATTATAATGATAAGATAATATGACTGATATGGTTAATATTGATATGTATAATAATTTAATGATAGAAAATGAATTGTTAAAGAAAAAAAATATTGAATTAGAAGAGAAGTTAAGATCATATACCAATACAGAAAGGAATAAAAGGTATTATGAGAAAAATAGTGAAAAGGTCAAAGAAAAGGCAAAGAATTATATGGAAAAAATAAAAACGGAGAACCCAGAAAAACTAAAAGAATGGCGACATACTGCTTATATGAATAGAAAGGCAAAGTTGGAACAAAGTTAATAGTTATATTTTCTAAATTTTTGCTGTAATATTTTTACACATTTATTTATTTTTTTCCAATCATTCTCCCATATAACTACTAAGTTATATCCTAAATCTTTTATTTTATTTTCTCGAATTAAAGTATTATCATATAGCTCTTTATATGTACATTTGGTTATTGTATTTATATCATCATCTTTATAAATATTTGGATTACCATGCCAGTAATCACCATGAAATTCATAAATAGTATTATTTTCTTTACAAAAACCATCTGCCTTATATTTAGTTTTTGGTATTAAATATTCTCCATCATTTTCAGCGTGTTGAATATTAATATTATAGTATTTTGAGAGAAAATCTAACCATAAAATGGATGATTTAGAATAATGATTAAAACATTTAGGACAACCTCTTCCTCGTAAATGATTATTTGGTGTCATACTAAATTCTCCATGTTCTTTACAAATAATTATTACATTTGTTTTTGCATCAATATAATTAGTTTGTGTATAGTCATAAAAGTTATTATGGGCATTATTTGATTTAATTTCAAACTCGTTTTTACATTTATCTTTCAGTTCATTATTTCTAATATTAGCTTCGCGACCACAAGAACCACAACCATATTTATAGTGGTTTGATGGTAATTGTTCAAATTCTCCATGTTTATCACATATTATTATAACCTTGTCATTTACCCTAAGATAATTTGTTTTAGAATAGTTATATTTATTTCCCCAAATTTGTATAGATTTTTCTATAAAATTATCTGTATCTAATTTGTTATACTGAATATGTGTTTCTTTAGAACATTTTTGACATCCTCTTCCTCTTTTATGATCAGCAGGTCTAATTTCAAAATCTCTATGAATTGGACATATTACAATTATATCTATATCTACTCCTTTCCATGCAACTTTAGAATAATCATATTTATTATTATGTATATTTTGTAAATCTTCTTTATAAATGTTCCAAGGAATTGACATTATTTCCTTTACTTTATTGTTTGCACATTTTTTACATCCATTCCCACTTAAATGACTATTTGGTGTTTGTTCAAATGTTCCATGTAATGGACATATTATTATAATATTATTTTTAGCAGATATATATTCAAATTTTGAATAATCATATTTATTATTATGTATTGTATTAGCTTCTTGAATAAATTTATTTTTTGCTTTCAATATTTTGAGATGTGTTGTTTTTTCTACCCCACATTTTTTACAACCATCTCCGCATATATGTTTATGTAATGATATATTAAAACTTCCATGTTTTGGACATATTATATCTACTCTACATTCTCTTTTCTTTATGTTTTCTAATAATGAGTAATCATATTTATTTCCATGTTTTTCAATACATTTTTTATAATATTCATCTGTTTTATTTATAGACATATTTATAATAATATATCTAATTATCAATTTTTTGTAATTTAAATATTCAGTATAAAACTATTTAAAGATAATCTATATATAAGTATATAGATAATGTAAATGTCTAAAAAGAAGAAAGATGATACCACAAAGGAAGAGTTTGAAAAGTTTGACTATATGAAAACAATAAAAAATAACATCAATAATGTTCTTAAAGATAAAGCAGTTTTACCTATTATTAATGATTTAGTTATTAGAACTAATAAGATTGTTATTCATTCATGTAATTTTATTAAATTATATTGTATTTATCTATATGAAAATGATTTAGAGTTCCCTTTAATTGATAAGAATTTTATATGTGATGTCTTTAAAGTTATTACAAAAAGAAAAGATAATAGAGGTGCAACACCTGAAAAAGATTATAGCGTTTTGTTAAAGAACCTTTATAAGTTTTATAATGAACACTATATAACTACCATATATGATAATGAAATAATCTATTATGATAAATTAAGTTATATATTAGCATACGAAGCAATTGATATTGAAAAAAATATAAATAATAATATACAAGAACATTTTATTACACATCTTAATCAATTAGTTAATCATTCTTTTAATTTGAAAGAGCAAAAAGACGAGATTAAAAAGATAAAGGATAAAGAAGTAAGAAAAGAAAGATATAAATCATTATCGAATGAATTCAAAAAGGTTAAAGATGACATTGTATCACTAACAAATGACTTAAACGCTGATGAAAAATATCATAGTTGGATTAAAGAACATAAGAAACATATTATTCCTAATAAACCTAATTTTGATAAAGATAGCATATATTATGACCTACATTCGAATACAAAGGATTACTTAAAGTCTTTTATCTATATAAATATTCAACTTGAAAAACTTAATGATATACTATTAGAAAATACGAATGATGTTGACAAGGTTAAACAAATTAAATTGTTTAATATTTTACCATTAAGAAGCAATATTATTCCTAAAAATATATGCATTGATACTTGTGCTTTAATTAGTAATTTTTTAGGTGATGAAGGTACAACAACGCACTTTAAAAATTATAAAAAAGAAAATAATCAATTTAAATTATGGAATAGGGTTTTAAAGTTAGATAGTAAAATGTTCAAAAAGAATAATTATGAGTTTAATTATATGATTAGAACTGATGGTATTTCTGTTGGTATTTTATTTATTAGAACAGACAATCAAGGGATGCCTTTAAAATATTATAATCCTAATAATAAACCAACAGAGAATACAAAATATATAGAAAAAGAGATTATCACAGATGAAATAAGAAGTAAAAAGATAGTATGCGTAGATCCAGGTTGTAGTGATTTAATTTATTGTGGTAGCAAAGATAATGATGGTAATTTAGAAACATTTAGATATACTCAAAATCAAAGAAGATTAGAAACAAGAACAAAAAAATATAATAAAATTATTGAAGAAGTTAATAATACAACCTTTATAAATGGTAAAAATATTAAAGAAATTGAGAGCGTTTTAAGTAGTCTTAATAAAAAAACTTGTAATTATGAGAATTTCAAGAATTACTTGATTGAAAAAAATAAATTGAACCTATTGTTATTTTCTCATTATGAAAAGACTTTTTTTAGAAAGTTCAAATTAAACAGGTATATCAATACACAAAAAAGTGAGAGTAAAATGATAAAGAACTTTACTAAAAAGTTTGGAGAACCGAATGATATATTGTTTATAATGGGCGATTATGATAAAGGTAGTAGTAATATAGGTGGGTTAGAACCTACAATTTGTAAAAAGTTTAGAAGAATATTTAAGAATGCTGGATTTAGAACCTATTTAGTAAATGAGTTTAGGACATCTAAATTATGTAATTGTTGCAATTGTGAGATATCACCTTTTATGATAAGACAAAGTCATAAACCAAATGATATCAAAGTTAATAAAAAAATAACTATTAATGGATTACTTTCTCATCAAGAGGATAAGCAGAAATGCGAGATAATTCATAATAGAGATAAGAACGCTGTTCAAAATATGTTAAATATTGTAAAGAGTATATTTACAATAGGAAGAAGACCCGACATATTTACGAGAATTCATACATAGTCCACGCTATGTAATAACCAAATTTTTACTACTTTTAGATATTTATTTTGCTGTTAAATCGGCGTTTTAAATGTCCAAAGGTGTAAAATATGTATCATAATATTTCCTTAAAAGATTTTGATATCTTGGCGTTATCGCATATAACTATTAACTTGGATAATTTAGAAAATATTATAAATCTCGCATTTACTTGCAAAGATTATTATAATGAATTACTTTATTTATTAAAAACTTCAAAATTCAATATTATTGAGAACATTCAATCAATTAAATAAAAAATCATTTGAACTCACAATTCGCGATAGTTATTATACAATTTCCAATTTAAAGTATTATTTTAATACACACATTATTCCTGTGCCAAATAATGTCAATGATATTACATATAATAAAATCAAGAATACTGAAATAATATATAATCATTTCTTTTACTATCACAATAATAAATCTGACGAAATTACTTATAACTTTTACGATAAATTATTCTTTATGAAATATGGACATAAAGTATCTAAGGGGACTTTTATAGCTAAATGCAAACAATATTATTTAGATTTAAAAAAAATATAGATGTCTTTAAAGACTATTATAAATACATAGTATATGATTCTAATCTAACAAATTTTAGAGAGTTTAATACACCTATATTTAACGACGTTGGTAAATACTCTAGCAATATTGTTAATTATCGCTATAATTATATTATATCACATTGTTATATATTTATGTTCATTATATAAATTGTGTTGTAAAAAAATTAAATGATTTTAATAAGATTGAAAAGCAGTATTATATTTTATGTATTGGAGATATCGTGGAATCAATTAAAAAGTATTATTCCCACGAAGCTATATATAAAGACGGATATGATAGATGTGAACCAAAATATTTCTTTGATTATATGAGAGTTGGGATCTTAGATTATTGTATCAATTTAATTTAGGCTCTATTTTAGGTTCCAAGTTTTTAAGGGGAATATTAACTTCTTTTCCTTCTTTTTTTGCAAACTCATTTCCACGTTCGTTCTCCAATTGTGTAAATGTAGTTCCTTTATAACTTCCTAGTTTTAGTTTTGTTGTGTTTTCTTCTTTATTTCTAATATATTTAACATCAACAATATCATCAGGCTTATAATCTTTTAGAATTTTATTTAGATCATTCGGGCTATTTATGGCCTTATTATCAATCTCTATAATAATATCACCAACTTGTTCTACCTTTTTAGTTTTATCGTTTCTTGTTACTCCGCGAATACCTGCTTCAAAAGCTGGTGAATCTGTTGGAACATCTAATACTAATACTCCTTTGTCAATAATCGGCACACCACTTTTCTCAGACTCTACAATTGTTGGGTTGCGTTCCATATAAGAGATTCCCAAAATAGCGCGTTTTACAAATCCAGTATCAATAATATCTTTAATAGATTTTACGGCTCTTTGTATTGGAATGGCAAATCCTATTCCAGCCGAAACCCCCATTCCAAGGG
>Ga0222715_10004718_pt1 | contig 11746 bp, 13 predicted proteins | sample C33_9DmetaG_FD_165056 | JGI IMG/M metagenome (GOLD analysis project Ga0222715, IMG submission 165056) | Estuarine water microbial communities from San Francisco Bay, California, United States - C33_9D | ecosystem: Environmental > Aquatic > Marine > Unclassified | place: USA: California...
AGATTATAAAAATAACACGGCTTTTTTTTAAATAGTAATATTTTTCTTTTTAAGATGCATTTTAAGATTGGGTCTGTATAAATATTTTCTACTTTCTTCCATTTTATAATCATTAATATTTTTGTCATTAACTATATTATTTATAAAATTAATATCTTCATATGGTGATGATAACTTCAATTTTTTATACTTTATAATAGCATTTAACCATCTTATTTGATAAGCCATTGAAAACATACCGCATTCTGTATTTTTCATTTGGTGTCTTTTTTTATTATATGTAATTTTAAATTTGTTTTTGGGATATATTAGTAATAATTGTTTTTTTATACTATTCATAAATTTAAGAACATATTTAGGTATATTTACTGCATTACTGTCATAATAATGAGCACCATATGATTTATTTTTTGGATCAATAATTATAAATGTTGATGTCCAATGTGATCCTTTTTCATCATGTTTATCTAAATTCGTAATTAGTCCCAAATATTTAATACCTTTATTTATATACTTTTTAACATCAAGAGAGCATATATGACTATATAGACATCTTCCAAATTTATCTTCAACAGAAAAATCAATGGGAAATACACCTAAAAAGGCATAACAATACTTCTTATCATTATTATATTGTATCATTACATCATCAATATCATAATTCGAAAGCCATTCAACGGGATTTTTATACCACTCTATAGGCATTTCTGGACGCAATTCATTTTTTTCAATTAATTTAATATTTTCGCGCATTTTAGGATCTTTTGTTAATTGCTTTATTACTCCGGGCCAACACCAATATTCATTATCATCACAAATAGATTTAATGTTATCATTTAATAATTCTGATAACTTTTTTGCTGAATAATTATTTTTATATTCAATTTTACTTTTTCTTGAACTGTTCCATGTGTTTATTAATTTAACTAATGATGATTTAGTGAATAATGTTGGAGTTTTTTTATTAGAAGGGCTATTATATTTTTCTTTTTTTGTTACCATATTTTTATGATTTTACTAAATACACCTACCATATATCAACATAAAAATAATAATAATTTATATGTAATTAAATATGTATAAAAATAAAAATTGATATATATATAAAGCAAATTTAAATTTAAAACAATGGGTATAAATGAAGATTTACGTTCATTCATTAATAAACATAAGGTAGAAAAAGGAAAATCATTTACCAATACAAGCATAGGATCTCCAAAAGTAAGTCTTTATATTCCAGAAGAATCCTATGAAAAATTTATTAATTTATATAGTTTAGCTATTACCGGTGGCATGGCACTTTATTTTACAGAAAAACCTACAGAACCCAGCCCTCTGCGCGTTGATCTCGATTTTCGTTTTACTATACCAGATGATAAATCTGGTATTTATAGTTCCCATAATTCCAACTCATCTTTAAATGACAAGAAGATATATGATAGGGTATATACTTCAGATAATGTATTTAAAATAGTTGATGCATATTTTAGTATTATAAGTAGTTTTTTAGATGTAAAAGAAAAAGATGTCATAGCATATGTTATGGAAAAACCCAACCCAGTTGAATTTAGAAATAAGCTTAAAGATGGAATACATATTATATTTCCTCATATTATCGTCAATAACAACACACAACACTTTATTAGAAGAAAAATATTAGATATGGCTTCCGATATTTTTAAAGAATTGCCAATTTGTAATGATCACGAATCAATTGTTGATAAAGCTATTATAGATTCTAATTGTTGGCAAATGTACGGAAGTCGCAAGCCAGATTGTGATGTATATAGAGTTTCTTGTATTTATAATTATAATAATTGTACAACCAATAAAGTTGATTATGAACTCAATGCAAATGATGAAATAGAGTTTATTAAACTATTTTCGATGATTAAAAGAGGAGACTATCCTGATATTGTTAAAGAAGAATTTAAAGAAGAAATTAGTCAATATAGTAAACATATATTACCTGCCATAGATCAAAAATTAAAAAGTAAAGTTCAAAATAATATATTTGGAAAGTCGCTAAATGTTAATAGAGCCTATGTTTCAGATGATGAACTTGTATTTGTTAAAAGATTAGTAACAGAATGTTTAGCACCAAGTAGAGCAGATAATTATACTGATTGGATTAATTTGGGTTGGGTTCTACGCAATATTGATTACAGATTGCTTGAAATGTGGATTGATTTTTCTAAAATTAGTAGTGTATATATTGAAGGTGAATGTCAGCAATTATGGGATAAGATGCGTAAAGACAATATGGGATTAGGAACTCTAAGATGGTGGGCTAAACAAGATAATTCTATTAAATATAATAATGTAGTTAATACAGCCATCATTAAATATATTGACGATGCACTCGGTAGTGATGGTGCTCATTTCGATATTGCATGTGTAGTACATGCAATATATAAAGATGAATTCAAAGCTATTACAAAAGATTTTTGGTATAAATATGATAAAAAGCATCATAGATGGGTAAAAGGCAGAGAAGGTTTAGAATTACGTAAATTATTGAGCATTGATATTTGTAGAAGATTTATGGAAAGAAGTAATTATTACAATGAATATAGCGATGATCCCATTCAACGCGCTATTAATGAGGAAAAAAGCAAAAAGTGCTTGAAGATTGCAACACAATTAAAAAATTCCAGTTTCAAAGATTCTATTATGAAAGAATGTAGGACTCTATTTATTGACGAAGAATTTGAGGAATTACTTGATAGCAGATCTCATTTAATCGGATTTGATAATGGTGTATATGATCTCAAAATGCATATATTTAGAGATGGTATGCCAGATGATTATATATATTTATCTACTAAACAAAATTATATTAGTTATAATCCAGAAGCTCCGGAAATTGGCGAAATAAATGATTTCTTTGCTAAAATATTTACAAATAAAAACTTGAGAACATATGTGATGGACGTATTAGCTTGTATTATTGATGGTAGTATTGCACAAGAAAGATTTTATATATTTACTGGACAGGGTAGTAATGGAAAATCTCGTTTATTAGATCTTATTCAAAAATCCATTGGTGAATATTATTGTATTTTACCAATTGCTCTTTTGACTCAAAAACGCGCAGCAAGTAATGCTGCTCAAAGTGAATTAGAAAGAACAAAAGGCAAACGGTTTGCTGTTATGCAAGAGCCGAGTGAAAATGAAAAGCTTAATATTGGATTAATGAAGGAATTATCTGGTCAGGATAGAATTTTAGTAAGAGCACTTTATAAAGAACCTTATGAATTCAAGCCACAATTCAAAATGATATTAACTTGTAATGAACTACCAGAAGTACCAAGTGATGATGGTGGTACATGGCGTCGTATAAAAGTATGCAACTTTTCAAGTCGTTTCTGTGAAAATCCAGATTCTAATAAAAATGAGTTTCATATGGATTTAGAATTAACAGATAAGTTTGATCGTTGGAAGGAGGTATTTATTAGTATGTTAATTGAACGTCATAAAACTATAAATCCTTCAACTATAACTGAACCAAGTGAAGTAAGAATAGCTACCGAAAGTTACAAGCAAAATAATGATATTATTGGTCAATTTATAACTGAAAAAATAATTATTGATCCAGAAATTAAAGAGCACCGTGTTACAATTGCCAAGTTATATAACGACTTTAGAATTTGGACAGTATCTAATGTTACAAAAGGTAAAAAATGCCCAGATAGAAATCAACTCAAAGCATATTTTGAGAAAATATTAGCAAAACCATATGAAGTTAAAGGTTGGCGGGGAATTGGTTATAGACAAGATGAAGATGATGAAGATGATTAAATATTAATAGGTATTCTATTGTTGTTATTAGATCTTTTAAATTCCATTAGCTTTTCTAATTCACTTTTAATACTTTTTCCTTCACTATCTAAAAGCGTAGAATGTGTTTTGATTTTATTCATTTTTTTTTGCTCATATGTGAGTTTTGATATAGTATCATATATAATAATATTATTTTCTTCTTTTTGCATATTATTACAATCACAGCAAGCATTTATGTTAAATAGATCGAAGATAAATTCTCCAATGTCAAACATTATGATAATAATATCTTTTTATTATTAAACATCATTTTTTATAAAAAATGATTATTATATAAAATTTATAATTTTCTTATAACTAATATAAAATGGAATTCTGCGAAGTTTGTGATAATATGCTCTATGTAAAAACAAATGAAGATAAGCAATTAGTAAAATATTGTAAACATTGCCAATTTGAAAAAATAGAAACTGTTAATTCTGCTATAAGAATTTCACAGACTATGTATAGCGAAGATGATCTTTTGTATAATCAAAATGTAAATAAATATTTGCGTTTTGATCCTACTTTGAGAAGAATTAGAGATCCACATATTAATTGTCCCAATAGTAATTGTAATTCAACACCAGATAATAATCAAGTCATATATATTAAATATGATTCTAAAAATATGAAATATCTATATGTTTGTGAAACATGTGGAGATACTTGGAAACAAAATTAAAAAATTGATTTGCTACTTATATAAATGGATTTGCCATAATGCTAACATTAATTATTGATTTAATTATCGTTTTAAATACGTTAGCGAATTGCTATATGTTTTCGAGAATGTCAATTGCAGACAAGTCATATCAGCGTGCACAAAGTTATTTGTTTGGTGATTCTTATTTGGATATTAAACCTAAGAAAAAAATAATATTAGCAGATGAAAGAGTATGTGAAATTTGTAGAGAAAAAATAAATGTTAAAAGAGAGATTCCTTATAATTGCACAATTCCTATTGGATGTCCATTTAGTAGAAAAAAATAATATTTAATTAACGTAAAGTAATAATGGAAAATAATATTTATGCTGAAATAGTTGCTACAATTGCTGGATTTTTGTCTACTATGGCATTTATACCTCAAGCTTATAAAATTTTTATAACAAATGAAACTGATGATTTAGATTTTTTTACATTTTTATTATTAGCAATTATATATTTATTATGGGTTGTATGGGGGATATTACTCAATAGTTATAGTATAATAATATTTAGTATAATACAATTATTCTTGATATTATATATAACTATGAAAATTTACAAAAATTTCAACGGAAATGTAAGTTATAATTTTAGAGAATATATGCCTAAATTTAAATAAGGTATATTAAGTTTTATAAAGCTATTTCTTCAATATCAAGAATAAAATAAGTATATCTTGCTAATACATAAAAATAGTCCGACAATATATTAATATAATTCATACATATTCTAATATTGACAATTTCATTTGGCGTTAATTTTTCAGAGTTATAATAGTAATAATTTATTGAAACAAGCCTTCTTTCTACAGCACGACATCTGGCTATTGCTTTAAAAATAGATGCTATTAATATATTTCCTCCTGATAATACAAATTTACATTCTTGAGGTAAAATGTTAATTAGCTCTTTAAAATATTGTTGAATTATTGGAGTTTTAAAAATTATAGTATCATTGCAATTAGCTTCTTGAATTATTTTTTCTTGTTTATGTATGTCTATTTGGATATCATATAATATATTAAAATATTTATGAATAACACAGCTATTGTATTTAACAAAATATTTGTAAATTAATGTATTAATGTAACATATTTCTGCACTTAGTTCATCTAACTCTCCTATAAATTTAATTATTATGTTATTTTTAGGCACTTTTGCACTATTACTCGTATAGGTAGTTCCATCGGGATAATAATTATTCATTTTTTAATAATATTAAATTATTTTTTATATAAAATAAAAAAATGATATTAATATATATTAGAATTATATTAATTATGTCACTTTCATACAAAGCAAATCATATTGAAGATGTTTCTAAAACAAACGAATCATTAACTAAAGAAAAAATATCAAAACCTATCATGACCGTATATGAATTTGATAAAATAATAGGTATACGCACACAACAATTATCATCGGGTGCTATACCATTTATTTCTAATATTAAGAATATTTTAAGTAATATGGAATTGAGACAAGTTGCTCTTGAAGAATTAAGGCAAGGCAGACTTCCGTTTATTGTTGAACGCAGTTTGCCAAATAGAAAAAAAGAATTTTATAGAGTGCGTGATTTGGATTTAGTAGCTGTTAGAGATCGCATAAGATAAATTTGTTTAGTTTTAGCTAAAAAATGATTCAGTATTTGTTATTTTTATATTTACAAATGACTAAGTTCATTATTGTTGCTCTCTTCGCCACCGCCGCTTATGCTGATGCTCGCATTATGCGCATGAGTAGGGGTAGTTCATGCTCATGCCGCTTTCGCGTTCAAAAGGAACGTGATGATGCTGTTAAGAAGCAGAATGAAGTTGCCGATAATTTTAATAAATTGTCGGAGCTTGTTACAATGACAAACTGTAATCCAGGATACTCATTTAATTATGATAATTCCGTGATTAATATGAATAGTGTGAAGTGTGAGAAATGTCCGGAAAATCACTATCGTATGAAAAATAATTCGACTTGTCTCCACTGTCCCGAAGGTTTTGTTTCAAGTGAAGGAAGAACTAAATGTAAGAGGGCCGGTGAAAATGATACTATTCACACTCTATGTGAGTTTGGTAGTGTCGTGGGCAACAATCCTTTCGCAGAGCATCGTAACAGTTGCAAAAAGTGTAATAAGGATGATAGGGAATATATGCCTAATTATAACAATGCAGACAATTGTCTTATTTGTCCTGCTGGATCAGTAATCACGCGTGATAGCAACTGCATTAAGTGTCCCATTGGATATTATGAGAAAAATAATCAGTGTGTAGAATGTGATGTAAAAACATTCAATGATATTGAAGGTGCTATGCAATGCAAGATATGCAATAACGACAAGGCTGTTGCATATGAAAGTATTGGAGGTACTAATTGTGATGATAGTGCTTTGTTTAATCTGGCAAATAATGTAAATAAATACATTAATGCCGGTGTTATGACAACCCCTATTATTAGTGGTATACAGATCGGTAGTGCAATTGTATATAATAACAGAAAGTTTATTCAGCAGATATCAACAATTGGTACTTTCATGGGTATTGGTGTAGCGGCTTTTATAAGCGGTTAAAATTAAACAATAGTTATCTATATATATATATTTTTTATTTTGAGTACATAATTTATTAAATCTTTAAAATTTAAAAACTTTATAGAAAACTATAGAAAAATAAAATTATGTACTCTTTTTTAGAAATGAGGTATTTTATATTCAAAAAAGTGTGTTCTTTGGGTTAAAATAGTATCAATAAATACAACATCTGATGATTCACATGATATGTTTAAATATGCAAGAATCATTGAAGATATAAATTAATTTAAATAGTCCTCTAATATTAAAGACAATGTACATGTCGATGTTAGACCATTTATTAAAGCCATTAATCCAAATAACATTAGTATTACTAATGGTATAAAGTTTGCATTTTTATATTTGCTCATTTCTATATATGTTAGACCACCCAAAAATAGTATTAATAATCCCAAAAAGGTTTGAATAATACGCATTATGCTATAAAAATTAAGTCCATTTGTTCCTATAACATTAACTTTAATAATTTCTCCATTTATTTTAATGTTATTAATTCCATAATTTAAGTTATTAAATTGTAAATTTTTATTTATTTTTATATTTTTATCTTTAGAAAAATATTTATCTTTTATATATTGCGATCTTCCTGTTGAGTGACATACGATATATATTTCATCAACGTATTCTAAATGTTTTCTAATAGTATTGACATTAAATCTAATCATATTCATAGGTATATTATAATGTTTATAGTTACCAGATGTAAATCTCATTTTATAAACTTCATCACTTTTACGTATATCAATAAATATATATTTCATTTTTTATCTTCTTAATAATAGGTAATAAAAATATGTCTAAGTTACTAAGTATATCAAAAAGTGTAAAAAAATCTCTATTAAGTAGTTTATACAGAGCAAGAAAACGCATCGAATATAATAAGGATATATATATTGATACTGATCATAAAACCATGTGTGAATATTATAATAAATATCAGGAACTTCAGAAAAAATTCAATGGGAAAAAAACCAAAGTTTCATATAATAATATTAAGATTGATAAGCATTTGTTATCAGAAAATCACGATGAAGATGAAATATTATTTATTGATAATGAACTGACAATAGATTTATTATATAATGAGTATAATGAAAACTTTATTAATAAAATATATGTTAAAATTAATCCTGATAAGTACACCGACTGGATTAATAAACAAAACTTATTTATTAAATCTCTAACACCCGAAGAAATTTATACTTTGAGATGTCATACACATGATGGAGATGTAATTGTTAACTATTTTATTAAAAATAATTTTAGTATTGATAAAAACATTGATGATATAGATTATCATAATAATAGAAAATCAAAAATTATTGTTAATAAAAAAATATTTAATTCTAATCGTGAATATATATTATTCTATTATCAGATTAAAAAGTATTTATATGAACAAGATGTTAAATTAAAAGATTTGACGAGAATGGAATTAGAAGAATATATTAAAAAAAATTACTATGATTTTGAATGGGATAAAATATTAATGATGTATATTTCTGATATTAATAATATATTTATAAAATGCCCAAATGTTAATGATGATTTAGTATTTTATAGAGGTGTTTATGATGATTATTATATTAGAGATTCAAAGAGAGGAAGTTATGAAACAGAAACTTTAAGTAGTGCTACATTAAATTACAAAGTTGCTGTTACATATGCTGATAGAAATTGTTGCATTATGAGAATAAAAGCAGGTAAGGGTTCTAAGGTTATTTTAATTGATAACTTAAGTAATTATAATGAATATGAAGTTTTATTTCCATTTGGAACAAAGTTTTTCATCGATTATCCACGACATCAAATTAATTTTTATAAAACAAATGAAATATGTCCTGATGAAACTAAAAGTAAAAAAATGATGGTTACAGATTTATCTGTTATTACATCAAAAGTAGGTAGTTTATCAAGAAGTACAAATTATGCAACTGCTAAAAAAACAACACCGCCAAAAACAACTATTGCTCATTCTGCTAAATAATTGCTATCATAAAAATAAAGTTTTCACTCTCAGTGGGGCTCGAACCCACGACCACATGGTTAAAAGCCATGCGCTCTGCCGACTGAGCTATGAGAGCTTGTGGAAGTAATTTACCTTCCATATCTATTATGGAGATTTATCTTTATATGTTTTATTAGTTGAAAAAATTGATAAATAAAATGAAGTATATAATTTATACCAATGATTAATTACAATCGCCTCATTAATCTGATGATTATATTTTCAATGCTATATATTAATAACTACTTTATCATAGATATATTCAATTATTATATAGAAAGTATTGATATTGCTAGAATTATCATTAATAAAAAGAGTACATAATTTAATTTTCTTAGAGATTTTATAAACTTTTTATAATTTTAACTTTTTTATTAATTATGTACTCATTTTATTAGCGTTTCAAAATCTGGAATATCTAAGATTTTTACACCTAATTCTGTTGCTTTATCTATTTTACCTGACTTCTCCGTCTTATTTTTAACAATTAAATAATGAGTTGTTTTAGATATTGATGTAACTACTTTACCACCATTTTCTACTATTATTTTTTCATAATCTTTATTTCTAAATCCAGAGAATATAAACTTTTTATCTTTGATATTAGCCTTCTTAGTCTTTTCAACAGATTTATCAACCTTTTCTTCAATACCCTTGCATTTAACACCAAGACTATCATAGAACTCATAAAATCGTGGTAGATTTTCTATGAATAATTTAGCACTTATTTCTGCAATTCCCTCTACTTTCATAAGGTATTCAATAGATATTTTGAGGCTTTTCTCGCGATTTTCAGCATTATCTATTAATATACTTGGATATACATCTGTTATCATTTTAATCTTTTTATAACTAAATCCCCTTCCTAACATATTTGACGCATCCATTAAAACAAGACAATCTAACTCTTTAACTTTTTCAAGAGATTTCAAGATATTATCTGCGCTTTTACCCTTGAAGCCCTCTATTTTTAACAAATCTTCTTTCTTGATTTTCAATATACTTTTGATATTATGAAATCCTGCATTATATATCTTGGTAATATTACCAGGACCCATGTTATCAACTTCTGCTGTTTTCATAAAATACACTATATTTTTGATATCAAAATCCGCTTTTCTACCCTCACCAATTTTAATAATATCTACATGCGTATCATTCCATTTATAATTCTTATCTAATTCACCAGGCATACTAGGTTTTCCATTTGCAGATGCTGTTAGTACAGATTGTATATGTGGAATAACATTTCCAGAACGTATAATAACAATTCTTGAACCGGGACCAATATTATTTTTTTCAATATATCCAGCATTGAAACCAGTTGCCTGTTTAATTTTAACATCATCTAATAAGATTTCATCAAACTTAACAATAGGCTTCATGTATTTATCCTTAGATATATTCCATTCAACTTCTTTGACAATAACTTCAACTTGCTCTAATGTGTGTATTGATTTGAAAGCAAATGAATGTTCAGGATTTTTTCCAAGTGCTATTTCATATACCTTACTTATATCAGAAATTACAATACCATCAATGACATATTTATTCTTTCTAGAATCTTCTAAATTCTTAGATAAAATAGCTAGATTGATATCATCCATGACAGTATTATTTACAACATTGAACTTCATTTTGGCTAATTCTGGAAGTCCGTTTGGTAAATTAGGATAAACCATTGTATATGCTACAAAATCTATCATTTTCAATAATTGCTTATTTAATATTTTAGAATTAATTGCACCACTTACAGTATTACGTGGATTAGATAGGGTATCATCCGCTTTCTTTAATATATCCCAATTATCTTTTGATATAATAAATTCACCACGCACAGCTAACTTATCTTGTTTTTTTATCTTAGGAAACCCACTAATATATTTATATAAATGAGATATGTCTTGACCTTCCCGACCATTACCACGTGTATATAATTTTATATCATCACCTGTATAAACTATCATACCACTGACACCATCTTGTTTGTCACTAATTAAATAAGGACCTGGATATTTTTTCTTGTACTTAGTGATCTCGCTTTCACTATCTTTGATTTTGTTTTGAGAACCCATGTAATATGGTAAAACGACCTTATTATCAACGTCGGCACCAACTCTTTTCAAATAAGCATCTTTTGGATATTTTTTACGAATATAATCTTTTATAATATCATAAATATCGTCAGTTAATTTAGGTTGCCCACTATTAAAGAAAGCATTATCTGCTTCTTTAAGAACATTTATGATATCCTTTTTCTTATTTGTTTTAATAAAATCCTGCGGTTTAGCATTTATAAAACTATAATCATAATCCATAATCTACTTTACTATTAATGTCTATCATTTTTTATATAAAATAATATTACATATATAATAGTATCAAAAAAAATAATGTATACTTTCCTAGATATGTTTGAATATATCTACGCCATTGAAAAAAATGAAACCCGAGTAGTTAAACCTAAGCTAACACGTGTAGATGTTGATTAAAATCATATGATTATGATTTACATTTGAAAATCTCATAATTTTTATCCCAATATTCAGAATATGCAGAATTGACTAATCCATTTCCCCTATGATATTCTGTTGACGCATGAGTATTCGAAGGAACTTTCCAGTTAC
>Ga0222715_10004719_pt1 | contig 11745 bp, 30 predicted proteins | sample C33_9DmetaG_FD_165056 | JGI IMG/M metagenome (GOLD analysis project Ga0222715, IMG submission 165056) | Estuarine water microbial communities from San Francisco Bay, California, United States - C33_9D | ecosystem: Environmental > Aquatic > Marine > Unclassified | place: USA: California...
GTGGCTATATTGACAAGAGTCTTAAAGAAACTAAAAAGTCAATGAATAAGTACAAGAAAGCACTTCCAGCCTTAGCAGCGTTAATTGAAAGGGTTAACGGAGATATTGAAGAAAGAGGTTGGATTGAGGGGCTTGATGGTCGCCCTATTGTATTAAAAGCAGATGAGCGACATAAAGCACTAAACTACCTTATTCAAGGTGCTGAAGCAGTAGTGATGAAGTACACTGTTGCTATGGCACATGAACAACTTAAAGCAGCTAATATTGATGCTGCGATTACCTTGTTTTACCATGACGAAGTAACGTATGAAGTTAAGAGTAATCAAACAAAACAAGCAAGAAAAATCATAATGCAAGCTTTTGAAGAAGCGCCAAAAGAGTTAGGTATTAACATTATGACTTGCGGTGATTGTAAAATTGGGAAGGACTACTATGATGTACACTGACGAATGGGTTGTGTTTGCTCTTGATAATGGGGCTGATCCCTATGTTCAATATAAGTTTATGAAAAGAGTAAACGAGTTAAAAGCTTTAGGGAATATAAAAGAAAACGTTCGGTTATGTGTTGGTTCTTGGTTAAATGAACTAGAATATTCTTATTGTTTGCGTAAACACGACTTTGACCGTTACTTTCTTGAGGGAGAGTTTGTTATAGGCCAAGTTTGTTTTATGCAAATACATGGAGTTAATCCACGTAATCCTAAACGATTACATGCTTACCTTGATTGGTACAATGGTGACAAAGAAGACCTTGGACAGCTTAAGGAAGTAAGTAAAGAAGAAGCAGACAATCTTGAAAGTTGGACTTATTTTTGCGACACTAATAAATACTTTGCAACAGAAGGGTAAATTACATGAACGAATATCAAGCTTATATTTACGTTACAGCAGTAGATGGCAGTGAGTTGGAAATACCAGTAGGTGAAACTTTTAGCTCATTTAAAGAAACTTATGAGAATGTTAATGGAATAGCAGAAAATGTCTACAAAGGCATGTGGCATAAAATCACAGTAACTCTTGTAGGATATCCTCATGAACTGGGATAAGCTTATAAAAAAGTCAACTTCTTTAGAAATAGAAAAGGAAATGGTTAAAGAGCAAACAAGAGATATTGAAGATCAGTTTGAAGTCTTAAAAAAGCAAGGAGAACTTAATGAGCAACATCGAAAGGCGATTGAGAGACTTAGAAGATAAAATGTCTTACATTTTTGAACAACCAGAATGGAAACACGGTTGGGCTGTTTATCAACTGCGTAAGTCTGCTGACATGAGAGTTACTGGGAAGTATACAGTAAAGGCTAACTATCAAGAGGCTGAAGACAATGACCCCACGATATGAAAGAGAAACTGTTTACGCTTTGCTTTGTGACTTTGGTTGTCAGGCTCTGTTTAAACACAGAAAGGACGCAGAGTTTGCTGCTACCCAACGGTCTAAAAAAGACGATTGGTACTACTGGGTAGAGGCTTGGTTTGTTGAGCATTAGAGAGACAGAGCGTAGGCGTAGGATAAGGCTTTCAGTAGCTGCCTATGCCTATGAGTACCATAACCACTCTATCATGTCTGATGCAGAGTTTGACTCTCTGGCATTAGAGGTAGATTTGGATGTAAAGACTGGTTATCGTAAGTTAGACAACTGGTTTGAAAAGAACTTCATGGCAGATTCTGGCATGTGGGTACGCAGACACCCTGACAAAAAGGGTTTAGAAAACATCTATCATAGAATCTGGAAGGAAGACAAATGAGTGTTACTGTAGGTTTAGAAGTACTAATGAATCAAGCATTTGACAAGTTCTATAACAATATCAAGTTTTACGAGTACCCTATTAAATGTAATGTTATGGAAGAACTTAGTAACCTAGAAGCGAACGTATTGCGGCTTTCTAATGAGCAGAATACTACTGAAATGGAGGAGAAATACGAAGAAGGCTGGCAGGATGGTCTTCAGTTTGGCTCGGAGGAGGCTCACTATCACGGTTATGAGCAGGGTTACGACCTTGGCTACGAAGCGGGTAAAGAGGAAAGCGACAGGGAATTTGAGGCATCAAAAAAATCTTACCGTGATGGTTATGAGGCTGCGGTCAAGGAATTCAAGATTGACATGACAGGACATAAGTAATGTTTACAGTAGAGTTTGAAGATAAAGACTGTATTATTACTACTTTAGATGATACAGGAAAACATGAAGACGTTGAGCTTTTGTTAGATAAAGAAGGAGACGTTTGGATTAGACAGTTTTGTGGTCTTAACGAGGAGTATGATCTTATACATATGACTAGAAGTCAATTTTTAGACATTTTAGCCGCCTGGAACAGCCCTGAAGGAGCTTACTTTATAAGGACTAAAAAGAATGCGAAAAATAAAAGTTAAAATTATCGACTCTAGCCTTAGTACAGAACATGGCTGGACTGAATTTTCGGGAAAACAGTTAGGTAATATGGAAATTAACGAACATGGCTTTCCTGTTATTTGGCTATTGCATGGTACAAAGATGTTTACTGCCGTTCACACTCGTAACGGTTGGGTTTTAGATACAAGGAATCGTGATAATGATTAATGAAACAGAAAAAGAATACATTGTAAACCTCGAAGTTTATGTAGAAGAAATGAACTGTTATAGCTACGTTGTATATCTTGATAAGACTCTTGATGGCCCAACTGGGCCTGAAGAGGCGTATCGTATGGCTGCAGCAAGTATTAACGCAGGTAACGAAAGTGTTGAGGATGTTGAATACGGTGTTTTCGGTGACAAAGGTTTGTTCTCTAGCCTCGGAAACAACAGACAAATAAACTACCGACTTGAAAACCTTAACAAAGAACTCTATGGCTATCAAATGGCTTTAGATTGTTTGTTAAACACAGAAGATAGCGAGGTAAAGTCAGCTATGGTTAAAAGAGTAAATGACTTGAAAGACAAAATTGAACAGTTAGAGTTAGCTTGCGATTTTAACACGGAGGAAAATACATGAAGAAAGAATTGTACGAGCACCTAATCTCTGACTTTTATGACGAAGGCCACAGAAACCACTTTAACTTACCTGATGGTCTTTTAGAAGAAGCCAGAGAAGTACAATTTGCAAGTACTCCAGAAGAACTTAAAGACGAGCTAGGTGACGTACTCTGGTATGTTACTACGCTAGCTCGTATAAATGGTTGGACACTTAGCGACATTATGACTGAAAACTATCACAAACTTGAAAGGAGAGAAGCTTTTGGAAAAGTATGAATGTTTAAGCTGCGGTGGACCCGCTAAAGGTGAGTTTTGTGAATTTTGCTTAAATGAGGAAATATCTGATGATTCCTGACGTTGAAACACAGTTTGAAGAATTGTTTAAAGAAAACCAAGAGTTGCTAAAAGAAGTAAACTACTGGAGAAACCAAGCGGTTACTTTGCGTGAAAGAAATGTTGCTCTTGAAAAAGAAAACAAACTAATGGATGAAATTATAAACGAGGAGTACAGTTTTGATGATTAGTATTAATGGAGTAGATTGCTACGGAGAGTTACATGACGACTCTAACATGGAACTTCGCTTTGAAGACGAAGAACACGATTTCATTTGGATAACCAGAGATCCTAATATTTTAGTTGGTTGGGAAGAAATAACACGTTACTGGAAACGTTATGCTAAAAGATATAACACTGAAATATTGGAAATAGAAACAGACGGCTAATAGTTTGAAAAGTATTAGCTAAATAGTGATCGCTTATGATCAAAACTTAGGGAGGATTTATGCGTTGTAAAAATACAGTAGATCAGTGGGTTGAAACCAGTAGATATGGTCATGGCAAACTTGTTTCTATGCCTTGCGGTAGTACAGGTATTCATGGAGAAGAGTTAAGATGTTCTGCATGTTCTAAAGAAACCCCTTGGTACATTTGCAGACATGGAAATGATGTTAGCGAGTGGCAGTGTAATCAATGTGAAGGAGAAAACTGGTGATTAGTTTAATAGATGGAGACGTTCTTCTCTATGCCTCAATTTGGGGTACAGAAGGGCTAGAAGAAGCTCAAGAAAATTTCTCTAATAAGTTACAAGAAAATTTAGAAGCATGTTGGGCAGACGAGTACGCAATGGCTCTTGGTGGACCTAATAACTTTAGAGTAAACCTCTATCCTGAGTATAAACGAAGTAAATCTAGAATAAAAGCTAGCTCAAATAAACCAGAATGGTTCGATATGCTAAAAGCTTACGCTCATCATCAACATGAGGGTGTTATCTGCAATGGCTATGAAGCTGATGATCAGCTACGTATTTGGGCAAACGAGTGTGTTAATAACGGTAAAGACTATATTGTCGATTCTATTGACAAAGATCTTGACTGTATTGTTGGTAAACACTATAACGGAAGAAAAGGCAAGATTTATGAAGTTAGCGAAGAGTATGCAGAACGGTTTTACTGGACTCAACTTCTTATGGGGGATTCTGTTGACAACATTCCTGGGATTGAGGGAATTGGCCCAAAGAAAGCCCAAAATTTACTTGCAGATTATAGCCAAAGACAAGACTACAAAAGAATAGTTTCTCAGGCTTATAACAACAAGTACCCTGAAGATGGTTTTGAACGTATGCTTTTAAATGGTAAGTTGCTACACATTTGGAGAAGCTATGGTGATCACTTTTCTTTTAGTCGAGAGGAGTACAATGCTGCTCTCTAAAGAAGAAATGGGTCATTGGGAGTTTAAACCCTTTGACCCTACTAAGTATTTCGGCTTTCTCTATTGTATAAGTAATTTAAAAACTAACCAGTATTACTGGGGTAAAAAACAATTTTTACATTTAGGAAAGAAACGTTCTAAAACTTATGGAAAGGAAATGAAATGGAGGTCTTACACTGGTTCTTCTAAACAACTCAATGAGGATATTAAACGTTACAAAAAAGAATCTTTTACGTTTACTATTGTAGATCTTTACAAAACAAAAGGTGGGTTGTACTACTCGGAAGCTTACTCTCAAATGGTTTCCGAATGTATGACGCTTACTAAAGCTGATGGAACTCCTTTTTTCTATAATCGTCAGATTGCAGCAATTAGGTTTATTCCTAAAGAAGAACCTACGCTTAAAACTAAACGTTATATAACATCTTTGAGAAGGAAGATTAATGGGACGAATAGTAAAAAGTAATCAACCTTGTGAGTACTGTGGGTCTAAAGACAATCGACAACTTTATGATGACGGATCTTCTTATTGTTTTAGCCCTAGTTGTTCTCGAAAAAACATACCTGCACCCAAAGAAGGTGTTAGTGAAACTTTTGAAGAGGTTCAGATGGATACTACAGACCTGCTAGAAATAGAACAAGACTATCCTGTACGTGGATTTAAAGATAGAGGTATTTATAAAACAGTAGCAGAACATTACGGAGTAAAGTGCTCTTATGATTTTGATGGTGAAATAGATACTCACTACTATCCGTTTTACGATAACACAGAACTTGCTGGCTATAAAGTCAGAAAGCTTCCTAAAACTTTTCACTCTGTTGGTAAAGTTAAGGGTGGCTTGTTTGGCATGAACTTATATAATGGAGGTAAACGACTTGTTATTACAGAAGGTGAATGCGATGCTATGGCGGTGCAATCTGCTTGGTATAAACGCTATAAAACATTTTATCCAGTGGTTAGCTTACGTAGTAGCAGCTCCACTAATGATCTTATTGCTTGCCGTGACTGGGTACGTAACTTTGATGAAGTGGTGCTTTGGCTCGACAAGGATGACGCTGGTCAAACAGCGACTAAAGAAGCTGCTAGAATTATTGGATACGACAAAATAAAAATTGCTAAGTCTTCCGAAAAGGATGCAAACGATCTTTGGGTTAAAGACCCTGATCAAGTATTAAAGACTATTTACGATGCAGTGTCTTATACTCCTGCAGGAATTCTTACTAAAGACGAGCTGTGGCAACAGTTTGTAAACTATAACGAAATGGAATCAGTGCCTTATCCAGAAGTAATGGAAGGGCTAAATGAAAAACTTAAAGGTATGAGGTTAGGGGAGATTACTCTCTGGACTTCTGGTACTGGTTCTGGTAAGTCTACTCTCCTTCGGGAGATTGCTCTTTCACTAATGGAAACAACCGAAGATAAAGTTGGCATTATCTCTCTAGAAGAATCTCCAGCAGAAACAGTTAGAAAGATGGCTGGCGCAGCACTAAACAGGAACCCCGCTAATGAAGAAATTTCTATCGAAGATTATGAAGAAGGTTTTGATAAAGTATTTGGCGCTGATCGCTTTCTTGTTCTTGATCATCAAGGTAGCATCAGTGATGGATCCATTATGGATTTTCTTGAGTATATGTGTCTTTCAGGGGCTAAGTATCTTTTTATTGACCATATCACCATCTTGGCTTCTGAAGGGGCCGAAGGATTAACTGGCAACGAAGCTATTGATAAGATTATGAATGACTTGTTAGGTTTAGTTAAAAAGTACAACGTGTGGATTGGTCTTATTAGTCACTTGCGTAAAACAGGTAATCAGGGAAAATCCTTTGAAGATGGTCAACTACCTTCTATGGATGATATTAAAGGCTCAGGCTCTATTAAGCAAATCTCAATGGATATCATAGCTTTTGCTCGTAACATTGGTGCTGATACAGAACTTGAACGCAACACTATTCAAACTAAAGTATTAAAGTGTCGTTACACTGGTCTTACTGGTCCTTCTGGTACTATGTCTTATGACTTTAAAACAGGTAGACTTGTTAAAAGTAACGATGAGTTTGTTGCAGAAGGAGAGTTAAAACTGTGAGAGAAAAAGAAGAACAAGAAACTCTTGAAGAAGCTCTTGCTGAAAAACAGTTAGCTTATGGATTAATTTATATACTAATGCAAACAGCAGACACTAGCAGAGCTTCTGCTGGAGTTAAAGAGTGGTTAAAAGGGTTTGGTGAAGAAGTAGGAGAAGACGGAGAAATGCTAGTAAAGTCTGTAGAACTCTTTTTAGATAAAGAACTAGCGCACTATAACAAACAAATACACTAAGGAGACTACTATGGATATTAAAAATTACTTTGAAGACTTTATTAAAGCTAATGTAAAGTCTACAGAACACTTAAACACGTTTCTTGAGGAAATGAAAGCTACTACTACTAAATTTTCAGAAGCACAGCTTGAAGAAATGAAAGAGCTTTGGGAAAAGCAAACAGTGATCGCTAAAGATCCTTTTACTTCTTTTACCAAATCTAAAAAGAAAAACTCTAAAGGATAAACTATGCTTACTAAGCGCAACCCTATGGCTAAAGACTTAAGGCAACCTAAGTATAGACCAAGGGTTGTGCCTAATAAGAAAAAGCCTAAAACTAAATCACAAGAAAAACATAAGAGGAAATACGAATGAAACCTTACGAATCATTTATCCATCTTTCTCGTTACTCCCGTTTTATAGACGAAGAAAATCGTCGCGAAACGTGGGTCGAGACCGTAGATAGACTGGTTAACTTTTGGAAAGCTAGAGTTAGTGATAACATTATTACTGATGAAGACTTCCAGGAAGTTCACACTGCTATTTTAAATAGAGAAGTTATGCCTTCCATGAGAGCAATGTGGTCTGCTGGAACTGCTCTAGAACAAAATCATTTTCGTGGTTATAACTGTAGCTTTGCCGCAGTAAACCACATTAGAGTCTTTGACGAAATTCTTTTTATTCTTATGGCTGGTACAGGGGTGGGCTTTTCTGCCGAGTCTCAGTACGTAAACAAGCTACCAATTATTAATGATACTTTTAACATGTCTAACCGTGTGTTGTCTATTGAAGACAGTGCAGAAGGTTGGGCTAAAGGGTTAAGAAAGTTAATTGCTGAGTTGTATCTTGGTAATGAGCATGACTGGGATTTCTCTAAGATTCGTCCAGAAGGCGCTCGTTTAAAGACTATGGGGGGTCGTGCTTCTGGCCCTGCTCCACTAGTAGAGCTGTTTAAGTTTGTAACAGAAGTTTTTAAAAAGGCTGCTGGTCGTAAGCTAACACCACAAGAAGTACACGATATTGTTTGTAAAATTGCTGAAGTAGTAGTAGTAGGGGGCGTACGGCGCTCTGCGCTAATTAGTCTTAGTGATCTTGGAGACCCAGAAATTCGTGACTGTAAGTCGGGTCGTTGGTGGGAAACTACTGCTCACAGAGCACTAGCAAATAACTCTGCTGTTTATGATTCTAAACCGTCCATGGCGGTCTTTATGGATGAGTGGACAGCCTTAATGAAGTCAGGAAGTGGTGAACGTGGAATTTATAATCGGGGTGGCGCTCGCTCTATGGCCCCTAAACGCCGTGATGGTGATCGTATTGTTGGTTGCAATCCTTGTGCTGAAATCCAACTAAGAAACGGGCAACTATGTAACCTTACAGAAGTAGTAGCTCGTCAAGGCGACACAGAAGAAGACCTTCTTCGTAAAGTTAGACTTGCTGCTATTCTTGGCACGCTACAGGCTTCTCTTACTAGCTTTAACTATGTTCGTAAGCTCTGGCAAACTAACTGTGAAGATGAAGCTTTACTAGGAGTAAGCTTAACTGGTATTCAGGATTGTGAACTTTTACAAAACCCTGATCCTATGTTTCTAAGCGAAATGAAGCAAGAGGCTATTGATGCAAACACCCACTATGCGAACAAACTCGGAATTAAAGCGGCTACGGCAATTACAACAATTAAACCGTCAGGAACCGTGTCCCAACTGGTTGATAGTGCTTCTGGTATTCATGGGCGTTTTTCCGAGTATTATATACGTGCTGTTAGACAAGCTAATAATGACCCTTTAACTACCTTTATGAAAGCACAAGGAGTGCCTAACGAACCAGACGTTATGAACCCTGCTAAAACTACAGTGTTTTACTTTCCGATTAAGTCTCCTAAAGGAGCCGTGTTAGCTAACGAGCAAGGGGCTATTCAACAACTAGAGAACTGGCTGATTTATCAACAATACTGGTCTGAGCACTCTGTTAGTGTTACTGTTTATGTCAAAGAACATGAATGGATGGAAGTAGGTGCTTGGTGTTATAAGAACTTTGACTCTCTTACAGGAGTGTCTTTCTTACCTTATTCCGAGCATACTTATCAACAAGCCCCCTATACTCCTTGTACTGAACAAGAATATATTAAGGCTGTAAAAGCAATGCCAGAAGTTAACTTTAATAGACTTCAAGACTACGAAGAAGGAGACACAACAGAGGGTTCTCAAACTTTGGCTTGTACAGCGGGAGGGTGTGAGTTGTGACTAATAAAAGCAGTTTAGAAGAACTACAAAAAACATTAAGAAATAGTTTAAAAAAGGAAGAGTCAGTGAGAGATTCAGAAAAAGACATTGCTAGTGAAGTAGGACATGGTATGGGAAGGGCTTTTAGAGTGGTTTTAGTGCTAGCGTTGAAGCTTGCTTTAGAAGCTGCTAAAGTATTTGTAGCTATTTGGTTACTTACTTACTTTAACTTTCTGCCTCTATGACAGATAACGTTATAAAGTTTAAACAGCGTGAGGCTCCTCAACAGGATCCTTACGCAAACCACGACTGGATTATGGATCAACTAGAAAAGGTGTTTACAAAAAATGCTGTTGTAGTAACTTGGGATAACGATGAAAACGATGAACTTATCTGTATTGCTATGGATAACGAACCTGAAATGATAAAGGCTATGCTCATAGGAGCACTAGCAATGGTAGAAGAAGACTCTAAAATTAGTTAGGAAAACTTATGAAGACAACAGAATTGCGGCTTGAAGAACTAATAGACAATCTAGCAGAGGGTTCTTTTGAAGAATTTTTAGAAGGCTTTGAGTTAGATCCTTCGATGACTTTTGAAGACATACTCTATGAAGTTTACTGTTCAGGATTCGAACAAGGATTTACTATTGAAGTATCACTTGAAGAAGAGGAAGAAGAGTAATGCACCTTGTAATTAGCAAAGATAACTGTCTGTTTTGCAGTATGGCTAAAGACTTGCTAAAAGAAAACAACGAGGACTTTGTAGAGGTTAACTTGTCTAAAATTAACCCAACAAGTGACACCTACAAGGCTTACCGTTCTTTAGTGCTAGACCTTGATAGAATGAGTGTACCTATTATTTTAGAAGTAGTAGGGGGGTTTAATGAGCTAACTAAAAAACTTAAGGGAAAAAATAATGAATGAGATAAAGACTATTACTTATAATGAAGTTGAGTACGAAATAGAAAAAATGACAGAAGATCAAAAAGGATGTCTTAGCTTACTACTTAAAGCACAAGATAACTTAAACCTTGCCGCCTTTACAAAAGATTCACTAGAAAAACAGCTTGGAGAACTCTTAGAACATGTCAGTGATTCAGACTGAGGAAAAACGAGGAAGGGGGCGTCCTAAGAAGGACTCCTCTAGCCCTGTTAAAAAAATTAAACTTAAACACTCTCCAAAGACAGCCTACGAAGACTATTACAAAAGATATGGTTTTTTAGGATACGTGGCTATCTATGGTATAGACAAGTTTACAGAAGAACTTATTAGGTACTGTTGGAAACACCCTGACATGACTATCATTGCTACTGACCCTATACCAGAAAAGCTTAGAGCAATTAACCAAGAAATAGGTAACTTACCTTGGTCTCTTCACCGTTGGGAAGTTGTAACCTCTAACGGCTTTATTGAAGCAGGGTACTACCCTGTAGTAGTAACAACAAAGGAATACTATGAAATGGTATCTAAGCTAGATAACCCTGAGAACGTTGAAGTTGTTCTCTTAGAGGAAGTGTAATGAATGAAGAATATAAACATTCTGCTAATAAGCAACGTGTTCAACTTAAATTTCTTAACTACGCAGGGATTGCTATGCAAGTAATTATTGGTACTCTGTTGCTAGTTAACGTAATACATCACTGGTGAACACTATGACAGAAATCTTTCACCCTAAAAAAGCCAACATGGACCACCTACTAGTTACTTACGTTAAACTAGAAAAAGAAGAGTACATGGAAAAGATGGTTGTTGAGTATCGAGGTAACGAGCACTGGTTACTTTGGAACGAGTATACTTCTATGTACGAAGGAAAAATAAATGGCTTAGAGGGATACATCCTCTAGCCTTTCTCCCCTACTCTCTTTCAGGTAGCCTTCGGGTTACTTGTTAGAGAGTAAGGGAGACCCCTTTATTTTTTTTTTTCATAATTTTATGGTAAAAAAAATAGAGATCGCTTATGATATAAACTTCCTACAAGAAGAAGGTACCTTTGGGGGTAGTAGTTTAAAAAGTATTAAAAAAGTTACATAAAGAGCTTTTGTTTTTTGTTTTAAATTTAAAGGATAAAAAATGGGATGCCTAGAGGTTGTGTTAGCACTCTCTTTACATTTTGGTTTAGATCAAAATTATAATAACCTTCATCCAGGGATAAGGTGTAACTATAAACAAACAACTATCGGTTCTTTTTATAATTCAGAAAGAAACCTTTCTAGTTATTTAAGTCGTAAAATAAAAGTTGGAGAAGGAGTTTTTGAAGTAGGAGCAGCAACAGGTTATCACTTGTCAGTTGTTCCTTTTATTCGTTATGTCAAAGGAAAATTTTTTATTATGCCAGCTTACGAAAAAACTTCTTTAGGTAAAAACTACGGACTCGTCTTAGGATGGGAATTCTAATCAAAGGATAATTAAAATGTTAAAGAAGAACAATGATTGACATTTGCGAAAAGCTAAAACGGTTTAAGGCTCCTCTTACTAACCTCGACTATGGTAGAGGGTTAGAAGTAGCCTCCGCAGTGGGACTTCTCGCAACAACTTACACTCTTCTTTCTGGTGGACTCTCTTTAATAACA
>Ga0222715_10004720_pt1 | contig 11745 bp, 13 predicted proteins | sample C33_9DmetaG_FD_165056 | JGI IMG/M metagenome (GOLD analysis project Ga0222715, IMG submission 165056) | Estuarine water microbial communities from San Francisco Bay, California, United States - C33_9D | ecosystem: Environmental > Aquatic > Marine > Unclassified | place: USA: California...
TTAATTTTGTTGGGTTATTTAGTGTCAAAGTAGCTATATGGCTGCTTATTTCTATTAAGACGGCTTCAGTCATTTTTATACTCCGGATTATCGATCGACAAATCAAAATTTTTGGGTGGGTCACATGCTAATAATTGGTTAGAATACAACTTATGTCTAAAATTAATCACACACAAGCGCTCATCGATTTTATCGATAGATCTCCAACGCCATTTCATGCCGTTGAAAATATGAGGCAACTGTTACTCACAAACAAGTTTGTGGAATTACGTGAAGATGAAAGTTGGTCGCTCGAGTCCTCCGGAAAGTACTTCACGACTCGTAACGGATCCTCTATTATCGCGTTTAGACTCGGTGATGAATTAACCGAAGGTTTTCGAATGATAGGTGCACATACAGACAGTCCATGTCTGCGTCTGAAACCGAATCCTATAAACCTAACTAATGGGTACGTAACTTTTGGCGTTGAAGTTTACGGCGGTGCCTTATTGAACCCATGGTTCGACCGAGACTTATCGATCGCGGGGCGTGTGGTTTTAAAAAAGCCGAATGGTGATCTTATAAGTAGGTTAGTGAACTTAGAAGAATCTGTTGCTTTCATACCAAGCCTTGCGATTCATCTTGATAGAGACGCAAATAGCAAACGTTCGATAAACCCGCAAACTATGCTTCCCCCTTTGGTAGGACTGGCTGGGGATTCAGCGTTTGATTTCTCTGGACTCTTACTCCAACGTCTAATAGATGATGGAAAATGCGATGCTAAAGATCTTTTGTCAGATTTCGAGTTGTCTTTATTTGATACCAATGGTGGTAAAGAAGTAGGGGTCAATAACGAGTTTCTTGTAAGTGCTAGGCTAGACAATCTGCTGAGTTGTTGGTTGGGACTTCAAGCTCTAGTTACATCCGAATCAATAGAAGTTAATCAACTGATAGTGTGTAATGACCACGAGGAGGTTGGTAGTGGATCTTTTGTAGGAGCTAAAAGTAATTTTTTAAGTGGAGTTCTAAAGCGATTAAGTCAAGAGGAAGGTTGTTTTCAAAAAATGATTTCTAAATCATTGTTAGTTTCCACTGACAATGCTCACGCGCTTCACCCTAATTTTCCAGACAAACATGATTCTTCTCATGGCCCTTTGATAAATCAAGGTCCAGTTTTAAAAATCAATAGTAACCAAGCATATGCGACCAATAGTGAATCAGCAGCGTTACTGCGTTCTGCTGCAACTCGGGCTGGATTGAATATGCAAAATTTTGTTGTTAGGTCTGATATGGCCTGCGGCAGTACCATAGGCCCCTTGACTGCGTCTCAGCTAGGAATACGAACGGTAGACGTCGGTGTTCCAACGTTCGGAATGCATTCGATTAGAGAGCTTGCAGGATGCAAAGATATCGAGTCGATGCGCGGTCTTTTACGGGCTGTTCTAGAACTTGATTCTCTAGTAGTGAAAGATAGCTAGTCTAACTAGGAGACGCGCCGTCAATCTGGCCATGCAACGGGCCCTGATGCCAACAAATAAGACTCCATTCGTCTTTGCGCTTTAACCAGGTCTGCGTGAACGTCATAAAACGTTGTCGGAAGCCGCAGTCTCTTGGTTTGCCCCTAAAAGTCGCGTATCCAGATACTATTCCGGTTGTACCTCTGGTTTGGTATCTCATTTCACGCGGGACCCACTGGAAAGACTCCCAGTTTGGCACGTGAAATCCGATATGGTCAATGAAATCAGCCTTGGAGAATCTCCAAGGGATATCTTCATCAAAAATAACCATATCATCAGCCATTAGGTCATACACTTTTTCTAACTCGCCCGCGTTTAATCCACTAGCCCAAGTCTCAAAGACGCCTTCTAAATTATTGCTTGCCATTATTATCCCCTCCTAGCAATTTATGTTGTTTGATCTGCCCAACCCTCGAGGTGAGCCGCATAGAATTGCGAATCTACTTTCAAAGAGCTAAAAAGCCACTCGGAATCAAGTTGTTGGTACTCTTCACTATAGGCAGACAATAGCCATTTCGACTCCGCTACACCTTGTTCATTATTTACTGTACAAGGCATGATTAGCCTCCATTTCCCATCCGCTTTGTCGCCATCAACATTGATAATCGGATTCATCACGAGGTGCGCGGCAAAAACGATACTGCCTGACGCACCGTCAAAAAACTTTTTAATGGCCTGTTTCCCCACGTGCCGACCAAATTCAGGGCCACCATCCCATATACCATCCTCGACAAAGAGACTCGCAAGTCCCTCAGGATCATAATTATTATCACAATAGCTGCAATAGATCGCTTTCAGCTTTTTTATGTTCTCGATAGCGGTGAGTTCAGCAATCTGCGAGTTTAGATCAGTTGACATACATCCTCCCTGTTCGACGCTTTTCCCTAAAGCTATCAACGTGAATTCTTTCGGGAAAACATCACTGTGTCCTTATAGTGCAAGACCACTTTATCGTTTTGATTAATTAATTGGAAGAAGAACGTCAATATTCCTCTGTCGGACTTCGATTTTGAAGGCCGCGTGGCGAGGCATTCGATTTCAAGGCTGATATCGTCTCCAGGATAAACGGGCAGTGGGAAGCGCATTTCGTCAAAACCGAGTGCACCTATCACTGCGTTAGTCCAGTTCGCCTGATTCAACATCCATTGCTTAATACAAAGAGTGTATTGGCCTGATGCTGTGATATCTTTATAACCCTTTTCAATAGCTTTCTCTTGCGAAAGATGAATAGGCAGGGGATCCCATTTACGATTGAACGCTAATAACTCAGACCTTGTTACTGCGTATGGACCGAGTTTGAGTCGGTCTCCAACATTAATATCTTCAAAGTAAAGGGATCCTCTATCTTTCATGGAAGTACTTATTAGTAAAACCGGCTACTAATCACGTTATCCCATCTTAAAAAAGACAAGTTTGTTCCCATCGAGATCTCTGATATAGCCACCATAAAATGCATCAGTTCTATTACCTGGCGCGCCTTCATCTTGAGCACCTAGGGCAAGTGCTCTGGCATGCACTTTATTTACTTCTTCGTGAGAAGCGCAACTGATACCTAGCATTGAACCATTCCCGGCGGTTGCAGGTTGGCCATCGAATGGCAGCAGCACAGCTACTGTCGGCTTATCTTCACCGGTCCCCCACATCACCATGCGATCATTTTCCATAACTCGACCGCCACCCATTTCTGATAGTAGCTCATCATAGAACTTCGATGCGCGTCCCAAGTCATTTGTTCCCAGTGTTGTATAGCCTTTCATTATTATTCTCCGTTTTCAAAATACTATTGGCAGTTCGAGGTAGTTTTTATAGATGTAGTCTCTATGTTCTTCTAAACTCGGACTCAAGGACTTGAGAACTTCGTTTTCAGAACATTCATAAAAAGGGCGAAAGTCTGTCGCCATCGGACAACGTTTCTGCTCCATGGGTTTAAAGAGACAAAAAAAGCACGCGTGATAGATATCCAGGGCTGATAAAGAATCGCCGATTAAATATTTGGAACCAATTTTTTTCTGTGTTACTAACTGTTCATTTAATTGGTTAAATACACCTGCTATTCGCGCGTTTGAGGCTTCTGCGGCCTTTTCCGAATAGCCATATTTTTCTGCTAAAGCATCCCATAGGCTTGTATCGCCATTACTTTCGGCCGCAACCCGGTATCCAGTTTTTACGAGAATATGTCTCCCCATCCAGCCAGCACCAAACTCACCTGCTAACTCATTAATAAGACCAAACATAAGTACTCTGTCTGCCGCATTCTCGGGAACCAGACGAGGTTCAGGCTCTAGTCGCTCAGCCAGGTTGAGCTGGTCGATCCAAGTAAATCGTGGTCTTTCGTCTTGCCAAATTGCGACTGGTGCACTTGATTGACTAGTCCATGATATTAGTTCGCTCTGAGATCCGTCCATCCCCAGCCCAAGATCTGACTCGCCTCGATTGGCTGTTTTTACCGACCTATAGGACAGGCCTTTTACATAGAAGATGCCTTTACAGGATTCTCGCCAAGGACCTGGAATAGGGTAAGCGCCTAGCACCATTCTTAAACCTGACATTTCGCGAGCATCTTCGACATCTATGTATTCAATTTTTATATCAGTAAATTCGATTCGATCTGACATCTGATTACTCCCCATTAACACTGAGCGCTATGAGCGCATTTCCAGGGATCCACATGTTCCACATCCCGTATCCTGAATTCACGTAAACGTGTCCCTGAGCTATCGCCGGACCGGGACCATTAATTGACCCACCAACCGCTTTTACTCCGTTCACCGTAGAGTAGGTGTTTAAAGTATTATATTCCCAAATTATTTTGCCAGTTTCGGAATCATATGCTCGGAGATGTCCGTCAAGGCTGCCGGAGAAAACCACGCCATCTAGCGCTGTCACTGCGGCAAGTTGCCCGGTATTACACTTTTCTATCCCATTACAGACGGTTTTTGACGGGCCAGTTTTCCAAACAATTTTTCCAGTGTTTAAATTGATTGCGCTTATTGAGCCGGCTTCACCTGGGCCTAATTCCCATGCCCCAGCTATTGCAACATATGCTTTATCGCTGTCAACCGCGAAGCCCCATTCGATCCCACCGACAATCCCGCCTGGGCCGACTTCGACTTTCCATTTCAAACTACCATCATTAGGATCCAGAGCATAAAGCCACCCCGATTTTTGCCCCGCTAAAAGAAGTCGCTCACCTTGAGCGTTAGTAGTTAGAACCGGTGAGCTACCAAAATCTAAGTCGGGCCCATGGTTCTCGGGACAGCCAGGGTCGTCGCCTGAGCTTATACAAGCTACTGTGAACGCATCACCGGCAAGAGTTTGGGTCGTCCATTTTACTTCTCCGGTATCCATGTCAAAAGCCATCACAGCATCAGATTCAGGCGCCGCTGGCACAGAATAGCTATCACCCGTCACTACATAGATGCTTCGGGTTTCAGGGTCTACAGTAGGTGCTGTCCAAACTGCCGCGCCACTTGGCGCCCACAATTGAGTCCCTACCGAATTTTCCCCCCGTTTGCTGGGAACCTCCGCGATTGTTCGAGTTTTCCATAGTGTTTTACCATTGTCGGCATCGACACTCATAACGCCACCTCTAAAGGTACAGCACTCATAGTCATGCATTGAGCCCGCAACCTCCTCAAGAGAGGACAATGGTATGTATAATCGATTGTCGTGATAAACGGGGGTTCCGGTGATCCGTGCGTGATCGTGATCATCCGCTTGTATTGTCCAGTTTTCCGTCCCCGTGTTTGGGTCAAGTGAATAGGCTCTTCCCGATAAATCACCGAAAAACAGACTAATGGCGCCATTTTTAAGTTCGCCAAGAGTCATTGCCGTTCGAATTCCGCCGCTTGCTTCATATACCCACAGAGCACAGCCCGACTCCGCATCAAGTGCAATCACTAAGCCAGACCAAGTACCAAAATATAACCGTCCATCCGCCACTGCTGGTTGCCCTGACATACTTGAGACTCCAGGCACACCGAATGCCCACTTATATTTAAGGTTTGGCACATCCGATTTCGATAGCCCGGCATTGTCTGATGTTTGGTAGCGAGTATTAGCCGAATCATTTCCCCAGCTATTCCAACCAGAATTAGCCTGCTTTACCTTCCCATCAAGTGCTGCATCACAGTAGGCCTCGGCTGGAATTGCAGCCGCTCCAGAAGCGTAGTCACCCAGCGATTTGCCAGTGACATATTCGGTAACTAATCGTCGCTCTTCATGCGAAAGATCTCTTGTATAAGGCGCCATTACTCCACTGCTTATCGTAGAGTAAACCTCTAGCGCATCTCTTTTTTTGAGGTCTTCGCGACTCGGTATTCGAACCATTTCTCTTTCGTGACAGTACGCGCAATTCGCTTGGTATACTAACGCCCCTTCATCTTCTTCGTGATGTCCTGCGCTAACGATCGAACTTATGCCTACGAACAAAATTCCCAATATTAAAAATCGCACTGTGATCTCCCCGTTTGAATATCTGTGTCTTCGATTATTACAAAATTAACCTAGTCTCCGGTAGCAGTTTTTTGCCTCACACGGACATATAGCTTAAATAGTCACTACAATTTTTCCCATAGCACGCCGCTCGGATAAATCTTTAATAGCCTGTGCCGCCTCTGAAAGAGAATATCGAGCAGAAACGTGGGGACGGATCTTATTTTCTGAAAAGAATGCATAGAGTTCACGAATATTTATTGCGTTATCCTCTGGTTGTTTTTCGGTAAACGCGCCCCAAAAGACGCCAGCAATCTGGCACCCTTTTAAAAGTGCTAGATTAAGTGGAATGGTTGGAATACCGGAAGGAAAACCAACCACAAGAAACCTTCCCTCCCAAGCAATACATCGCAGAGATGCCTCCGCATAACTGCCACCGATGGCATCGTATATTACGTCCGCACCATTTGACCCCACAGCTTCTTTGAAACGACCTGCTAACTCTTTTGTTGCAGCTTTGTCAAAAGGCCCTCTCGGATAAATCATTCCAACGTCTGCTCCCTTTGATACAGCGAGTGCGGTCTTCTCTTCACTCGAGGTTGCGGCGACAACTTTGGCTCCCATAGCCTTACCTAATTCCACGGCAGCGAGACCCACACCCCCAGCTGCGCCAAGTACCAAAAGCGTCTCACCCTTGGAAAGTTGCCCGCGTTGTTTTAACGCATGGTAGGAGGTTCCGTAAGTGAGCATGAACGCGGCAGCTTCATCATCTTGCATACCACTGGGGATCAGTGAACATTTCTCAGGTGTGGTAATGACTTGCTCTGCCATACCTCCCCATCCAACATATCCTATGACTCTATCCCCGACTTTAAAGCTTGACACAGAGGCGCCCACTGCATCGATCTCGCCAGCTACTTCTCCTCCAGGCGAAAAGGGTCGCTCAGGACGGAATTGATACTTGTCTTCTATTATTAGTGCGTCCGGATAGTTTACGCCACAGGCTTTAACTCTGATTCGCACTTCTCCATCTTTAGGGGCGGATATGTTAATATCTTCAAGTCGTAACGAATCCGGATCTCCAGGGCTCGTACTTAAAACAGCTTTCATTGTGGTGAATTCCTTCTAATTTAGCTCAATTCAGTTTTTATTGATGACCGCGCTACTGATGTCCATGATACCGCTGTCGGTTCCGTTATTTCGAATAGAGTACAAATAATACAAGCCTATTTTTGTATTCGCTACCTTCGGTTTTTTTATGTAATTAGGCTCATTATAATGAATGGCACGATTCGGTTATTAAGTTTAATGAGTTTCATTGTGGTTGCGGTAATGACGGTCACAGGGCCATTACTGCCTATAATTGCAAGTGATTTTTCAGTTCTAGTAGGACAAGCGGGAATTGTGGTGACGGCATTTGCGGTTCCTTACGGGCTAGCTCAACTATTTTGCGGCCCTTTGGGTGACCGAATTGGGAAATTACGTGTTATAGCCTTTTCTGTCTTACTTTCAGTAGTTTTTGTAATTGCATGTGGTCTGTCCGAATCCTTAGGCCAACTGACTATCTTCAGATTTTTTTCTGGCTTATTTATGGCAGGCACTATTCCTTTAGCTATGGCCTATATTGCTGACGAGATACCCTATGATAGACGTCAATTAGTAATTGGTCGCTATATCAATGGGATCATTTGGGGGAACATTGTGGGAGCGACTTTGGGTGGGATCGCTGTGCAGTACTTTGAATGGCGACAAGTATTTTTCTTTCTAGGAATCTTGTGTAGCGTTATTGGTATCATCCTCTGGACTCGGTGTACCACCGAGAGAGTTATTGATACTCCGCAGACAGTTAAGCAAGTACTTCGACTTTATACAAAACTATTTATTGAGGTTGCGCCGCGCACTGCGATGATCGCTGTAACTGCAGAAGGATTCCTGCTCTTCGGCGCGATGGCATATTTTGGTGCATATTTGCGCCAAAATTTTGGATTAGATTATGACATTGTGGGTTTAACTTTAGCATTTTATGGTTTTGGGGGATTGGCATATGTAGCTAGTGTTAAGTGGGTGGTTCCTAGGCTAGGCGAACGTAAAATGGTGGTGACTGGCGGAGGTATAGTAGGGTGTTCTTACTTTGCACTTTCAGTTACGCCTGTCTGGTGGTTTTGTCTTCCAATATTTTTATTCGCAGGATTCGGCTTTTACTTGATCCACAATACTATGCAGACACGTGCGACTGAGATATCCGTGGAATCTCGGGGCGCAACTATGTCTTTATGGGCATTCATGCTATTTTTTGGTCAAGGATGTGGTGTATTAATTTTCGGTAAGATAATTGATAACTATGGGTACACCATTGTTTTTACAAGCGCAGGATTAGGAATGATTGTGTTAGGGCTATGGTTTCAAAACCGCATACGGATCCTAGAAGAAAACTCCTGACTCGGAATCTGGCACATGTTTAAGACTTCTATAGATGATTTTTGAACCAATTACTGGCAGCACCGCTGGTCTCTTTGAATTTTTCGGTGTATGCACCATAGTGATTTGAGTTGATCACCACCAAGTCTTTTGGACCAGGAACTAGGTTATATAGGTCTAGTGCAATATCTGACGGAGTTGTGGTGTCAATTTCGGAGACGATCATCAGGAGCGGAGTCGGACTGATCTGTTTCATGTAGCCAGTGACATCATATTCGATCATATACTCAAGAGATCTCACCGTTACTCGGTTTTCCCAGGTACACTTTGGATCGTTATCAACAAACTGGTGGATATAATTATATGTTTCTTCGCCAGGAAAAACGTGAGGCTCTTCAGGATCCAATGAGCACATCTTCACGTATTTAGATTTCTTTCCCGACACTCTGCCTATCCTATCTTCATCTAACATTTGGTGAAAGTCATCCACTGCACCAATTGGTAGGAACTGTTGTAAGTTGCGATGACCGTTCATAAAGGGAACCTGGCTGACGACTGCTTTAACTCTTTTATCTAGTGCGGCTACCGCACATACAGTGCCGCCTGTATAACTAGTACCCCATATCCCGATACGCTCAGGATTACACTCTGGTTGGGACTGCGCAAAAGTGATAGCGCTTCTATAATCACGCATTTGCATTGTCGGGTCGATGTCTTGTCTAGGTTGACCGCCACTAGAACCAAGACATCTGTTGTCATAGACTAGCACCGCAAAACCATTCTTAACAAATACGTCAGCATACTGATCTAATCCCATTTCCTTAACGCCAGAGAAACCGTGCGCCATGATAATGGTGGGAAATGCCTTTGGACCTGTGTTGGGTTTATACATCCAACCTCTTAGAGTCACGCCGTCAGCTTTGAAATCAATATCACGTCTCATTGCTATTCTCCTGCCAGTTTCGGTGAGCATAGATATAAAAAGTCAGTTAAAGATATATCCGCTCGGTATGAAGCACCAGTTATTTTTAAGTGTTTCAGTCTTTAATTTTAGATAAGTCCATTTTGAGCGTCGTAAATTGCTTGCCTGATCTCTTTATGAGTATTCATGACAAAAGGTCCATAGCGAACTACAGGTTCTCCGATTGGCAATCCCGCGATTACGATAGCAGACGACGATTGCCTCCCCGAGTTCATCAACAGTGTGGTGTCATTACTCAGAATTGCGAGAGAACCTTTTTCAACAGTACTGTCACCGATCTGTAGCGCACCGGAGTAACAGTATAGAAGCCTATTGTGCGTAGTTGGGATTGCGACAGAGGCAGAACATCCTTTTTCTAAGCTTATATCTAAATACAAAGGTGCAGTAGTAATATCGGTAATTGGACCGGTTATATTATTATGGTCTCCTGCGATCACGCGAATTGATACTCCATCAGTTTTATCATCGATCGGGATCTCATCTGGCGTAATATCCTGATAGCGAGGTTGCGTCATTTTTGACTTTGACGGGAGGTTGACCCAAAGTTGAAATCCCCACATTAATCCATTTTCTTGCTCAGGCATCTCCGAATGCATTATTCCTTTACCCGCAGTCATCCATTGCACACTACCTGGTTCTAGTATTCCTTTATTTCCTTGATTGTCTTCGTGCCTCATTCTCCCTGCTAGCATGTAGGTAACTGTTTCGAAACCTCGATGCGGGTGTTCAGGGAATCCACCTATGTATTCATCAGGGTTGTCAGATATAAATTCGTCGAATAAAAGAAACGGATCAAGATCTGGTAGCTGCGCACCTCCAATCAGCCGACAGATCTTGACACCAGCGCCATCGCTTGTGACCTGCCCTTTAATCTGCCGAATAACTGTGCAATTATTTGTCTCACTCATAACACATCAAACTCCCAATGGTGATCAGTAATTGTAGCAGCTTCAAATTTTGCCACGAATACTATAAAGTTTTTATTTAAATTAATGAATGATTAGGGAGAAAGCTATGCGCCTGAATGAACCTAGAGTCGGTGCGAAAGAACAGGCAGAATGGGACGATGCCGATAAAGTAATAATGAAGCCTTTTGCAGACTCTGGTAGCGATCATAACGTGTTTAAAACATTGCTACGTCATCCCAGCTTATTCAAGCGATGGTTGGTTTTTGCCAATCATGTACTTTTTAAATCTACTTTATTGTTAAGAGATAAAGAGCTAGTGATTTTACGCGTGGGACACCGATGTCGATCAGGTTACGAGTGGGCGCAACATGAAGTGATTGGAAGAAAAGCGGGATTAGACGATTCGGCATTGCAAAGCGCTATTGAAGGACCGGCAATGGCAGGTCTAAATGACCTAGATCAATGCCTTCTCCGAGCTACTGACGAGTTGCTTGATGACGCCTTCATCAGCGACAGTACCTGGCGTAATTTATGTGCGCATTTAAACCAAAAGCAGATAGTGGATCTGATATTCACGGTCGGCCAGTACAACTTGGTCTCTATGGCGTTGAATAGCCTCGGCGTTCAATTGGATGATGGCTTGTCTCCGGGAAAGTTTAGTCCGGAATAGTACCCTACACCAAACAGAGTTAAGGTTGATAACAAAAGTAGTTATAGATAAAGATAACGCTTTTTGTTGGCCAGTCACTTACGCCCTATACCTATCAACGTCGATGTCCGGAATAACTAGATACTTGCTTCAGTCAGAGAGTTAGTTTGTGTACGAGGAAGTAGTGGGCTCGATCGCCTGAGTAGACGACCGAGCGTTAGGTTTTTAACTGATTCGTTCTAAAATGACCACGGGTATTTGCCTATCACCAGCTTTTTCGGCGTAGTCATTGTACGGAGGGTAAAGTTCGGCAAGCTCGGCCCAAATTTTCGCTCTTTCGGCTCCTTCTGCAATGCGACACTCGGCCTGAAATTCATCGTCAATGACTTGCACGGTCACTTCGTCTTGCGCCATCAAGTTATGGTACCAGCCCGGATGCTTTGGATCGCCACCTTTTGACGCGATAACAACATGACTTCCATCGTGCTCCCCATAAATTAGGGGCATGATTGAAGTTTTCCCCGATTTTCTGCCTACGGTTGTTAGCAGAAGAGTGGGTATTGGTCCCTTCCCGCCTGCCGGCGTTGAATCCCACATATGTCCCGAATGTGGATCCGATAGATATTGCTCGCGGTGGGCTGCAATCCATCCTGTTTCGCTTGCGTCTTTTATTGGGTCGCTCATCCTCTCTCCCTTTCATTAGGTTACTTGGTATTGTTCACGTAATATTACCTTTTTTATTTAGTGAGCGCATTAGCGAATCAGAAAGATTTAGCCTATATTCTCCATTTGCGGTTCGCCGCGTTTACTGTCTATCGTTGAAATGGAGAGCAAGTATTTTGAAAAGTCACCGATTGC
>Ga0222715_10004721_pt1 | contig 11744 bp, 11 predicted proteins | sample C33_9DmetaG_FD_165056 | JGI IMG/M metagenome (GOLD analysis project Ga0222715, IMG submission 165056) | Estuarine water microbial communities from San Francisco Bay, California, United States - C33_9D | ecosystem: Environmental > Aquatic > Marine > Unclassified | place: USA: California...
TAGCGCCGGTAGTCGAGGTAGGAGGCATTGTCGGGGTAGGGCGGTTTTGCAAAAAACGCTTCCAGCGGCAGATCTGAGACAAATTGCGGCCTGTCGTAAACCGCCTTGCCGAAGGCTTTAAGTGGCAGACCCCGCCAAAGTGCCTGTTGGCCGGCTGTGGAATTGACGGTCACAGCGCTGCGCGCGTGATCAAGCAGCTGCGCCAATTTTCCACCGGGCACGTAATCGACACGGTCTGCAATTTTATAACGCGCGGCCAAAGCCGAGATGTCGCGTGCCAGAGCGCGCCGGCCGCTTTCCAAGGGATGCGCTTTGAACACCAAGCGGTGATGACGCGGCGCACCGGCTGCGAAAGCCTTGACGACGTATTGTAGAAATTCTGGCATCGATGCGAAAGGTGAATGCATCAGAAACGCGCTGTCATGCTCCAGCTGCATTAAGACCAAGTGATAGGCTTGACCACTGTTCTTTATGCGGCGTGTCGTGATCTGGCGCTTTAAGATTTCAATTGGGTGGCAGAGCACCCGGCGCACATAGGTGCGAAACTCCTGCGCCACGGTATCTGCCCGGTGGCTTTTGAAGTTGGGATAGGCACGATTGTTTAGCAATATGTGCAAATGATAGACAAAGCTGTAGAATGCATGTTGCCGGATATCGCCCCAATGGGCCGGAGCTTCGGTGAGGTCGATTCTGGCTTTGCGCAGAACCTTTTGCATCTGCGCAACAGTCATCCCCATCAGACGGGAATTCCCATTTGCGCCGCCGCGCTCATAATTAACCCAATAGGGGCGCAAGTAACCTTCTTCAAAAACGTGCACCCGCAAGTCCAAGGCCCTGGCCAGCTTTATGGCCTCAGCATGCACGGGGCGCGTGTCGCCATACAACACGATGTCAGTGATGGATTTCTCCGCGATGATCTTGCGTAATGCGGCAGGCCAAGTCTCTAAGCTTTCGGTATGAGCGATGAAACGTGCCTTATTGTCCCAAAAAAATGCGTCACCGCCATTGAAACCGACCCGCCAAGCGGCAGCGCCTGTTTGTTCCAAAAGCTGCCCCAACTGGCGGAAGAATGGACCATGCGGGCCCTGTAACAGTAGGAAATTGCGCCCGAATCCATTTGCCATTTTAAAATACCCCGCTAAGTGCCGTTTGAAATGGGACGGCTTTTTTGAAAAAATATCTTCGGGTTGTTCTTAATTGCGAATTGTCGCAGTTTCAATTCCAACGGTGACCCTTGCCCCAAGCGGGGTCTGAGGGTAGGGACAGCGCAAAGGGGACCATCATGTTTACGGGTATCATTACTGATATTGGCACCATCCGATCTGTAACGCAGCGGGGGGATTTGCGGATTGAGATTGCCACGGGCTATGATGTGACCTCGGTGGATATGGGCGCTTCTATTGCCTGTGATGGCGTGTGCCTGACGGTGGTGGAAAAAACCTCTGACAGCTTCTGTGTCGATGTGTCCGCCGAGAGCGCGGGATTAACCACTATCGGTGACTGGAAAACCGGCCGGCCGGTCAACTTGGAGCGGGCCTTGAAAGTGGGCGATGAGCTGGGCGGGCATATCGTTTCGGGTCATGTGGATGGTGTGGCTGAGATTGTCGCTCTGCGCGATGAGGGAGACAGCACGCGGGTGACCCTGCGCGCGCCAGAGGCGCTGGCGAAATTCATTGCCCCCAAGGGATCAGTTGCATTGAACGGCACCTCGTTGACTGTGAATGAAGTGAATGGCACCGACTTCGGGATCAACTTTATTCCACATACGAAGGCTGTCACCACTTGGGGTTCTGCGGCAGTGGGCGACCGCGTGAACTTGGAAATTGATACTTTGGCGCGCTACGTTGCGCGCTTGCAAGATTGGAGTTAGGGCATGAGTGATCTGTTACCATTCGAAACACCGGGCGCCGTAGAACGCGATTTGGCTGAGGTGATCTCGCCCATTGAGCAGATTATTGATGATGCGCGCAACGGGCGGATGTTTGTTCTGGTGGATCACGAAGACCGTGAGAACGAAGGTGATTTGGTCATCCCCGCGCAGATGGCAACGCCAGAGGCGATCAACTTCATGGCCCGCTATGGGCGGGGTTTGATTTGCTTGGCCATGACCAGCGAACGAACCGATGCTTTGGGTCTGCAATTGATGTCGAGTTATAATTCCTCGCGCCATGAAACGGCTTTTACGATTTCAATCGAAGCGCGCGAGGGTGTGACCACTGGTATTTCCGCCCATGACCGCGCCCATACGGTTGCGGTTGCGATTGATGCTGGCAAAACTGCCGCAGATATCGCCACGCCCGGTCATGTGTTTCCCCTGCGTGCCCGTGATGGCGGCGTCTTGGTGCGCGCGGGCCATACGGAGGCGGCCGTTGATATCTCACGTTTGGCTGGATTGAACCCGTCTGGGGTGATTTGCGAGATTATGAACGAAGATGGCAGCATGGCGCGTTTGCCCGATCTCATTGGCTTTGCACAGCTGCACGGTCTTAAAATTGGCACCATCTCCGATTTAATTTCCTACCGGCGCCGGCATGATAACCTTGTTCGCGTGAAAGGCGAGGAGCTTATCCAATCCGAGTTCGGTGGTGAGTGGCAGATGCGGATTTTCAACGATGAAACCCAAGGGGCAGAGCATATTGCTCTGATTAAAGGGGATATTAGCAGCGACGCCCCCGTTTTGGTGCGGATGCACTCCCTAGATCCGATGTTGGACATGATTGGAACGGGTCCCGAGGGGCGGGCCTTCGAATTTTCGCAATCCATGAAAATCATCGCCAAAGAGGGGCGCGGCGTCCTGGTATTGTTGCGCGATCTGCATATGAAAATCAGCGCTTCAGATGATGGCAGCCCGCAAACTCTGCGCCAATATGGTGTCGGCGCGCAAATTTTGTCTTCTCTGGGGCTGTCGCAGCTCACACTTTTGACCAACTCACCGGAGCCCAAGATTGTTGGACTTGAGGCTTACGGCTTGGAAATTCTTGGTACACAAAAAATTTCGGGATCGAACTAATGGCCGCAGCAGAGCAGCATCACACGCTTGACCGCCCATCTTTTGACGCGCCCGTCAAATTGCTGATCGTAGTGGCACCTTATTACAAAGATATTGCCGATCAAATGGTGGCCGGTGCTCAGGCCGAGATTGAAGCTGTGGATGGCCAGTGGGAGCTGGTCGAAGTGCCCGGCGCGCTTGAGGTGCCCACCGCCATCGCAATCGCACATCGGCGGGCAGAGTTTGACGGCTATGTCGCCTTGGGCTGCGTGATCCGAGGTGAAACAACCCATTACGAGACGGTTTGCAACGACAGCAGCCGCGCACTGCAGCTTTTGGGCCTACAGGGCGCCTGTATCGGCAACGGAATTTTGACGGTTGAAAACCGTAAACAAGCCGAAGTGCGCGCTGAGACCGCCGGTCAAAACAAAGGCGGCGGAGCCGCCGCCGCGGCCCTGCATTTGATCGCTTTGACACGCAAATGGGGGCAGCCCCAAGGAAAAATTGGATTTTTATCCACTGAGGAGACGGCAAAAGCATGAGCGGTTCTAATTTATCAGGCAATCAAAAGCGCCGTATGAAATCGGCCAGTCGCCTGTATGCGGTGCAGGCCTTGTTCCAGATGGAAGCTTCGAAATTGCCAATTGATGTGGTGTCAAAAGAGTTTGAAGAGCACCGAATGGGTGTTGAGCTGGATGGGGTGCAGCTCGCAGATGGCGATATTGCGCATTTCAATCAGGTGATTGCCGGAGCGGTGAACAATCAAGCTCGGATCGATCAGATGACGGATCGGGCCTTGGTTGCCAAATGGCCCATTGCCCGGCTGGACCCGACATTGCGGGCCCTGTTCCGCGCGGCGGGGGCGGAGTTTGTCGAGGGAGACACGCCGCCAAAAGTGGCGATTGTGGAATATGTTGACGTGGCCTTGGCCTTTTCCCCCGATGGCAAAGAGCGCGGGTTTGTGAATGCGGTTCTGGACCATATGGCCCGCGAGGCACGGCCGGAGGACTTTGCATGAGCGTCATGCCAACTCTCGATTGGGTGAACGATCCTGTGACCAAGCTGCGCGCGGGTTACGCGGCAGAGCGGGCCAGTATTTCGCATTTTTCTGCAGATACAGTCGACATTGACGAGGTTCCTTTTGCCAGCGGCACGGGCCTGTGTTTCACGCCGCAAGAGCTGCATGACGGCGCAGATATCCTCTATTTTCATGGGGGTGGCTGGATCGTTGGCAGCCCTTGGACGCATCAAACTCTGTGTTCATGGATGGCAAAACTGACCGGGCGGCGGGTCTTCGCGGCCCCATATGATTTGGCCCCTGAGCATAAATTTCCTGCGCAAGCAGATCAAGCGACTGAAATCGCAGAGAAATTTTCGGTCGAGCGTGATCAGATCGTGCTGGCCGGTGACAGCGCCGGCGGAGCTATGGTGCTTTGGGCCGCAGGCGGAATGGCGTCGCGTGACAAAATACAAGGGCTTGTCAGCCTTTACGGGGCATTTGGCGGGCTTGAAGGCCCATCTCATGACGCATTTGGCGCGAATTCTGAAGGGCTGAATGATGCCGCGCTCCGGGTGATGTATGGGCATTTGGGCTGTGAAGATATGTTGGAATTTCGGGCCCGCTTGTCAAAGGCAGGCGCGCCCTTGCTCTTGGTGAAAGCTGAATGCGACCCGATTGCCGATGACAATGATTGGTTGGCTGCACATACCCAACACCCGATCACGCATTTATTGGCCAAAGATCAACCACATGCCTTTTTACAAGCCTGCGGCAATGACACATCTGCCGAGGCCGTTATGGGGCAAATCGGGGATTGGATCCGAGGCTTGGTGAAGGTCTAAGCGTCTTAGATCAGTGATCACAGACGCGCTTCAATCGCGTCCCAAATCAACCCGGCCACATTTGTCCCATCGAAGCGTTGCAATTCTTGCAGGCCCGTGGGGGAGGTGACGTTGATTTCAGTCAGATAATCGCCGATCACGTCGATCCCGACAAAAATCTGGCCGTGCTCGCGCAGTAAGGGCCCAATGGCGGCACAAATTTCGAGGTCCCGCTCGGTTAGGCCGATTTTTTCGGGCCGGCCGCCAACATGCATGTTTGAGCGGGTCTCGCCGGCCGCGGGGACGCGGTTGATCGCACCCACCGCCTCACCATCCACCAAAATGACCCTCTTGTCGCCATTGCTGACGGCGGGCAGGAATTTTTGGATGATCAGAGGCTCGGAATTTATCCCGGTGAAGAGCTCATGCAATGAGGCGATGTTGCGATCGTCTGGAGTGAGACGAAACACGCCGGCGCCACCGTTTCCATAAAGCGGTTTGACAATCACATCACCATGTTGCGCGCGGAACGCTTTGAGCGTGTCCAAGTCTCGTGCAATTGTGGTCGGAGGGATTAGCTCCGGAAATTGTAACATCAGGAGCTTTTCAGGGTAATTGCGCACCCAAAACGGATCATTCACGACCAAAGTATCTGATTTCAAAAGGTCCAACAAATGCGTGGTTGTGATGTATCCCATGTCGAAAGGCGGATCCTGGCGCAACCAAACCACGTCAAACGCGTGAAGATCCAAATGCTCTAGCGGGCCAAGATCCACATGGTTGCCGTGCTCGCGCCGAAGTCGCATTTTTTGCCCCTTGGCCGTGACTTTGCCATTTTCAAAGGCGAGCCGGTCGGGCGTATGGTAGTAAATCTCGTGGCCGCGCGCCTGGGCTTCCATCGCCAAATGAAAACTGCTGTCTGCATCAATGTTGATCGATTCCATCGGGTCCATTTGAAAAGCGATTTTTTTTGACATGTGAGTCCCTCAGACAAGTTCCCAGATCGGGTTAGAACTCATTAATGACCCACTCGTGGTTTGGCAATTTGTTTCTGTCGCGGCCCTTAGGCAAAACCCTATTGGATCATGGCATTTTCCATCACTTGAATATGGCCTTGCCCATCAACCAAGTCCACATCAAAGCGCATTTCTGTGGCCAAAGAGCGGCCGGTATTTGCAAGATATTCTGTGGCGGCTTGGTAGAGGCGTTTTTGCTGCCTGTGGCTTAGGTTGCGCCGCGCCGCATCATGGCTCCGGCTCTTTTTCACTTCGGTGAAGATCAACCCATCGCCATCGGCAAAAATAAGATCTATTTCGCCCGCGTCGCCGCGCCAGCGATGGGCCAGCACATGGTGCGCGCGCCCAGCATATTCGGCGATCACGGAGTGTTCAGCGGCCAGTCCGGCCAGATGGTTGGTTGTACCTTGCGCAGCTTTGTAAAACATCGCGTTACTCTTCGGTTTGCACAGCCTGTAATTTGAGGGCCAATTGGTAGATATCGCGCCGCGGCAGGCCATAAGCGCCAGCCACAGCGTCTGCTGCATCTTTCACGCGAAGATTTAACATTGCATGAACAAGCGCCGCCTCAAGATCGCTTTTGTCAACTTTGGCCTCTTGTCCCGCGCCAATCAGCACTACAATTTCGCCGCGGGCGGGGGTTTCAGCGTAGAATGCGCGGAGGCTCTCAACTGGCCCGCTTTGGACGTCTTCAAACTTCTTGGTTAATTCGCGGCAGACCGCCACAGGCCGCGCCGCTCCGCCGGTCGTTTCGATATCGGCCAGAAGCGCGGCCAGCCGTTTGGGGGATTCATACAGAACAACGGTTGCGCGCAGAGCCATAAGTTCCGCCAGCTGCTTTTGGCGGGCCACTTGTTGCGGTGCCAAAAAACCGGCGAAGTGAAATTGATCCGTCGGCAGGCCGGCCACAGTCAGAGCGGCGATACAGGCCGCAGGTCCCGGCGCCGATAGGATGGTTAACCCCTCGCGCCGGGCATCGGCGACCAGTTGATAGCCGGGATCGGCGATCAACGGCGTGCCGGCTTCTGAAACATAGGCAACGGACTTACCCTCCACGACATGCTGGAGCAGTTTCTGGCGGTCCTTGGCCTGGCTGTGATCGTGATAGGCAATGATTCGCCGCCCGGCCAAGGGCACGCCATGAATGTCCAGCAATTTTCGGGCTGTCCGGGTATCTTCGGCGGCCAATACATCCGCAGAGGCTAAAATATCAAGCGCGCGCAGCGTAATATCGCGCGCTGAGCCTAAAGGTGTTGCCACAAGGTATAAGCCGGGCTCCAACTTAATCAAATTATGATTCACCTCTGGACCCCTTTGCGGATTGCAATAAACTGCACTTAACACAGGTCTACCAATCTCTGAAGGGCGCTTTGACTATGAATTTTCTAATCCCATCAATGTCGCATCTTCGCGGCGCGGCTGTATTGGCGCTCTGTGCTTCGATGCTTCTGTCGGCTTGTGTTGCGCCCTCTGGCGGGCCAATGTCAGGCGGTGGCCTCCGGCTTGATGGCAGCAAGACGGTGCAGGTCGCGGTTCTCTTGCCGCTCACAGCGACGGATGAGCGGGTGCAGGAATTGGCGCTTTTTGCAGAGCAAGCGGCGCGCATGGCCATGGCGGATCTTAAAGGCCGGGTTGAAATGCAGATGCAAGTCTATGACACGGCCGGGCTTGAGCCGCAGGCGGCCGAAATGGCTCAGCTTGCGGTACAAGAGGGCGCGCAGGTGATTGTCGGTCCGCTTTTTGCGGGCGCAGCCAATGCGGCGGGTCTGGCGGTTGCCGGCAGCGGCGTGAGTGTTTTGTCCCTATCGAATAATGTCGAGATTGCCGGTGGCAATGTCTATGTCTTGGGTCATACGTTTCAGAACACGGCCGAGCATTTGGCTGCTTATGCATATGAGCAAGGAAAAACACGGGCGCTTTTGGTACATGCCAACACGGTGCCGGGGCAGGCTGGGCGCGATGCCCTCGAGCGGGCCTTGGAAGAGCAAGGCAGTTTCGTGGCCGGTGTAGAGGGGTATGAATTTACGCAACAGGACTTGGTGGATGCGATGAGCCGAGTGGCTGAACGCAATGAAGTCATAGACGCCGATATCGTGTTTCTAACCGCCGATTACGACGGCGGGTTGCCTTTGATCGCGCAATTGCTGCCAGAGGCGGGAGTGGATCCGCAGCTGGTGCAATATGCCGGTTTGGCGCAGTGGGACGCTTTGCCCTCCGCCTTTCATTTACCGGCTATTCAGGGGGGATGGTTCGCCATGCCAAGCCCTGTGCGCAGCGAACAATTCAATGCGCGCTTTCAAACCGTCTATGGCCGCGCGCCGCATCCATTGGCGGCCATTGCCTATGATGGCGTGGCGGCAGTGGGCGCCTCAGTGGCCACGGGCAACCGAGATGCTTTGAACCGGCGGGGATTGACCTTAAGCAGCGGTTTTCAGGGCGCGGCAGGCATTTTCCGCTTGCGCGATGATGGCACGGTTGAACGCGGCTTGGCGGTGGCCACCATTGAAGGCAATAAAGTCGTTGTGTTGTCGCCAGCTCCGGGCAGCTTTTCCAATATCGGATTTTAGGCTTGGAACTGTCCAAGCTTCGCGCGCCCTCGGATCTCATTGTCGAGGCGTCTGACATCTTTGATCGCGAGGATGTTGCCGCCCAGATTGACCGCGCGGTGGCAGATCTCAGTGATGCGGCGGCGATCCGCGGGGCTGTGGTGGGCATTCTGCGCCAGAGCCGTGCTGCAGGGCTGGAGCGGATTTCGGCGGCCTTCTAGGCGGCGCCTTTTGCGTCGCAGGCCGCGACGATGAGCTATTGCTATTTGACCGATTGTGCGGTGGCGGCAGCCTATGATGCGGCACTGCGCTATATGCATCCCCGGCAAGTTGCGACCACCTCTGAGCAATTGGCGATTGTGGCTGTGGGGGGCTATGGTCGGGGCGGCATGGCGCCATTCTCAGATGTCGATTTGCTCTTCGTTATCCCCTATAAGATGACCGCTTGGGCCGAAAGTGTGATTGAAAGTTTGCTCTATGTGCTTTGGGATCTGCGCCTTAAAGTGGGTCATGCCAGCCGCACGATCCGGGATTGTCTGCGCCTGGCCAGGGAAGACTACACTATTCGCACATCTTTGGTTGAGATGCGGTTCTTACTTGGTGACCAAGAGGTGTTCCAGCAGCTTCAAACCCAGCTTCGAGAAAAGCTCTTTAAAGATACCGCAGGCGAATTTACCGAAGCCAAGCTTGCGGAACGGGATGCGCGCCATCTCAAGCAGGGCGGCCAGCGCTATATGGTGGAGCCGAATGTCAAAGAGGGCAAGGGCGGGCTGCGCGATCTGCAATCACTTTATTGGATTGAAAAATACATCAACGGTGTATTTCATGCCGAGCAATTGGTTGAAGCCGGCGTGTTCAGCGCCGAGGAATTCGCCACATTTGAGGCCGCGCAGAATTTTCTTTGGGCGGTGCGTTGTCATCTTCATTTGATTGCCAATCGCGCGATGGACCAGTTGACCTTTGAGTTGCAGGTCGAGGTTGCCGAGGCGATGGGCTATCGCGACCGCGGCGGGCGGCGCGCGGTGGAGCATTTCATGCAGGCCTATTTTCGCCATGCGACAAAAGTGGGGGAATTGACTCGCATTTTCCTGACCGCTCTTGAGGCTGCGCAGGTGAAGAAGGAGCCTGTTTTGCTGCGTGTGTTGCGCCGAAAGCCAAAGTTGAAGCCGGGTTTTTCTGTGTTGCAAAACCGGCTGGCCATTGCCGATCCGGATGCGTTCTTACAAGATAAAATGAACCTGCTTCGGGTTTTTGAAGAGGCTATGCGCACGGGCCTTTTGATCCATCCGAATGCCATGCGGCTTTTGTCGGCGAACCTGCATTTGATAGATGGATCAATGCGCAAGTCGGATGAGGCTATTCGTATCTTTATCGACATTCTGCTGAAACATGGCAATCCTGAGCGGGGATTGCGCCGCATGAATGAGCTGGGCGTTTTGGCGGCATTTATTCCGGAGTTTGAACCGATTGTCGCGATGATGCAGTTCAACATGTATCACTCCTACACGGTTGATGAGCACACCATTCAAACGATCAGCCATCTGGCTGCGATTGAGCGTGGGGAATTGATAGAGGAGCTGCCGGTCGCCAGCGGAATATTGGCCGAGGGTCTGAACCGAAAAGTGCTCTATGTGGCCCTTCTGCTGCATGATATTGGCAAGGGGCGGCCCGAAGATCATTCGGTGCTCGGTGCGAAAATCGCCCGTGAAGTTGCGCCGCGTTTGGGGCTCAAGCCGCGTGAGGTGGAGACGGTCGAGTGGCTCGTCCGGCATCATCTTTTGATGTCCGATATGGCGCAAAAACGTGATATTGCAGATCCGCGCACGGTGCGTGATTTCGCCAAGGCGGTGCAATCGGTTAAGCGCCTGGATCTTCTGACGGTCTTAACCGTCTGTGACATTTCAGGGGTGGGCCCCGGGGTGTGGAATAACTGGAAGGCGGTGCTGATCCGGGCGTTGTACCGGCAAACGAAAAAGGCTCTGGAGACCGGGCTGGAAGATCTCAACCGAGAAAACCGCGGCACCGAGGCGAAGAAAAACCTGCGTAAGGCGCTGCCCGATTGGTCCAAAGCGGCGCTGCGGCATGAGACGAACCGCCATTACCCGCCTTATTGGCAAGGTCTGCATGTCACGGCGCATCAAATTTTTGCCCGGCTGCTTCTGGATATTCCAGAAGACGAAATCCGTATGGATTTGCAGCCCGATGAAGATCGCGACGCAACGCGAATTTGCTTTGCGATGGGGGATCACCCGGGGGTGTTTAGCCGGATTTGTGGCGCTTTGGCCTTGAGCGGGGCGAATGTGGTCGACGCGCGCACCTTCACCAGCAAAGACGGCTACGCCACCGCGGTTTTTTGGGTGCAGGATGCGGAAGGTCACCCCTATGAGGACCTGCGACTTGGACGGTTGGAAAAGATGATTAACGAGACCTTGCAAGGCACGCTTGTGGCCCGTGAGGCCATCCAATCGCGTGATAAAATCAAGAAACGTGAGCGGGCGTTTCAAGTGCCCACCTCGATCAGTTTCGACAATGAAGGCTCTGAAATATACACAATCATTGAGGTTGATACACGCGACCGCCTCGGACTGCTTTATGACCTGACCCGCACGCTGGCCGCGGCCAATGTGAATATTTCCAGCGCGGTGATTGCCACCTATGGTGAACAGGTGGTCGATACATTCTACGTCAAAGACATGTTCGGGCTGAAGCTGCATTCCAAGGCCAAGCGGGACAGTTTGGAGCAAAAACTGCGGGATGCTTTGAAGCAAGGCGCGACGAGGGCGCTATCATGACGATGATGCGGGGGGTCTTTACGGTCGGGTTTTGGACCTTGGTGTCGCGTGTCATGGGGTTTTTGCGCGATGTTTTGATTGCGGGCGCTCTTGGGGCCTCTCCTGTGGCAGAGGCGTTTTTCCTGGCCTTTTCTCTGCCCAATCTGTTTCGTAGGTTTTTCGCCGAAGGGGCGTTTAATATCGCATTCGTACCGATGTTTTCAAAGAAGCTGGCCTCGGGTGATGGGCCGCTGGAGTTTGCGCGGGACGCGTTGTCGATGTTGGCACTTGTGCTTATCGTGCTGAACGCGCTTGCGATGCTGGCAATGCCCTATTTGGTTTGGGCCATGGCAAGCGGTTTTGTCGGCGATGCACGCTTTGATCTAACTGTGGTGTTTGGCCGAATTGCCTTTCCCTACATTCTTTTCATCTCGCTCGCCGCCTTGATTTCGGGTGTGCTCAATTCAGCGGGGCTGTTTGTGGCAGCTGCGGCTGCGCCTGTTTTACTGAATATTTGCTTTATTTTGGCGCTGTTTGCGGCGCAGTGGTTGGGCTGGGATATCGGTTTAACCCTGGCGTGGAGCGTGCCTTTGGCGGGGAT
>Ga0222715_10004723_pt1 | contig 11740 bp, 11 predicted proteins | sample C33_9DmetaG_FD_165056 | JGI IMG/M metagenome (GOLD analysis project Ga0222715, IMG submission 165056) | Estuarine water microbial communities from San Francisco Bay, California, United States - C33_9D | ecosystem: Environmental > Aquatic > Marine > Unclassified | place: USA: California...
ACAAGATCTACACCAATTACACTTCCAGTCAATCCTCTACCAGCATTTGCAATTTGACCGATTGTACCAAAGATTGCCTTTGCAGTTCCACCTTCACCATTTCCACCAAAGATCTTAATCTTTGTACCACCACAACCGCCAAGTTGTGGGGGACCAGCAAAACAGTTTCCAAGAATACTTTGGAATCCAGGAACAGAAACACTTGGATTTGCAAAATCAAAGACTCCGAGAGATCCTATTGCGCCTGCAATGTCTTGAGCAGTGTTAATTGCTGCTTCTCCAATAGTCAATGCTTCGTTGGCAGTCTTCAATATTTCACCGATTGGAGTTCCAGCGTCGTCGCTTGATCCTTTTCCGATTACCCACTCGTCAGAAACAAGATTGAACTCTGGTGCAAGTGCCTCACAAGAAAGAGAGTCCACAAGACCAAGAAATGCATCTGCAGTGCTTCTTAACCAACTAAGGGGACTGAATCCCATTAAGATCTTATCAAGAGCACCAAGGAATGGTTGAAGAAGTTTGGTGACGCCACCAATAATATGATTCATTATTGCACCAATAGCTTGGTCTGCAATACATGAAACAAAGTTAGTTACATTATCGACAATGCTCTCCAAAACTCCCTTAATCATGTCACCAATTCCATTGATCACAGAGTTTGCAATACAAGGTATTGCATCAGATAGTTTCTTAACTGGACCAATAAACAGTGCTTGTGCAATCGTTCCTGCTTTAACTGCTATAGGATCACTACCTGTTGCTGCTAGAACAGTTGCATATACTCCGTCATAAAGAAGTTGCAGTCCACCTTTTAATACTGGTTCAAGTTTATCTGACAACTTCTTTGTCATGTTTTGAACTATACGCGAAGCACCTTTCTTGATGCTTGCAGTCATATTTTCAATCTCTCTATAGAGATCTTTCCTTACATTACCAATCCCTTTATTTACATCACCAAGGAAACCAGTGATTCCTCCAGTAATTTCGTTGACTTTTTTTACGAAATTGTCAATATCATTCTTAATGGTTCTAATTGCACTATCAGTCTTTTTTGAGGCAGCAGTAACTTTCTTACCAATAACACTAGATGAAGTTATTTCTTTCTTCGCTGGATCACCACCAGTTCCATTGTTTCCATTTATTTTATCAGCAGTTGCTTTATCTACTGAACGTGGTGACTTTTGAGCACCAGCATTTTGATCATTGGATTGACTGGTTGCTAATTTTGATCCATCATTCTTAATTCTTCCAGTGTATCCAGTAAAAGGTACGAATGGACCAACATAGTCTGTTGACGGGACAGAAGCAGTTCTTCCAAATACGCCAAGAATAACAGGGATCTGTGCATTGTCGCCATCAAGAAAGAATCCAAGAACAGAATCACCAGGAGCAATTTTTACAGACGTACCTCTGTTTGCCGCACCAGATCCATCACTACAACCAAGCAGTGCCTGTGCCCAAGGTAAATCATCGTCAGGAAGATCTACTACACTATATGGATGATACCCAAGAATACGAACTTTGAAACGATTGCCCCAACCACTTCCATTTGCTTGATTTCCTTGAGCGGATTGTGGAGCAACTTGACCAATCCACCAACGGAATCCGTCTCTTCCAATAAAATTAGTTTTAAGTAAGGATTCTTCTAGCATCAGCTTTCTTTGTTGTTTGTTCCGTATTGACCAAATGTATCTCTAATCAACTTCATAGAGGTATAAGAACCCTCTGTATCAAAGTGATGGCATAGTTCTTTAATCATATATAGACCACTAATATCAGTATCAAATTCTTTCTTTTTATTTACTGTTGTTGCTGGAAATAAACAACGAATAACGTCACCCGCTACTAATTTTGTATTAGAAGGTATCGTAATTGTCATTGTTTGGGTAAACATAATGTTGTATCTCATGATTGCCTGAGATTGATACTTAAATGGATCTGCGTTTTCTTCGGTTGATACATCTTTCTCAATGGTTCCAATGTCAACGATACCAGTAACCATTCTGCTTGGTATGTCTCCAAGAGTTATACTTTCACCCTCCCTGATAGGTGGCATTTTAAATTTTTCACCAAGGTTTTTGGACTTACCTGCATAGTCTCCTAACTTGAATGTACCCTTCTCTGGGTGAGTGAATGCAAATGTAAGAGGATTGAAATAACTTCGCTGTGTTGAGAATTGTCCCAAACGAAGTTTTTCTAGAAGGTTGTTATTTCTAGTTGTGATATGATTCAAAATTTGAAAATCTTGATCATTTTCTGAATCAGAAATCTCTGTTGAGTTATAGGTTGCTGCAGGTTTTTGTGTGATTAACTTGTCAACTGATCTGAAGTGATATCCTTTTTGTGTTTCGTAGAAAAAGTATCCTGCAGTTCCATCACCACTCACGTCTGGCACACCTTTTGATGCTAACCAAGTTAAAAGTGTGAATGGTTTTTTCATATTACCAATGAAACCATACTTATTTGAAGTTGGATCAATGTCAATATTTTTTGATGATACTAGATATTCTTTAATGATCTTCTCTGCTGATCCTGATATTGGAGAAGACGTTGGAAATTTTATGGGAACTCTAGAGGTTTCATTTGTAATTGCTTCTCTTGAACAGAGATTTAATACAAATGATTCCTGATTATCAGTTTTTATAACGTTAGTAATACTAGAAACATATAATTGTTTTCCATTTCCAGAAAAATCTAGTCCGGGATTATTATCAGAATTGCCTCTTATCTTGATTGATACTCTCTCACCACCTCTCAATGGCAATCCTTGATAGACACCCTTTCCGTCAATGACGTTACCAGTTGTAGTTATCAGTAATTTTACAGTAATTGTTGGAGAAAAAACGTCTTCATAATATTCTATCGCCTGAACACCTGGTCTTAAGTCTATCGTTCTATTTTTATTTGTAGTCGATTCTATAAGAATCTCATCATATTGTGAACTATCTGATGCTGCCATTATACGTTTCCTAGTTCCGTTAAGAGTATAAGATTCATGAATCTATTTAACTCATCACCAGTAGATAATTCTACTGATTTTGAAGGTGGTGGAGGTGGTCCACCACCCTCTCCAACAGATTGTTGTCTACCTGGAGGAAGAGTTGGGTCAATCATTGGAACTGGAATAGTTTTTGGTTGTCTTGTTGGAGTTAATTTCTGTGCTTGATTTGTTGTAGTTGTTTCTGTGGTTGTTTGTGTTGACGATATTTTTGCTGCCGTTGCTGGTTTTGATACGCCTTTAATCTCAGTAGAAGTAAGTCTGATTAAGGCAACATATGGATCTGCTTGCAGGTTTCCTCCATATGACATTTTATTATATCTGGAATCTGCTTCAAAGTGAATATGGGGTCCTGTCGATCTTCCTGTGTTACCTGTAATTGTAAATGATGTACCTGCTGGTACTTTTTCTCCTTGTTTGGTTATTAAGTGTCTAGAACTATGTGCAAATCTTAATTGAACTTTCAGAGATGGAACCCAAACGTCAATGACATGTCCATATCCATAACGTTCATACTTAGTGCCAAGTATTTCACAATCAACTCTCAAAGAAACATAAAGACCTGAAGCACAACCAATGTCAATACCACCATGTTGACCATGACTTCTTGGTACTCCTTGAAGACTGGTAATAACTGCTGGAGCACCAACAACACTACTTACATTCTCACCTTTTCTATAACGTGTACTCTTTTCTATTTTTGGTGCTGGACCAGAACGGAATGTTGGATTTGGTTCTTCCTTAAATTTCTTAAATGCTGCTTCTACTGCTTCTGGTTTAATTGTAGCTTTATTTCCATTATATCCTCTATAATAACTCTGACCTCTTTGGATAGATTGAACATAACCTTGAGTGGGTGCCAATACTGGAATACCAGCAAACTCCATTGCAAGTCTTCTTGCTGCTTCAGTTGGATTATTAATAATCATATCAGCAGTAATTCCACGACCTCTGATCAATGCTAATGCAATCTTATCTTGATTCTCTGGGCTAAAAAGATCTTTATCTGGATTCAATCCTGCTGCTTTTGCTTGACCAATTGGATTTGTGAGTTGATATCTACCAATAGCACCCCTTCCACCTTTAGTGCCGACTGCCCTATTCGCCTGAGCAATCGTCATACTTGTTAGATTGGGATTACTATCATTAGGAGCAATAGACGTGTACCCACCCTCTGCACTTCCAATAAGGTCTAGAACAGGTTTAAATCTTCCAGCAGCTGGTGTTGATTCGCTACCTCCACCTCCTACAGTAGAATCACCAGAGTCTCCTGTAATAAGTTTCTTTAGAAAAGTAGAAAGGTTAAAATTTTCAAAATCTTTAATCATTTTTTGAAGATCATTCAATATCCTTTGTGATGAACTTTCTACTTTATTTCTATTTTTTTCTGCCTCTGTTAATGTCCCGTCATTCGTAATTCCAAGTATTCTATTTAAATAAACGTCAAGACTTATGCCAAAATCTGAGAAGAATTCGCTTATACCGTTACTCCAGTTTTGCAATATGCTATTTAATTTGCGGATTCTTTCAATTAGTGATTGGACTGATTTAATAATTACTGGAAGATTAGTTAGAATCCATCCTACAAAAATAGTTCCAACAAAGTCCATAACTCTGCCGAGAAATCCCTTCGTGCTCGCAGATATTCTTCTTGTTGCACTACCAACTATACTACCAATCTTTCCAGACTCAATTATATCTTCTCTTTCTTTTCTTTGAACTGATTGTCTTCTTGCTTCAAATAATTCAGATTTTTTTAGAATAGATTTATTCTTTTCTCTGTTGCCAGAATCTAAGTCTTTTATAATATTAGTAGATGTTGAATTAGCACTTCTCAATCCATCGTTAAAAGACATTAGAGATTTTCTAATGTTCCCTAAGCTGTCGCTACTTTTTAGAAGAGATCTTTGTGCTTCTGCCATTATCCTGGGAGTACGTTAAACATGGTTATTGTATTCAACCTGTAAATATTACTTGAATCACTGGTTGAAAAACTTGGAACATTACCAACTGAACCAGTTGATCCAGTTACAACTTTTGGTGGAGAAGACTGTCCCCCTTGTCCAGATGGTATCGCTATAGGAATAATGTTAATCGGTTGTTCTGGTGGTGGTTGAGAAACTTTTTCTGCAATTCTATTTGTTTTCTCAACTGGAATAATATTAGAAGGTAATTTTCCAAGTTTGCTAATATAATTTTCGGTATCAATAAAGGATTTAACCTCACCAACAGTGAATCCCATTTCAAGGAGTGTTTTGTCTCCAGGGTTAATTTGTCCAGGACTTAATCCCCTTGACGGATCACCCTCTAATGGAACTTCTGCAGATTTAACATCTGTAATTTCTGATCCTGGTGTTGCTGTTAATTGAATTTCTCCCTTATGTTCATCTGATTCTGGATCAATTTTCTTTCCAGAAAGATCCTGCATTGGTTGAACTTTTGGTTGTGAAGCGCGAGAACTTATATTCTTGTTTTCTGTTGAAAAAATACTTTCCCCTTTACGTAGACTATCAAAAAATTCTACTCCACGCTGCTCTACAATATTAGCAGGCATTACATATTCTTTGTTTGACAACCATGCAAGAATCTGATCAATTCCCTCTTTACCATTTACCAAACCACCTTCATTATATCCTTGAGCACCAGGTGGTTTGGTTGGATCTGGTGGTGGAGGTGCCCCTTGTGGAGGTGGTTGAGTACCAGGTGGTCTGGTCGGATCTGGTGGAGCAGGAGGTTCTGGTTCTGGTTCTGGATTGGGAATCTCTGGTAGTTCGTTTCCAATGAGTGGAATATTTTTTATGTAATCATTATAAAATTCTATTGCAGTATTCTTAATAATAGTAAGAAAATCTCTTCCTGGTTTTGTAAACAATCCGACTGCAGCAAGTCCTGCAAGTAAAATACCAATTCTTCCAAAAGTTCCACTAAGAATTCTTAGAGCACCATTTGATGCAACAAAAACTCCAACAATAACACCGAGACCTTTTAGTACGTTTAACTTTACTTCATTAAGTTTTTCTGTATTGCCTTCTGCTTGTGCATTAATTGCATCAATTGCTTGAGTTGTTAACCAACCACCAATAAGACTTAAGAAAAATCCACCAAGACTTCCTAACGTAAATTGTGCTTTTGTTGCTAATTTTCGTGCAGGTTCTACAGCAGCATTTTCAATTTTCTTTTCAATTATACTTTCTTGCCCTTGGCGCAATTGTTCTTGTGCCAGTCTTCTTTCTTGTGCCTGTTCTGATTCTTCTTTTCTTCTTTCTAATGCCTGTGAGGTTGCTAAATTTGAACTAATTACTCGAAGAGAATTGTTTAGAGTAACAACCTGCTGATTTAGATTGTTTATACTACTTGCAACTAATCCAAGTTGTAATGAATTCTGATTGAGTAATTTTGTTGTAACTGGATCTGGCTGACTGCCAGCAGCTGCCGTAGCACGGGCATCTGCTGCACCCCTACTATAAGCTTCTGCCTCTTCTTTTGAATTAAATAACCCACCTGATGGAGTTGGTTCAGCCATTTTGCTGTGCTTTTAGATTTTCCTCTTCAATATATTGTTGAAGGAAAGATAAGTAAATATCTTTCTCCCAAGGTATCATATTTTCTAATTCTGTCAATGAATATTTATGGTGCTGCATCAAGGCAAAATTAACCCGAAAGTATGACTCAAGGTCAGTATGAGCCATACTTACGCGAAAAAACTTGCAAGTCCCTCAAGAACAACGTCACTTTCAACTTCAGTGTTTGGATTTTTAATTGTGATTGTATGTGAAAGTTTGGGCATTGTTGTAAAGAATTTCTCAATTTCTTTGAACTGTTTGGAATTCAACTGTTCAACAAATTCACGAAGTTCTTTTTTGGTGCAGTCCTTTGCAGACCAAGACTCTTCTTCACTATAAATTTGCTCAATAGAAGACATAATCACATTGAATGTTTCTTCAAGATTTACATCACTAATAGAGAAGTTATTCTTTACGAATTCTTCCATTGAAGGATACTTCATTCTCAAAGTCAGATTATCATCAAGTTTGATATCTTTAGAATGATCCTCGTCAATCAAAACTTGAATTTCGTCAAGATTAATTGTTACAGGAACCTTTGTTGTTCCATCGTCTGGGCAGGTTACTAAAACTTCTACCTCTTCTCCAACAGACTTTCCACGGATATTGAGGAACAAATATTCAATGTCAAAAGTTGATAATTCGTTAACTTTCACACCTCTACTAAGAATACATGACGAGATAACATCTTGCACAGCATTAGCAATCTGAGACAAATCTTCTGTCTCCATAGCAATGATTAAGACTTTCTCCTCTCTGACTAGAAATGGTCTATACTTAATTTTCTTTCCAGTCGAAGGAATTACCAACTCATAAGTTGGCGTATTAATTTTTGGTAAAGGCATTACAATCCTTACAAATCAGTTAAAATTATTTAGTGACCCATTTTGAGGGTTATTATATTTTACGGGATTGACTGATGGTAGACTGAGTAACTGCAGTTGAATTTAATATAGTGGTGTTTCCTTTACCAAAATAATCAGTACCAGTAAGTTTTACAGCTGCTCCATTATCTAACTTATTAGAAAGATCTGCAGTCTTACCACCAGCATAGGTAAGATTTGCATTGTTTCTCTGTAAAGCGTCTGCTCCAGTTCCAGTTCCAGAAGGACTTCCATCCTTGTTTCCAGTAATGTTTAGGAATTGTGCCAAAGAACTTGATTGACCAGAAACATATCTTTCATATTGGAATGTTGCTGATATCTTTAGTACATTGGATCCATCATAAGAAACGGTGGTGGAATCTAATGACAGTGGATACAATCCGAAGAATCTATATTCAATATATTTTTTATGGTCCTTTTCAAATTTTGTAATTCTAGTTTGATCACATTTGTATTGATCTGGATATTGCATTCTATAATAATATCCAGGAGTTAAATTACTTACGGCATCTGGACCAAATTCAGTACCACTGGACATAAACTCCATCCAGTGCTCAACAAACTTCAGTGCTCTATAATTATTGTCACAATAGAATTCCAAACTCATTGGCGTATAAGTTCTTGTGTGTGCAAATTTCTCTACAACGCCCATGTAATTGCCAACAACATCTGCTGTAGCAAATCCACTACCAGGAAGAATTGCTTTGCTGCATAGCAGACCTATTGTTTCGCTAATATATCTGGAATCAATGCCCCTTTCTGCCAAGTATCTTCTTAAGTTCCCTGGAAGACCAGCAAACTCAACCATATAATGGGAAGTTAGAGCGACGTTCCCTATAACTGATTTGAGTTCAGATATCTTTTTTGGTAATGGTCTAGGCACTCTAAATATCTTATAAGTGATTGTTTAGTTATTTAGATGTCATATAAGGGAAAATACAAACCTTCATATCCTCAAAAATACAAAGGCGATCCCACCAATATCATCTATCGTTCCTTGTGGGAACGTAAGTTTATGGTTTATTGTGATACAAATGAAAATGTATTGGAGTGGCAATCAGAAGAGTTTTGTATTCCCTATCGTTCTCCGATTGACAATAAAGTTCATAGATATTTCCCAGACTTCTTTATTAAGTATAAGGATGCCAATGGTAGAATCAAATCATCTTTGATTGAAGTAAAACCACTACGTCAATGTGCTCCCCCACCCAAACCCAAGAGACAAACAAAGAAGTATCTTGGTGAGGCATTTGAATATGCCAAGAATCAAGCAAAATGGGAAGCAGCAAGAGAGTTTTGTAAAGATCGTATGTGGGAGTTCAAGGTTCTAACAGAAAAAGAACTTGGTATCAAGTAATGGCACAACAAAAGAGAGAAACACTCTTACAAGCACAAAGAAGAAAACTTGCTGAACAGAGAGCAGCAAAAGCAGCAGCTGAATCAGCAGAAAGACCCACAGATACTGATGAAAATCGTAATAGAGTACGTGTAGTTGCAAATAGAGTCATTGGTGTTAGAGATCCTGACATTGTAATGGATCAACTTCTTAGAGTCTTGGAAAAATCTGAGGCACCAATTCCAGGAAAATTGTATGTTTATAAGTATGTTGCTATTACACCAGGTTTGAGATATGATAGGAATCCTGTTGTTCAAATGCGTAATCTTTCAGATAATGGATGGGTAGCACAGAACTTTCATTGGTTAGGTCGTGGACAATCAATAAGAAATTATCTTGCAAGTGAAGTTATTTCTGACGGAATTTATGAAATCTATCCCTCAGAATTAAGAGACGTTATGATGTTACCTATTAGAGATTTTAAAGTAGGTAGCTAAATACCTAAAAAGACCTATAATGGCAATACGTCCCTCTGGTAGAGAAGAAATGGTAGCGGCGAATATCGCCCGCGCCAGATCTAATAGAATAACACCTAAACCTGCTGCTAAGGCTCAAGACGCTGCAAAGTCTAATGAGCAGGGTGGTGGTTCTAAAGCAAGTCCTAACAAAGAGGATAATGGACCACAAGTCTATAGATATCCATATAAGGCATTGCATGATACCACGGATGCTTTATTGATTTCAATATACGAACCAATGAGAACCAGTGATGTTTTTGGTTTAAAGGATGTATTTACCGCTGGCAACCTAGATATTACAAAAATAGGAATTCCAAATTTCTCTGAACAATTTGAGAAAGAATCTAGAGGTAGAGAAGACAAAAAGAGAAAAACAAAACTTCAGTACATATACCTTCCAATACCTCAATCTGTATCAGATACCCTGAATGTGTCTTATTCTGAAGATACTTTGAATCCTTTACAAGCCGCAGGGTTGGCTGCAGTCTCGGGCTTTACTGATAACCCTGAAAAAGCAACAAAAGAAAGTATTAATGCTGTTAATAAAATATTTGAAGGAGAAATTAAAGGATTATCTGAAGAAGCTAAAAAAGCAGTGATAGCTGGATTCAGTGGAATAGCGATTAATAATCTTGGTGCCAATGTATCACCACAGTCACTGATTACAAGGGCAACTGGACAAATTTTACAGTCAAACTTGGAGTTATTGTTTAGTGGTGTTACTTTGAGATCATTTCCCTTTGTCTTTGATTTTGCTCCAAGAGATGAGGAGGAAGGTTATCAAGTAAAAGCAATCATTAGAGCACTTAAGCAAGGAATGGTCCCCAAAAAGGGAGATGCTTTATTCATTGGATCACCAAAAGTATTTCAGTTAGAGTATATTACTGGTCAAAAAGCACATCCATTCTTGAACAAATTCAAGGTATGTGCATTGACTAGTATGGCGGTTAACTATACTGCTTCTGGAACATATGCAACTTATGCAGATGGAACACCAGTTCACATGCAAGTTACATGTACATTCCAAGAGATTAATCCAATCTACTCTGAAGATTATGATGAAAAATATAGTGGACCTTATGCACCTGGTAATGACCCTGCAAATTCTGGAGTTGGTTACTAATGTCGTACTTTAGAGAACTTCCTGATATTTTATATCAGTCAAATCTTTTACATAAAACCTCTTCTAGAGAATATGTAAGAATCAAAAACTTATTCCGTAGAGTCAAACTTCAAGATAAAATTTCTGATAAAGTAGGATTCTTTGATAAGTATACAATTCTGGATATGCAAAGACCAGATATTGTTGCAGAAATCTTTTATGGTTCTGCTGAACTTGATTGGATTGTAATACTTACAGCAGGTATTACCAATATTAAAGATCAATGGCCTCTTTCCAACTATGATCTCTACAGATACGTAGAAAACAAATATGGTCTCACAGAAATGAACAATGTTCATCACTATGAAACCATTGAAGTCAGAGATTCAAAAGGAAGGTTGATCTTACCTGCTGGACAGATTGTAGATCAAAACTTCACAATTGCTCCTCCTTATAACGCTTCTACTGAAGCAAATTATTATACGGGAGTCAGACCACAGTCTGATAATATCGATTACAAAACGGTATCTGGTGATATCAATCCTGTAATTGGTGTTAGTAACTATGAATATGAAACAATAAAAAATGAAGAAAAGAGAGAAATTGAATTAATGAAACCCTCTTATCTTCAGCAGTTCTTAAATGATATGAGAAACATAATGTATTATGAGGAAAGTTCCAGATATGTTGATAGTAGATTAATCTACACTGACAACTCTCGTCTCATCGGTCCATAAAAGTTTTAGTTTCTTATCAAACATCATAACATATCGGTGCTTGCGGGAGCGGTCTTTCCATTCTCCCTCAGCACCTTTTATTTTGCCGCGTGAATGCTTGGTGCCGTCGGAGTAGTAGAAGTCTTTCTTAGCATCTGTAAGCCCACAATATTTAAAGTTGCAAGCACGATAAATTGTACCGTCGTGATACTCAGAATCAGCATAAGAAATGATCGCTGAGACTTCTGTGTCCTTGCGAAACTGTCTAATCGCTTTTGCAACGAACCAAGAAGTAATGTTGTACTCTTGTGACTGCGTATCTGGATGGATGCAGAGTCTAGAGAGTTCGAAGAGTCTTCGTTGTTCATTTCTTCCAAGACCAAATGCTCCTTGTGCGACTTCTGGAACGGGGAGTCCAGTGAATATAATGACTCCCTGAATACCACCAATATTTAGAGGAGAAAACTCGTTTTTCTTATAAAGACCGTAGTTATATCCTGATTTAAATCCTTTTGAAATGTCTTTCAAATAATGAAACCGCAGAAGTAACTCTGCGGCTTCGGATTTACTTACTCGGTCAATGTAATAATCGTTTTTCACTTGAACAGTAAGTTAATGTATGC
>Ga0222715_10004725_pt1 | contig 11739 bp, 10 predicted proteins | sample C33_9DmetaG_FD_165056 | JGI IMG/M metagenome (GOLD analysis project Ga0222715, IMG submission 165056) | Estuarine water microbial communities from San Francisco Bay, California, United States - C33_9D | ecosystem: Environmental > Aquatic > Marine > Unclassified | place: USA: California...
GAGATACTCATGGGCATGTCCTTCAAAAATTAGAATCATTCGCATCCATGAAGAAACCAAAGTAATCGAATACAATGATGTAGAACACAGATTTACCATATCAGACCCAACCATGCACGAAGGTAGATTCAACTATGGTGCTCATATATCAGACATAACAATATCAAACCATGAACCATTAGAAGAAGAAATGAAACACTTTTTTGAATGTATTGTGGAAGATAAACCTGTGCTGTCAGATCAACACAACGGATTAAAGATCACTAAATTTACTGATGAGTTGGACCGTGCTTTGATTGAAAGTATGCGTCAAGAAACTCCCAATCCATAATACGATACAAGTCATCACCGCTGTCTACAAATTCAACAGCATCTCTGGCTCCTTGGATGTTCCATTCTGCATGATCACCATGTGCAACTGTAAGCCATCTATTCAGAAGTGTGCGATTTTCATTTGCGTCACTGTTAGCGATGGCATTGGATGATAGTTTCACACACTCTCTGAATGCTGTTCTCCATGTTTGGTATGGTGAAAGATTGTATTTGGCTGTGCAACTCCTTTGATTGACCACTTTGATTGGAAATGAAGTAGTGTAGTCCAAGGCATACTCATCTGCATTTAAAACAATATCGCAGTTGTACATCACAATGCCCATGTGTCCATATTCCCAATCTATTACAGGATTATAACAATTAAAAATATAATGGCTGGGCACACTCAATCGGTCATGCTGAAAATCAAATGTGAAGTTGGGATCAACTTGTGTTTTGGCAAACACAGCATAGTAATAGCCTGTGGTGCTCATTTGAGCTGCCTGCTTGAGTGCATTGATCATGCCTTGTACACCGTGCAACCTTTTGGTTCTTGGAAACCTTGTTTTTAACAGTTGATAGTTTTGCTCTGCTTCTAACTCGTCATATGAAATAAACACAATGTCATGGTCTTGGTGTACAACATCAACAGGATATGTTTGAATGTGCGGATAGTCATACACTTGATCAACAATAAATGACTTGGCTTCTCTAGGCACACACATTACAGATCGATTACTGCCATAACAGTCTATATGGATATCATCCCATCTTGAAGGTTGATGATTATCAACATCAAACTCTGTACCTTGTTCAACAAACCATTCATAATGATGAGTAAATGTGTGATTCTTTACCGCATCAGCACAGCCTGTAGCAGGATTGAATTGATTGATAGGTAATGGTTGCATCCGAACTTCACTGTGATACTTGATATACTCAAACCATTCTAACTTTTGTAGTGTAGGCATTTGTTTAAGAAATTCTTTGCGTGGAATAAAAAATGTATAACCATACTTGTTATCCTGTGTGGTCCATGCATGCACAAATTTTTCTTCTCCTATATCAGGATGCCATGTAAAATCAAATGATGAATAGTCACATACAGAAGCAGTTACCCAAAAATAATCTGCATCTGTTTTATTACAACATCTTTTGATAAAGTTAAAAAAATTTGAAAACATTCTCACACCTTCGCCTTCTTCAGGTTGAAGGTTGGTTGCATGAAAGACAGGATGTGATGCTGTTCTTTTTACTGTGCGTTCATGAAACTGCCATGGTGAATTAGCATCATGTTTTTTGTTTACAAGATATGTGTGTGAATTTTTTGTGTGTTGATCTCCAAACACTTGTACACAATAAGATTCCCATTCAGGAGTATGATAATCAAAATTAAAATTTGAATAATCATTATCTGGATATGTCAGCCAATACCATTCTGTGCGGCTAGGATAATCTGTCAGTGTGCCGTTGTATTCAAAACGATCATACATTATGAAACCACCTTGATATCATATTCACTTTCAAATTGATCTGCATCTTCTCGAGTGTTTACCATAGGCTTGCCTCTGATGTTGAGTGATGTGTTTAGTAGCATAGGGCATCCGGTCTTGGCGTACCATGCTTCCAACAGTTTCCTAAAACCAGGTGAATCCGACTTTCCCACAGTTTGTATTCTTGACGTGCCATCCACATGTACTATGGCTGGAAAATCATAAGGACGTTTGCACTTGCCCACGTACTGCATGTAGGGTGATGCATTGGTTTTTACATCAAAATACTCATGCAAATGTTCTTCTAGTATTGCAGGAGCAAAAGGTCTAAACTTTTGTCTCCGTTTGATTTCATTAACTCGATCCTTGATATCATGCCCTCTAGGGTCTGCAAGTAGCGATCTATGGCCTAATGCTCTGGGTCCAAATTCAGCACGACCCGACGCTACACCCACCATTTTATTGGTGTATAATTCCTTGATACAAGCGTCTACAGGGTATGGATAGGCAATATTAGTGCCAATATAGGGTCCAGGCCAAACCAGGGGTTTTTGAAGGTGTGTAAGTGCGGCTCCCAGCGAATTACCACAATCTCCCGGGTTGGGCATAATCCATATATCCTTACAGATATCCAGCAGTTTGGTATTTGCCACACAGTTGAGAGCAACACCTCCCTGGTAAACCAAGTTGTTTATGCCTGTGTGTTGAATAGCTCTACTCACATAATCAACCACAAATTCTTCACAAATGTGCTGTATGGATGCGGCAATATCCATAGGATCAGCATCAGGCAAATAATTGCCTATGCCTTTGTGAACGTTTTGTTTGAGTTTGAAGGGATGATAGGATTTGATAAAATCACGTTTGATTATTTCTGCATAAACAGGATTGCCCCAGGCTGCCATGCCCATGGTGATATATTCTTCATCCATTGGTTTTAATCCTACTCGTTTAGTAAAAGCAGAATACAATAATCCCATCGATGATGGATATCGTGTTTCATAACATTTTTCTAACAGATTGTTTTGATACTTCCATGTAGAGCATGTGGTCATTTCTCCTATAGCATCTATCACAACAACTGTTGCATCCTTAAATGTTGATGTGTATGCACCGGCACAGGCGTGAGCATAATGATGATCGGTATAACTTACAGGTGCTCTTAGACCAAACTCCCACAAATATTTTTTTGGGTTCGGATACCATTTATTATAAAATATTTCTGTTGATACAATTTGTCTTAATCTTTTTTTCCATGGATCTTCATACCATATAATATGATCCGGATGGCCGTATCGGATTGCTTCACGCAAAAGTTTTTTGTTGATGTGTTTGTCGTGTTTTATGCCAGAATATCTTTCGGAATGAGCACCAAAAACGATTTCGTCATCCTTGATCACGCTTAATCCAGCATCATGGAAAAGAGCAGATATACCCCAAATAATTCTAGACATTAATAAATGAAAGGATCTTTTTTCTTTAATTGTCTTATTTTTTTTCTATACGCAAGTTCTAATTTTATTTTTGCTATGAGTTTTTTAATCCAATTAATCATACTATACCTCTCTTGTCCACCATTCATACATTTCTGTATCTTGGTTTAATATTTTATCAAAAGTTGTTGATTGTGTTCTAATATTTTCTAAATGCAAAATTCTTCTTTTTCCTTTTGCAAATCCTAATTGGTATTCATCCGGCCATTGTTCTTCGAATGTGGGTCGCTTTTTGAGTTGTTTTAACATATCAATCATACCCTGTTGTCTCCAAGTTGCACGATGTTCTATTTTAGCAAGTATTTCGTCAACTTTTCTATCTAAAACTTTTCTTGGTAAACACATTGGTGCCATCATTATGTCAGGCGAAAATGCAAAACAAACCTTGGATATTATTACACAATCATATTGTAAACTTAGATCAAACATCTTTTCAACTTCAAACAAACCAGGTGTTGTAAGGGTAAAATCTAATTGCATTTGACGTGGATTTCGCATATGATTTGCAAAACCTAAACCATATTCAAAATTTTCTTTGAATTGATTCCAATTTAGACCAGTTCTAATATATTCTCCTATTTCGCCAGTACCGTCAATAGATGCACACATCTGCCATGATTTAAAATTTATTAATAAATCTTTGAACAAATCAATTCCTTTAAATTTTATTCTAGAAAGATTAGAATTATATCTTGCGTGAACATCATTTGCATGTCCTATATCAACCATGCGTTTCATGTATTTCCAATGCTCATCATACATCAGCGGTTCTCCGCCAACCCAATAAACTTCTTCAATCCTTTTTGATTCAACTGCTTCTGCAAATTCTTTTTCTACAACATTTTGAGTAAATTCTTGAATTCGTTTTTTGTTTTCAGGTTTCATCCAAATGTTTACATCAGTGATATACTTGTGTTGTTTTCTGTCTTCAGCTTCCCACTGTGACGACAACATGGATCCGCACATTCTACACTTGAAATTGCATAGGTTTGAAAATCTGTAATCAAAAGATATAGTTTTAAGTGTGGTTTCCCCTTCATCCGTGGTGTTTTCATATGCAGAATCTATGTGTCTGCCAAACAGTGAATTAAAATAATTTCTATAAGTTGTGGTGTGCAACAAACTTTGATCACACACTTTGCACTCGTCAAGGTTTTCGCCACGCAACATTCTTGCTCTGACAGATTTCATGTGATCTGAATTCCAATGTTCTTCCAGAGTCATTGGATCGTATACACCACTGCCTTCTGCTGTGTCAATGTACTGTGTAAATGTTTGAGCAGGTTCAGTTGATGCACAACAAATTCTTCTTTCAGACTGCGGCGAAATATAAGTGTGTGTCCATGGAGCCATGCAAAATGTTTTGTTGCCTTCAGATGGTTTTATTTTCATATCATACCTTCATATTCAGGATGTACAGCAACAAATAATTGATTTCTGTAATGATCACTAGATTTGATTTTTTTACGTCTTTGCCAGTTCATTTGATCTGTTGCTAGATCATTGTGCATCATAAAAGTCACTGCTTTGCCTATTTCTTTTCTCATTTTTATAGAGCTATTGGAACCTAACAATTTAGATTGCACCTTTATTTTATAATTATTTGGAAGGTATTGGACATTCCACTCTTTAGATTCATGCAGATAGTTGAAAAAAACATAATCAAAATCTTGCGATTCTATCCATTTACAAATTTCAGGCATGTTGTAAATGTTTTGTATGTTTATAGTGCAACAGATTTGTGTTTTTATAGAAGTTGTTGACTTTAATGCATTTATTTTTTGTATGTTTTCTACAACTTCACTCCACACAGCTCCATACCTCTGATATTCAAATCTGTCACCAATATCATCGATAGAAAATGCAATTTCAACCAACTTGAAATGTGGCCATATGTTTTTTATAGCATGTTCAGGATATGTTGTACCATTGGTGTTATAATGCACTGTTTGTTTTTTACTATGACCCAATTCTACACTTTTTTCTAATAGATCAAAGTGTTCTTTGATTAAAAAGGGTTCACCGCCAGTAAATTCAAAATAGTCAATATCAGGCAATAATTCTATAACTTCAGACCATAAATTGTGTTTTTGTCTAGGCCATTGACCTGCTGTTAAAAAATTTTTAGCATCTGTGTTTCCAAGATCTATTTCTTCCTGTGCCCATTTTGATGATGACCATACTCCACATATCCTACATTTTAAATTACAAATGTTTCCTAGTTTTAAATCTAAAAATTTTAATTTTTTATCTGTGTATTTGAATTTGTCATTTGATATCATGCGTTTGCTGTATCCGCCGGCTGATTCTAATGCCCAACATTTTTTACATGTATCGGGTTTTTTACCTTGTAAAAAATCATTTCTCAATTGATCCATGTACTCACTATTAAAAGCGTCTTGAATAGTATCACCTTCTGCAACCTTGTACAGTGAACCATTAGGTTTTGTTATAGATTCTTCAGCCAGACAGCAAGGTCTAAATTCACCAAGTGCTGTGGTTTCTAAACTCATCCATGGTAATGCACACAAGTTAGACATCTAATACCTCTTTTAATTCTGGAAAAATCTCATAAGTTTTTTGATCGCGCCTTGTATCTAACAAACGGGTGTATTCTCTAAACTTGCCCAAATACTTTGTGTTATCTGTTGCAGACATCATGTTGATGCCAGATTCAAACCCTTCTACTGCTCTACCAAGAGTGTCCAAAGGTTTTATGATTGCTATGTGTTCACGATACTTTTCAATTGTTTTTTGTTTTACTTTTTGTGGCAAAATATCAATTCTGTAGTGCATAGGATCTTGTACCACATTCATATTCCAATCTTTTGCACTGATATATCCTTTTGTAATCCAATCTTGATGAAAGTCTACCACATGAGCATGATTAAAGGCACTCAAAGTGCATGAAATATAAAAATCAACATTAGGTGCTTTCTTTAACATTTCCTCTCTGTTATGCTCAACATCTGACCACACTGTGCCATTCCTTAAAAGTTCTGCTCTAGCACCCATGGCATCTAGTGAAGCACCTACAGAAACATCTTTAAATTCGGGCCATATATCTAAAACATTTAGATCTTTGTATTGCAAGCGAGAAAAGTTTGTATTGTACACTAATCTAACTTGATCTGCTTTACCTATGCGTATCAATTCTTTTAAAATATTATAATGTTCTTCCATTATCAATGGTTCACCACCAGCAAAATATATTCTTTCTACCATCGGAAGATACTGCACTAATTGTTCATAGGCATCTACTTTGGTCTTGCCTGCATATGTTATTTTGTCATGATCTGGTTTACCCCATATAGCAACTTGATCATCATACCAATTAGACGAAAACATAGAACCGCAAGTTCTACAACTCAAATTGCATAAATTAGAAAATCTAATGTCCCAATAAATCATATTAACATCAGGAAAATTTCCCGATTCATCTGTTTTTTGTATTTTGTCTATGTGATGACCAAAATGAATATTTGATGATTGGCGCAGTGAAGTCCATCCTAATTGATCTTGTTCATAACATTTTGCACATTCAGGTGATTTGATTTCATTTAGCATGTTTTGTCTAATTTTCTTTTGTGCATCCGAATTCCATGTTTCTTGTATTGTATTTTGTTTTAAATCACCTATAGGCATTTGATGTTCAGACACACAGCAAGGATAGGCTTTTCCGTTTGCGTATGCATGAAGATGAGTCCAAGGCAACATACAAAACACTTTACTGTCATTCAACAAAAATTTTTCACGATCTTGCAATTCTGATTGCACAACTTTGGTAGGCATTTTGTCTTTATAACTCATTGTACCATTCAACCATTGCTTTTGAAAAAGTATTTGCAAATGATTTGTTTCGTCTTTGATCATACTGTTGGTGATAATTTTTAAAAAACTTTTGACTTGATACAAATTGATGATCGTTGTAGTTGTTTGATTCATTCGTCAAATATGCAATCAATCGTAAAACATGCTCAGACTCCATTCCATGTAGATGTTCTTTGTTTTTATCTAACCATAGAACTAGTTGTTCTGCGTACATATTTCTCATGTGTTGAGGCAGTATCAATACACTTTGATATGCAGGGAATCTCAAAATGTTCAATGTAAACAAACAATGATTATTGCCATACTGTTTTTTAATTTTTACACTCCAGTCAAGAAAGTCAACCAAACCATCCATGCTTGTTGCAGATATTGTACACATTACATTAGATGCCGCAAAGGTTCCTGATTCAATCACAGAAATAAAGTTTTTTTCCCATTGTGTCCAATCCATACCATCTCTGATGTATTCCGACTTAGCACCTATGGATTCATTCGAAGTGTATATGTGTATGCAATCAACTTGTTTGCTCTTTGCAATTAATTTTTCAACAAGAGGTTGTTTTGCAATTAGATTAGTGTTGATAGCAAAATATTTTAAATTGTGTTCTTGGTGTTCTAACCAATCAAACAGTGTCCAAGTGTGCGGACTCATCAAAGGTTCTCCGCCTGTTAATCTCAGATACTGAAGTGTTCTGTGTAGATCTGATTTCCACCATTTAAAAAATGCATCAACGTATGGACTTTGTCCACCATCGAATCTAGACGCTTGTTGATGAGAGTGTCCATAATGATTATGCCCATCCTCACCGATGTTTGTGTACGGCCCATGTTGTTTTATATCTCTTGCCCAAGTTGTAGAAAAAGCAGGATTGCAATATGAACATGCAAAATTGCAAGTTCTATCAAAAGAAATTTCTAAATAACGCAAATCAAAATCATCATTAGGATCGCTGTTATAAGCTGTCATAAGATCATTTTCAGTGTATGCTACACTCTTGTACACTCTGTCACTTACAACTTCTGATCCTGAATCTTCAGCTCTCCAACAATAATCACAACCTTTGCATCTTATGCCATTCAACATTTCTTTTCTTTCTTGTTTTTTTTGCGGAGTATTACTTAGAAGTTTTGGATTATTCAAAATTGCTTGTTCGTCAATTTGATGTGGCAAAGGATGATGGCAAGCTGTGGTTTGTCCAGTGTTTAACCACACTGTGGCATAATACCATTTTGCACCACAAAATGTTGCACTTTTGGTATCTAAGACTCTTTGTTTGTATTCAAGATAAGATTCGTTGTCTCGCTTGAGTTGATCACCATTGTTATTTGCCATTAATTACATTATAATTATTTGCACACACTATGTCTATACCAAAGTTAGATATTTTACTTGTAAACGTACCATTCATCAGCACAGCATATCCGCCTGCAGGCACAAGTGCTTTGAAAGGTGCAGTTCAGCAACATGGTTATTCAGCAAAAGTCTTGGATTTCAATTTACAATTGTTCACAAAGAAATTTTCTCCAGACACCTTGAGTGCTTTAGAAAACTACTATACAATAAACACAGACATAGATAAAGCCACATCAACCATCATAGAGAATTTTTATCAAGACTGTGTGCGGCAAATTAAAAACCATAATCCTAAATGGTTAGGCATCAGTGTATTCACTTTTCAGTGTCAACGAGCCACCAACGACTTGTGCAAAATAATCAAAGCATCTTGTCCAGACATTAAAATTGTCATCGGTGGGGCTGGTATCAGCACATCGGGTATTGCTTCTCACAAAGCAGACTTTGGTGATACCTTGAAGGAAAAAAATCTTATTGATCATTACATCAAAGGTGATGGCGAAGTTAGTTTAGTTAAACTTTTACAAAACAACACAGATTACCCTGGTATTGATAAACCCGTGTACAAAGTAATAGAAGATCTTGATGCTTTAGCTTTTCCAGACTATGAAGATGTCATTGACTTGCCATATGAGTATCACAACAGCATCAAACTACTACCCATCACTGGCTCACGAGGTTGTGTAAGACATTGTACTTTTTGTGATATACATGCATTTTGGAAAAAGTTTGCTTTTAGATCAGGAAAAAATATTGCACAAGAAATGATTAGTTTGTATGAAAAATATAATATCAAAAATTTCTTTTTCATGGACAGTTTGATCAACGGATCAATGAAAGCATACAGAGAATTGTGTAATGTGTTAGTCGACTACTATGAAACAAATAACCTTGAAGATAAGTTTTTTAGATGGGGTGGACAATTTATTATTAGATCAGCCAAACAAATGACTGAGCAAGATTATGTGATAGCAGCTAGATCAGGTTGTAGTGGACTTTGCTGTGGAGTTGAATCTGGTAGTGAATCTGTAAGAAATCATATGCAAAAACAGTTTTCAAATGAAGACTTAGATTACACAATGAAACAGTTTCAAAAGAATGGAATGACTTGTTATTTCTTTATGATTACAGGATATCCTACAGAAACTGCACAAGATTTTCAAGACACTATTGATATGTTCAAACGGTATAAGAAATACTCAATCGACGGTACACTGTTTGGAGTCAATCTTAATGGTTTGTTGAGTGTCGACGACGGTACACCTTTGTATGCAAAAAGTGAAGAATTAGGATTGGTGCCTATCATACCAGCAAGTCATGTGCATGGCCTCAATTGGCAAAGCCAAGACAATTCCCAATTAACATTAGAAGAAAGGATTCGCAGGCGTATTGTGTTACAAGAAACATGTATGGATTTAGGGTATACTGTGTGGAATGGAGATATGCAATTAAAACGCATAGAAGCATCATATGATAAAATACAAAATGGAACTTATTGATATAAAAATTAATCTCACCTATGCCCTTGCGCCCACAATGATCATAGAAATCAATAACGACAAAGTATACCATCAAAAGATTGCCACAGATACAATTGCTGTTCAGTCAACAGTGCCTACAGGAGATTGGCAAATGAAAATCACACACATTGGAAAAAATTATGAAATAAACAACGATGAATTTTTTGAAATACAAGACATATTTTTAAACGATGTGCCAATAGGTCACATGATTTGGAACACCACACAGATTCCTTTAGATGTCAGCGAAAGTGAAATATCACAACACAATTGGGAAGGCAATCTTTACTTTGGACATAATGCACATTGTGTATGGAACTTTACATCTCCTGTTGAAAAAATGTTAAGAGATTTTTACAATACAAACCAATCTAAAACAATCAATGCTCAAGAAACTACTCGTAAAACTTTAGATTATATGAAACAAAAGTTTCAAATTACCAATTAGTCGCATATTCTTGATTGACTAATTTTGCAGAACATTTTTGTTTGCATTCTGTGATGTTGTGAAACTCTTCAAAAAATTCTTCCCAATAATCGCTGTTCAATACATGGTGCAATCCCATCTTTTTGATATTCAAATCATCATGTAAAAATTTAGAATAATTTGTGTAATTGTATCTGTTGCCTAACCAACAGCAAGGCATAAAATACCCTTGTGAATTGACGTATAATCCTTTGGTTCCGATCAAACACAAAGGTATTATGTTTTTTCGTTCTGCAACACTCTTAAACATTTCAATGTTTTTTGCTATAGACGTATCTTGCACAAGTTTTTTGTTGGTATGATGTGTAATCTGTCTATCAAATCTTCTTTGTGTGTTGACATATGCATTGGTAGGTTGTAGATAATCTTTTCCTTCAATGTTGTAATGATCATAATTGTTTCCAAACTTACTGCTGAAAGTAATTTGAAATTTGTCCATGCCCCAGTCTTTGCTTAATTGTTTCATTTTTTCAATGTGAGATTCATTGAATGAAAACACAATGCCGGCCCAGGTGATGGTAGGTGCATGACCTACAACAGTGGCAACAGCCTGCTGAATACTGTTCCAGTCACAGTTTACTCTATACTGCTCATTTGATGACTGATTCCATCCGTCTAACGAAAAATGAATTTCATCATGTTGGTTTAACACTTGCACCAACGACTGCCACCATTCAACTGGTTTGTAAGAACCATTTGTCACTATTAGAATATTAAGAGTTGGGTTTGTTTTTTTTAGATAAGAAACAATTTCTAAAAATTCTTTGGCATATATAGGATCGCCATCATCGCCACAAAAACTTATGCGAGAAACTTGTTGCATGACTTCTTGGGTAAAATTTTTTTCAAAAAAATCTAATCGCAATTGGTCTTGCACAAGTGTTTCTGGAACTTCTTGTCTTGGACATCTTGGACATTTTAATGTGCATATCGAACTTACTTCAAAATGCCAATGCCATAAAGGCCAATTAAATTTATTTTGTAGCATTTTGACAATCTCCAAAAAACGATTTATATTCAGGAAATGTATTGATCAAATCTGTGCTCCTTCTTGCATCATGCGTTCTGAAGAAACGCCAAAAATTTGCCATGTGTGTATGTTTACTTTCTATGCCTTGCAACATGATCTGCTGTGCTCTTTCCATTTTGACAATTTCATAATCTCTAAAAGCTGCCATGTTACTATTGTGTTGATGTTCACGCATGTATTGAATAGCTTCTTCGAAATAGTGATCAAATGACTGATCCA
>Ga0222715_10004742_pt1 | contig 11721 bp, 20 predicted proteins | sample C33_9DmetaG_FD_165056 | JGI IMG/M metagenome (GOLD analysis project Ga0222715, IMG submission 165056) | Estuarine water microbial communities from San Francisco Bay, California, United States - C33_9D | ecosystem: Environmental > Aquatic > Marine > Unclassified | place: USA: California...
GACACTGACAAACAGGGTTGGTACCTCAATGACGCATCCGGTACCATGCAGGGGCACATCTGCCAATGAGGAAGGAATGTCCACGATGCCAGCAATGGTTGGATCAGAACGACAAGTGTGGTTTCTGTGAACAGAAAGAAGATTACCGCATTGGTCTCGAAGCGAGCCTCACCAGGAAGAAAGAGATCTTGGCAAGGAAATGGAAGGTAAAACCATCCAGCAAGGATGCGGGAGTACCGGAGTGAGAGTTTTAACATGGGCGAGTGGTGGAACGGTAGACACGCCAGTCTTAGGAACTGGTTCCGCAAGGAGTGTAGGTTCAAATCCTATCTCGCCTACCAACAGGGCCGCCATAGTTAAGTGGTATAACAGGGTATTGGTAATGCTCAGTCGCAAGTTCGATTCTCGCTGGTGGCACCACATATCCACACAATATACAGTTGATCAGTTGGTTGACAGAACCACAGGATGTAGTAAAATAAAATTAGAAAGAAGAAAGCGATTCTTCTTGCTAAACAGGGGGAAGAAAACAGTGAGTCCAAGGACTCTTTTTATTAACACACAACCCCAAGGAGGTTGAACATGGTAAAACAAAAATTAGAACAATACGGTTCACAGCCGTTTCATTTAGGTGATGCTTTAATAGGAGCAGGAGCCGTGCTTTTTGGTCTATTGATTGTGATATTTTTCAATTACGATCCTGAAACCAGCAAGACAAGACTGGCACACAAGATTGAAATGTTAGAAGGTCAGGTTGAAAGACTTCAACAGTATAATCTGGATAGAATGAGAGACATTGGCGATGTTGAATTGTATGTTTATAAGTTGAACAACAATCTAAAAGATCTCAAATCTGATATCAAACAGTATGACTCAAAACTCAAGGCAGAGGCCAACAGAGATCAGTTCTTCGATTTCGTGGAACGAATGATCGAGCGAAGCACCAAGGATGGAGCCGTTGGACAATAATATCAACACAATCAAATTGACCTGTGGGTGTGGAAGATCGCCCACGGGTCGTTGTATAGGATGGCATTCACTGCCGGAGGAGACCTATATGGACAAGTACCAACAATGGTTGGCGGACAACTGCCGACAGACCAACATCATCACCAGCAAGGGCACTGATCTTTGGAAGTATGAATTCAAAACTTTCGAGGATGTGGAATCATTCTTCGTGGGCAACATCGACCGATGGAGGGCCAACAATCAAAACACCAAAGTGATAGGCACTTCTATCTTGGTGTACGCGAAAGAACACAAGACAAATGTCCAAGGGTGACCTTAAAATTGTGGGTTCGTGCACCTACACCAATCAAAACACGCAGGAAGAACGAGTGGTTGAGTACACCTACACCTATGACGACCTACACGGCATGCCCTGGCAGTTGGGCGATGAGGAAGCGGACCGAGAAGTTCTCATGAGGAACATCACCACCATGCAGGACAGATTCGAACAGAGGGTGGAGGACATGGTGTGGGGGCAGGCCAACGATGAATGGGCGATGGAGTCCAACTTCGTGGGAGAGGACCTTGCGGACTGGTACTGCGAGGACGGAGAATGGGTGTACCACATCGAGGGTGGCACCTGGGAGGATTTTGTGAAAGAAGATCTAAAAAGATTTATACAAGGAGAAAATGTAAATGGCTAATCATGTATCGAGCAGACTAAACTTCATTAGAATGAACGCCAAGGCAAAAGAACGCCTGGCCATGATACTCAAATGGAACGAGATGCAATCAGGCAAAGGCTCGCTGGAGAACTTCCACGAGATCATGGAACACGCACCCGAACAACCCGATTACTCTTGGTATCACGATCACGTGGGACCTAAATGGTGCTACTTCGAGGACTATGATCTGGATCACCTCAATTGCACTTCCGCTTGGGGATGGCCCATGGAAGGATATTCCTGGCTGGTTTCCGAACTGAGGAAAGAAGATCCCTATCTGTTGGCTCAGGCAGTCTATGAAGACGAAGCACCAAACTTCTACGGTGTGGCAGCCTGGGGACCTACGGGTTTCGAGGACTATAACATAGACTTGGACGAGGGCATCGAATGGTGGAAGAAGGGCAAGGAGTTCGAATTCATCCAACCCTATCTGGAAGAAGATGAGGATGGTGACAGGCCCGAAGAGTTCCAAGAGAATCTGTGGGAAGCCATAGGCACGCATCAGGACGCCATATGGGACATGGACCTCATGGGCGATGTGGAACTCTGGGACGAAGACGGTGAAGCATTGGAATACCACGATGATGGCACTCCCAAGAAGGATATGAAACCAACATGGCAAGATCAATAGAACCTACACCCAAACAGGTGGCGGACAGGATCAGGCAGGAAAACATTGCCTGGGGAGGCGCCATCGTGTTGGTGATCGTTTTGCTGGGAGTCCTTGCGTATGCCTTCTGAAGATAAACCCAACACAGAGACCTTAAAACAGGAAAAAGAATGGCTGATCGACGCCGAAAAGGGCCTGATCTACTTTGATGTCTCAAAAGACACCGAAGTGGGTTGGTGGCACAGGATCAAAACCAAAGCAGAGCCTGACCATTTGGATCAGCATCTGAGTTGGTCCATGTGGCCCTAAGATAAATTAATACAATGCAGACGGTCAACATCTTCGAGACACCCATATTCATCAGGCCGTGCGAGAACAATCAACAGGTCAATGAGTACATCGATAACATCATTGTGCCTGATTATCTCAATAACCGAACCAAACAACAGAACGATCAGAATGGTCTGAGTAATGTCTATTCCGATTTCTTTGAGGGTGCCACCAAATCAGATCAAAATCTTTTGGCCAAACTCTACACACCCGACATCCGAGCATTGATGACCCATGTGGGATTCAAGGCCAATGTGGACTGGCAGATCAGACCTTACTTCTGGTACAACATCACCGAACAGGGAGGTTCACAGGACACCCACTGCCACATCACCGGACCACAGAGTGTGAACTTCTGTGCGATCCATTATGTAGAGTTCGATGATGCAGAACACACTGCGGCCTACTTTACCAATCCCCAGGAGCAGATCATCAGATCCACGCAACCATCCGAACATCAGGACATGGTGCCGGACTATTTTAAAAATTTAGTTAGGGCACCCAAGATCACGCAGGGAGACATCGTGTTCTTCCCACCATGGCTGAAACACACGGTGGCCAAGCAGACTTCACACAAGAGGAGGCTGACCATAGCCATGAACCTCAGCATATTCCAGGGAGGCACTCATGAAAAAAGTTAATCTATTCGACTGTGGTGTGTGGGTGGCCAAATCGGTCAATCACAAAGACGTCAAACAGTACATCTACGACAAGATCATCCCCACCTACCTTGAACACTCCAAGAAGCAGAACAACACCTACAAGGACTTCCAACACGGCGCGGAACTGGGCGGAGCATTCAATCACCTGTCCATCATCGACGACATGGACAAGAACTGGCAGGGCGATTGGCGATTCGAGGAGAAGGAGAAACAGGATTTATTAGACTACGAGCAGGATGGCAACGACGGACTCGAAACGGTCTATTCGGATTACTTCCCGGGAGCGGTGCAGGTGGACATTCCTTATCTCAGCAAACTCTACACGCCGGACATCAAGGCCATCATGTTGGCGCACGGATTCCGAAAGGACGTCAAATGGTTCTTCAACGGCTATTACTGGTACAACATCACCGAGAAGGGTGGTTTCCAGGACACGCACGACCACATCATGGGGCCAAGGAGCAACACCATCTGCGGTATCCATCACATAGAATTCGACCACAGGGTTCTGTCACCCGCTTTCTTCATCAATCCACAGGAACAGATCATGCGGGCAACTTACCCATCCGAGGACACCAAGAATGTGCCGGAGTCATTCAAGAATTTGATATCAACCACCAAGGTCAAGGAGAGCGACATCATATGGTTCAGGCCATGGATGAAGCACACGGTGGCCAAACAGAAATCGGAGAAGAGAAGGATCACGATGGCCATGGACATCGTCATATCCGACAAGAGGGTGGACAAGAACTCCGTGCAGATAGATTTGAATGACTAAGATAACCGACTCGCCCACATTCTGCCCACACGCATGGCTCAGCGCCACCCACACCAACGGTGGCTACTACAAACCCTGTTGCCGTTTCACTCGCATGGCGGATGACAATCATTGGAGCATGGCCGAACGAGAGAACATCGACAAACTCAATGTGATCCGCAAGGAAATGGCAGAAGGCAAACATCCCGCCCATTGTTTGAACTGCTGGAGGGAAGAGAGCAAGGGCATAGACTCGCTGAGAAAATTAGCACTCAAATCAGATTGGTGGCATCCCTACACGGATAGGATCAATGAGACCCACGAGAACGGTTCCACAGACATCAAACCCGTCTACTTCGATTTGAAGTTGGGCAACAAATGTAATCTTGGCTGTGTGATGTGCCACGAGGGAGATTCCTCCGTGATAGAACAGGAACTGAGAGACAACTATGATTCCATCACTGACAAGCAGAGGGCCGGTTTGGATTGGATGGACAAGAATCCACTCACCGATGCAGACATAGATGCCCTGTTCGACAGATTGGAGAGCAATGACGATCTGTTTTCGATAAAATTCACTGGCGGAGAACCCTTCCTCAATCACAGGGTGATCGGTTTCCTCGAGACCTGCCTCAGCAAGGGCCTGCAACACAAGATCACCGTGTTCTTCACAACCAACCTTATAGCACTCACCCAGAAGACCATAAACCTATTGAAGAATTTCCCCAAGTGCCACATCTCAGTGAGCATGGAGGGAGTGGACACCATCTACGAGTACATGAGATGGCCGGCCACATGGTCGAAGTTCGAAACCAATTGGAAGAAACTGCACAAGACCGACATACCCCACGACGTGGTGTTCACCATCACTGGCCTCAATGTGCCATACATGCCATGGTGGATGGCCTGGGTCAAGGAACAGAATGTCCATTGGATGCCCAACATAGTGTGGGATCCCATACACCTTTCACTGCCGGAGATGCCGGAGGAACTCAAACAGATCACCATGCAGGACCTTTTGGATGCTCGTCATCAATGGCCCGAGGATGAAAGATTTTTTGACGGGTTGATCAACACCATGATGCAACCCTCGGTCACGGGTGGCAAGGCCTGGGATAGCACCGTACAACAGATAGAATTCCAAGACCGAATCCGTGGCAGATCAATCGAAAAATACCTACCGGGTATGATCCGCCATGTATCATAAACCATCAGATTCACCCACCTTCTGCCCGTTGATGTGGTTGGGCGCCACCAGGACGAACAGTGGCCACTATCTTCCCTGCTGTCAGTACGATCCCGGATCTTATCACCGGCATAGCAACCATTGGAAGGATGATTTCACGGACAATGTGAAGTTCTATGATGCAGATCGAAAGAATATGATGGAGGGTGGTAAGCCGAGAGGATGTGGCAACTGTTGGCACAACGAATCCATAGGCATAGACAGCCTACGCAACGAGAACATGGCCATGGAGTGGTGGAAACCGTACCTCGGAAAGATAGACAGGAACACCCGGACAGATGGTTCTTACCATCACGACCCTGTCTACATAGATCTAAGATTGGGCAACAAATGTAATCTTGGATGCCGGATGTGTTCTGCCGAGTTCTCTTCGGTGTTGGCCAAAGAAGTTGAAGAACACGGTGACAGGTTCTCCTACGATCAGAGACACCAGGATGCTCTGGATCGGGTCAATAGATACCATGCAGATGGAAATTTGGATCGTGTTTTCGAAGCCGTGAAGAAGATAGACGACGTGACAAGGATCCAGTTCACCGGTGGAGAGCCTTTCCTCAACAAAAGGATTCCTGAGTTGGTGGATCACTTCATCGTCACCGGCAAGGCCAAACACATTAACATCCACTTCACCACAAACCTAACCAAGGTGCCGACAGGACTGCTGGAAAAACTCGAACAGTTCCGGTATGCGGATGTGAGTGTCAGCATGGAAGGGATAGGAGACATCTACGAGTACATAAGGTATCCGGCCAAATGGGGGAAGGTCAGCAACAATCTCAAAAGACTGGAACAGAGTGAAGTGGCCATGGGGATCGCCTACACCGGAACCGCCCTCTCCATCATCGGCTTCGCTGATTGGTTGGAATGGGTCAAGAGCAATGACTTCCAATGGGATTACAATCCAGTCCTGTATCCGGAATATCTAAGGATCAATAACATACCCGATCAACTCAAAAAGGAATTGATCCAACGATTGGAACCCATGCGACTGGAAGCCAAGGAGCGCCAAATGGTCGACGGTATGATCGCCATGCTGAATAAACCCCAGAAACCAGATGATTGGCAAATGCTGATCAAGGACACTATCACCAAAGACGGCATCAGATCGCAATCCATCCACAGATCAGTGCCTAAATTAGCCGCATATTTCTAAGGTTTTCTTACCAGGTTGACAGATTTTGGTTTGGTATTATTATAATAGTATAACCAGAGGAGGTCCAATGCTAACAAGAGATAAAAGAGAAACTCAACAACTATCAAATTCACAACTGACAGAGATTCTCGATCAACAATACACGGGAGAGTCAGATCTCCTTAGATCTGTTCTACAGACAGCAATCGACAGGGGCATGATCGCAACTGCTTTCGAACTGGAACAGGCCTGCGAAACTGCATCAAGTTTGAACGAATGGCCCGAGGACGAGGGATACGGTTCTTCGGACAGAGCATTCGATTTGCAATCCATACAAAGAGCGATCCAGCACAACAGACAGTTCTTGAAGGCGGAGCAGGAGTTGATCGCGATCAACAAATTGACCGATTTTCCAAAAGTTGACACGGTTTTGGATTACATGGCCATCAACAGGACTTTGGAAAAGAATTTGAAGGAGGTAGCATAATGACTGAAAAACCATATGTGGTGAGGAAGTTTGAGGAGGGCGAAGTCTACGAGGAGAACGGGGTGTTTGGTTGGTATTTTCCACAGACCGACGAACACAGACCATTCGACGACGAGCAGATGGTCGCACTGGTTGAGGCCGGTTATGCCACCGAGCAGGAGAGACAGATCACTGCCCTGAAATACATCTTCCATACCAAAAAGGTTATGGAGGATTACCGACAATCAAGGAAGAACATGAGTGCCGAGGACCGTGCCGAATTGATGTCAGAACTGAGGGCCAGCCATGGTGCTGGTGAAACCATAGTGGACATATTCACTGGTGAGAAGTTCTACACTTGACAGATCACAGAATGGTAGTAAAATATTAGTATGAGTTCGATAACAGGAATCGTAGCGGGCATTTGGGTCGCTGTCGCAGGAGCAACGGATGGCAATGTCACCGTGGGCGATGTATTGCAGACCGCCAAGACCGTGTATGCGATCGAACAGAAGACAGAACAAGGCACTTGGGGAGCATCCGCTCACGAAGAGTCTTATCAGATAATCAAAGATACCGTAAGGAGGATAGGCTATGAACAGTAGTAGAGTTGAGAGATTGCATGGCAAACTGATGGCCCTGTATGACGAAAGAACGGAGATAGAGATGGACATCAATCTGTATGGTGACATGGGTGAACCCACGGACCACTACGAGGAGATGCTCCACAATCTAAATCATTCGATCAGAGAGATCGAAAAACAATTGAGAGAAGAGGAAACGGAAAATCTCTCGTACATGAAGGAAGCGATATGAAATTATTATTAGGTTTCGCGGTGGGATATTTCGTGGCCACGACACCAATGGGACAGGAATTACTGCCAACGGTCCAGGCTTATTCCGTGCAATTTTTGAATTGGATCGCCAACATCATAGGAGGCATATAATGGCCTCGGACAACAATGGCATCAAGATCAAGATGACTGCGGACGACATATCGCAGGCGATTGGAGAATGGCTGTATCATCAGAACAAACTGCCCAAGGGCATGGAAGAGGGTGTGGTCAATTTTAGGGTCGAAGATGGGGAATTCGTGATAGAGGTCTACAATCCCTCCATGATCTCCACTGCATTAAATTAGGAGTTTCATTCGACCTCCAATCAATGAAAGCCAAGGGCGGATTACCTATCCTTACTCAACCGGTTCGCCCTTGACAACACCATGAAGAAATTGATCAAACTCTTACTGGCTTATTGCTCAGGATACATCCTGGGATGGTTGGCATTTGGGTTCACCCTGGCGATCCTGGCCGGATTAATGCTTTAAAACCAACACTTTTTACCAGGTTGACAGATTACCAATTGGTATTATTATAATAGCATGAGCACGGGGAAGGTAGAACTTGTTAGAGATATCGAGCACCAGTTTTTTTCATTTAATTTGGTTTTAGTTCTGGTCATTGATTATCCCCGTGTCCATCACTCAGTTGACAATTTAACAGGGAGAAGTATTATTAACACATGACAAACACACAACAATATATCAAAGTTAGGAAAGGCGAGTACGGTCGCCATGCCATCAGTGACGAAGTATTTCCACTGATAGGCTCATTATCAAGAAACCCCAAGGGACAATTATATGTCACGGTGGACGGTTCCAAAGTTTCCGTGCCAGGCATCGAACCCCGTAATTGCAGAATCAAATTGGACTCACCGGAAGACATCCAGATCATTTCCAAGAAGGACTTCGAATCTGTGGCCGGTGCATCCACAATACCAACTCCACGCAAGAGTGAGAAGACTCCCGAAGAGAGATTGGCGGACATCCAACAGAGATTCGACATCCTGGATGACATGGCCAATGCCTGTGCAGAAGGCACAGTGAGAGCACTGATCCTATCAGGCCCTCCGGGTGTTGGTAAATCCTATGGCGTGGTCAAACAGTTGGAGAAGGCCAACCTGTTCAACACCATCCAGAACACCAAACGATGGGAAGTGGTCAAGGGTGCCACATCCGGTCTGGGTCTCTACAAGAAATTGTATCAATACTCTGCCAAGGGTTCCGTCATCGTGTTCGACGACTGTGACACGGTGTTGTTCGATGATCTGTCGCTGAACATCTTGAAGGCCGCACTGGACTCTGGCAAGAAGCGAATCATCCAATGGAACACAGAGTCAAGGGTGTTGGAGCGAGAGGGCATCCCCGACAAGTTCGAGTTCGAAGGTGCTGTCATATTCATCACCAATGTGAAGTTCGATGCTGTCAAGAGCAAGAAGTTGAGAGATCATTTGGAGGCGCTGATGTCAAGATGCCACTACATCGATCTAACAATTGATTCTGCCGAGGACAAGATGTTGAGGATCAAACAGGTGATCGAACTGGGTATGCTGAACGAGTACAAGTTCGAAGATGTAAAATCCGTGGAGCAACAGATCCTGGACTACATGGCGGACAATCTGAAGAAGATGAACGAATTGAGTTTGAGAATGGCAATCAAACTCGCTGAACTGATCAAGATGAGACCAGACTCATGGAAATTGGTCGCAGATGTCACTTGCCTAAGGAGGTCATTCTAATATGGCGATAGATAAAAAGTTAAAAGCAATCATATACAATGTGAAAGAGCGAGATGCCCACTCTGTGGGCGTCAAGGACGACGGCGATTATCTCAACCGTGGTCAATGCGAATATGTTTTCGGCGGACCCGATCAATCGGATTGGTTCCACTGTGGCCACGAGACCGTGGGCAGGGAAGTGTACTGCGAGGAACACTTCGAACTCTGCTACAGAGGCAAGCAGGCCAAGAAGAAGTTGAAGGAACTCCTACCCTCGTAGGGGTGTTTGTTGTGTGAAGGGTGGGTGAGGAATTGCCCGCCCTTTCTAATATTTCTAATATATACACAGAATGGATTTCACAAGATGGACGGTGCTGATGTTTTGCGTGGGGGCGCTCTGCCTCATGCTCCTTGCTGGATGCACCTACACGGTGACCAACGACGAGGGCGAAACGGATGCTGAGATCAAAGTGATGCCCACGGAAGAATCCATCCAGAACAGCATCAATTCGGGCGAGATCGAGCCTGGCGTCAACATAGGCATCTCGGTGCCCATATCACTCACAGAAGAAAACTAACAGCCTGAGTCGTGGTGCTCACACATATGACAGCCACATGATCCACAGGATGAACCATTTGAACAGTGACAGCCGTGTCCACAGTTTGAACAAGTTGAATTTGACATGCTAATAATTATGTTCCCTGATGGAACCCAGTTCTCGTTTGATGTCCGTGAGTTGACCACTGACCACATCCAACTGTGATTCCACTCGATCGAAGGTTCCGATGATGTGGCGGATGGCGCCCATCACCCAGAACCACCAAATCACACACACCGCTCCGAAAACCAACCACCAAGCGATCATGATGGCGTTCACTGTGATGCCCATGGTGAGGTTCACCATGATGCCCAGCAGGATGCCCACGATGGGGGCCACCCAAGTGGCATGGAGCCACAGTTTGATCTGATCGATGTACTTCATGCACATATTTAGAATTGATTGGGATGACTTTTAAATTGTGATTTAATCGGGCACCGCGATGGAGGCCTGTATGTGGGCGAGGTCTATGTGGTCGTAGAGCACCACGGCGGGCCATGTCCTGCGTGACTGGAATTCTCGGCGAGTCAGCACCAGTGGTTCACCGGTGTCGCGATGATGTTCGCTCACCCTGTGCCACATCCTGCAATCACGATCATACACACGGTGCCATTCCGTGAGCACTCGATCGGCGTCGTTCCAGCGATTGATGAAGTCCTGTATCTGGTCCCACCTTGCGGGCGAGATCTGCCAGGGTTGGCCCATGGGATCCTCCCTCATGTGGCGTGACCAACGAGCACCGTTCTCCTGTCGGGCGCGGTCGAAGTCCCCGATGGGCCACAGTTCGATCTCTTCCCAGTCATAGTCGTTGTTGAGGCACGAGAACTGGGCCATGAGATGATCCTTGTTCATCTGCCCCAATCTCTGTTGTAGCCTGAACGGGTCTTCCAGATTATTGAAGTCCCGGAGGATGGGGTCCCTGTGTTCCCAGCGTGGGTGGTCGTTGAATATGCCCGACAGCCAGCGACTCAGCGGATCCCTCACGCAGGTCCAACCCACGGGGTCTCCGGGTTTCTGGTAGTCATCAGGATCGATCATACCTGAAGCACACTTGGGTATTCCACAGAAAGGCATGCAGATATTTAGATCCGGTGGGGGGTGGGGGAGTGGATTTCTGGCCTGGTCGCAAGGTGTCTAAAAAAATGGAATCATTTTCGGACAATTGACCGATGATCCATTCAAAAAATGAATCATTTTTTGTGGTGACTACAACTGCGAGTAGGGTATGGCCCTGCCACTGTCGTCACGGATGATGGAGAACTCGTCGTCCTTGTATCTGCCACCCATCCTGTTTCCGGGCATCAGTTTCACGGGCACGATCTCTCGGCCCTCGTGGAACTTCTTGAAGTGTGTCTGCTTGTCCTTGGTGTTTGCTTTGTATCCTGGCATGATCAAATATATAGCCGAAAACCACCGAAATTTCCGTCACTGACGCCTCAGGGTGACACACATTTACTTGAGCCAACTCCTGACGATGTCGTACCAGTACTCGCCGCCCCGCCTGAGCAGATCGTTCTGGGATCTCAGCGACTCCAATCTCCGTGTGAACCAACGCAGGTCTCGATCGGTGATGGCCGTGTCCTGGAGTCGCCGTATGATGGCATCGATCTCCGGACAGGTGAAGTCGGGTATGCGTGGGGCCTTCTTTTTATATCTTGTGAGAATGGGATTAGATCTTCGGGGCATCGCATGA
>Ga0222715_10004747_pt1 | contig 11710 bp, 4 predicted proteins | sample C33_9DmetaG_FD_165056 | JGI IMG/M metagenome (GOLD analysis project Ga0222715, IMG submission 165056) | Estuarine water microbial communities from San Francisco Bay, California, United States - C33_9D | ecosystem: Environmental > Aquatic > Marine > Unclassified | place: USA: California...
TTTTAACTGAGCTTAGGCCCCGCTCAGAGCCCGAGGGTGTACCGAGCTGCCTCTCGCTAGCAGCACCGCCCGATGACGCCAGCGCCAGAGTCTCCTGTTGCCACGCCTCGGTCCTGGGCCGATGCCGTAGAATCGGAAGATGACACCCTGCCCCCTCTTCCGGAGGCGTGGGGAGTGGTCATCCAACAGGAGGACGAAGATTGGACACCCGTCGTGTCAAAGAAGGGAAGAAAGCGGCGCTAAGCAAATGTCAAAGCAGGTGTCTCCTTCGGGAGGCTAAGGCCTGCGCGACAAATTTGCATTATGAGACCCGAGATGTTTGTGCTTGCCTTGATGCTTTTCTATTTTCCAGAAGCAACTGTATTTTCAGCGGTTTTAGTTTTGTTCCTAAGATTTTTAATAAAAGAACAATAGTACATTTACATCAAAAAATTACAAAAAAAAATAAAATTTAGCCTTCGTGGCTATAAAGGGGCAAGTAATTAGGCACGATGACCTAACATATTACGGGGGGAACCCGGTAATATTAGATATTTAAAACTCTTCCTTTGCGACCGCTGGTCACAGGGGGTGCTCAACAGACGACTGTTTTAAATTAAATAAATTTCTGGGCCCCACCTCACCTGCTGAAGTCCATCGCGGATCTAAGCGACAAGAGTAACGCATTGGAACACTTACGTCTTGAATACTATCTGGGACACGAACACATTGTGTTACGGAGTCCAATGGGGAATCCCTGCTGAGGTCTGGCCAACCTCGGGAGTCCAGCACGCGTAGGGGATTCAGTCGAGTGTGTGAAATAAAAACACATTTGGCACCGACGAGCTCGAAAGGATAGTATTCTTGCATCCTCCACCTGAATGTCTTTCATCGAAACTAGCTGAGCCATGAAGTCTCACTGGTTAGCTCCACGGGCACTTCAAGAACTGATCACTCTTCGGAGTGCCAAACACCACGTGGGATACAATTATGTCTTACGCAAACGCTGTGATGCAAGACAATTCTGAGATACAGTTCGCGCGCGTGCGCTCTGCGAATAAGGCAAAGGCCATTCAAATGGCAAACGAGGCAATTCAGCAGTCAAAGAATATAAACAATACAAAACATCCAAAGGTTGTTTTTAATCTCGGGGACGTAAATAAGGCCCCAGTGCTTACAAGAGAAGTCTCGGATGAGATTATGCATTTTCAAAGGTTTTATAAAGAATACTCTCTGCATATGGTTGAAAACGCTTTATTAATTGTCGAAATACACAATTTTAGAATAAAAAGACAACCAAATCCTAAACCAAAAAGAGGAATTAAATAAAAATTAAATCACAAAATTAGATTAGCCTTTGGGTTACAAAAATCGAATTGACATCATGGAGCCTATTCTTGAGATTAACGAGTTTCCCATCCGCGAGTTTAAGATTTGTGTCGGATGTTGGACGTGGTGTGGTCACAAAGACACGTGGTGCAATAATGTCGACGAATATTCTATTTGTTCTTACATTGATACTCCTAAGAGTGAATTAGAAGAAACTTATGGTCTTTTGCGAACTTCTAAGAATTTACTTTTTGAAATGATAATCTTAGAAGATAAGAACGGTATTATAAAAATTAAAAAAATAATAACCGAACTGAAATCATTAATTAGTTTTTATGAAACTTACATTTGATATTAGCATTAAATTAGATTGTAATTTAATGTTAACATCGAGCGATTTAAATTCTTTACATTTTATATCTTTAAGATATACTATTGTTTTTTGCCTCTCGAGCTAGAATCTTTCATTTCGTCTATTAAATTACTAGACAAAGGTATAGAAGCACAGCTTCCTATTAATTGTTAAAAAGTATAAATATTAAAAATTAAACAAAATTGAAATCAAAATTGAAATGTTTAAAATAGCAGAAACCCGTGAGGAAAAACGTGAAAACATTTTATATTGGGAAAAGATGAGACTTATAGCTCAAAATATTAGAGAGGAACATGACCGTGTATTCGAAAATGCTTACCATAATAAATTTATGGCAAAACTTAAAATAAACAAAAGACCAGATTTCATGGAGCCTTTATACATTAAAAAAAATTAACCACAGTGATATGTACAACCAACAAAGCATGCTATATAAACCGGTTGTCCGTTGTTTAACATTTCAGTGTACACTTCGTGTGTAATTTGTTGTCCGTTTTCATTTAAAAATCTAGTTGGATACTCATAATCAAATACAATATTCCCATCTGAATCCAATTCGTCGTCTAATATTACATCTCCATTTTCATCATATATTATTTCATATTCCTCTTTTTCTATATATTCTACCCTTTCAACTTTATGAGTATCTATTACATTTCCTTCCTCATCATATAAATCATACTCATCAAATACTTGTTCTTGGATCTCTTTAGTTTCTGTGTACTTTTCTTGTATCCATCTTCCTAAGTCTTGATTAAATACGTTTCTAGTCTTTTCTTCTTCATGTATTACGTTTTGCCAAATTTTTTTCTCTTGAATCCACTTTTTAATACTTATTCTTACTGTTTTATTTGGTTTTAGTTCTGTGTTAAAATTACAATCACAAGTAATTTTTGCAACAGTATAATTTTTAAGTACGTCTTCATCTTGTAATTCTCCATACCCTGGTATTACACTTGTTGTAATGTAATCTCCATTTTGTAAAATGCCATTTGTATTTGTTACCCATACACTTCCTTCTCCTAGTGAATTTATAATAAAACGTCTTTCGTTGTTAAATTTTTTAGTACCAAGCTGTTGAATATTACCCTGATCATAAGTCCTGCTCATGCTTGTGTCTTCTTTATTTGATATAATTCCAAATACTCGTTTATCTTTTTTAACATTCGAAAGAACGCATGTTGGTAATGCTTCATTTACATTTGTTTTTGTAGACGCATCTATGTTTATATATTTTCCAGAAGAAGATACTATAAGACCTATTTCTTCTTGTAAATTTATATTCATTATAACTCTGTGTTGTCCTGTAAAATTTAACCTACTAGTAGAATCAACGTTTCTAAGGAAAACTCCTTCGTAGTATTCACCATTAGATTTTATAATATTAGTAACTATAAATAAATCTCCCCTGTTTTCGCTACCGTGATCGTCTATTCCGTCGCCGGAATTTTTATTACTAGTTCTTATACTCCACCAATCATACCCAGTCGGTGAAGAAAACATACAATGTAAATAAGTACCATTTATTGGATACTGGTCGCCTCTGACCTGAAGATAACCATATATCTCAAATTTTCTATCGTAAAATATTTTAGCATAGTCACTATTATTATATCTGAAAAAAATGGAACTACCACTACCGGTAGCATTTACAAATGTATCGCCAGCCGCCCCCTGTAAAATAGCATATCCACTGGTTGTTCTAAGGTCTATGTGGCCAAATGCTGCATAATCTGTGTGTCCGCAGTAACCAGAATATGATCTACCGGATACAGTATATGTATCTGAATTATACCCAAATTGTGCTGATGTCCCATTTAACGATGTATAACTATTAAAAATTAATTGTCCGTCGTAAGATATATAACCTTTTGTGCTACCATGATTACCAAAGTATATATTTTTACTTGCTGGCGTCATAATGTAAGCGTGATCATTTACATATAAGCCTGGCAAAGACCACGCCGCTCCGAGACGAACAGTTGCAGATGAACTCTCTGGACTAAAGACTTGTATGTTACCAGATGTTCCATAATCCATTCTCGAACCGTCCGTATTTTCAATAGTAAAAAGACTTGTAGCAGACGAGTTTACATAATTTACGTGTAGCTTTCCAAAATGAGCATGACCAGATCCATCGGTTTCTATTGTATTTGTATTATTATCAACAGAAATACCTCCTGTACCACTATAAGTTGATCCACCGCTAGCCGTGGACCAATAAACGGCTCCGCCTTGGCCATTAGTTGTAAGTACTTGTCCAGGTGTTCCATAATTTGATGAACTACTACCCGCTAAACCAATAGCTCCATAAGAATTAATTCTTAGTCTTTCAGTCATCGTTCCCGATGTTACCTGTGCCGTTGAAAATACAAGATCTCCACCTGATGATGAATTTAAATATGCTGTTATATTAGCTATGTCTGCTACCAACCCCGTGTTATTTTGAAAAGTTAAAACTGGATCAGCGGGGAATGAAAATGCATCAGCTTTTAAATTCAATCCGCGTAATGTCGGAACGCTAGAGCTATTAAAAGAAAAAAATATATCAGTCGCATTGTGCGTTATTGAAATGCCTGTCCCTTGACTTATTGTAGCCCAAGATGGCGTTGATGTGTTATTGCTTCTGAGAATTTGATTTACAGAACCATATGCTCCGTTTAATTGAAGAGGAGCTGTTAGATTAACAGAGTTATTACTTGTTATAGACAACAAAGATGCACCCCCTGTATTTTTAAAATCAGCTGTACCATTTACCTCTAATAAAGACTGTGGTGTACTTGTTCCTATACCAAGTTCCCCCGTATGTTTCCATTTTCCAAGAACATTATTTTCATATCTAAATTCTATATCTTGTGATTGACTTGAATTTATTCTAATTTCTCCATTGGATCTAATTCTAAGACCATAATGTGTTGTATAAGAAGCAACCAAAGTTTTATTTAAAATATAATTATCAACTAGCAAATGACCTCCTAGTTGAATATCTCCAATAACATCTAAATCATAGGAAGGAACCGTGCCGATACCAAGTTGACCACCATTTGATAGAAGCATTCTTGGAGTTTCCACGGAATTTGTAACTGTTATAAATTCTAGAGCTCCATTATTTTGTCCTTTTATTGAATTTGTTGTTACTGAATTAAATGTTACATCATCTGTAGTTGCAACTGATTGGCCTATACTAAATGTTGTATCGGTTGATGAATGTGTTATCGTAACGCCTGTTCCGTTTGTCAATGTTGTCCAAGACGGGGCAAGCGTTGATCCACTACCGGGTCCGTTGCTTCGTAGAATCTGATATAAAGTACCAGCCGTCCCATTTATAAGCAAATTATCGTTTATAGATATTCCACCCGAAGTAATTGTCATAAGCCCGCCGCCGCCTGAAAAAAATGGTGAACCTGATATTCTAAAATATATACCGGTACCTGAATTTATTATAGTTCTTCCGTTTGTAACATGTTCTTGTATCAATGCAAAATCGTTAGACGTGTAATTACCAGTTGTAGCTATTCCATACCAACTAGTAAAAAGAGCACTACCAACTACAATATTTGAAAATCTACTAGAGCCTCCGACGTCTAATGTATAAATTGGATCTGATGATGTATTAATAGACACTCCATTTGAAGCAAATCTTACTCGGTCGGAACCTGCAATTTTTATTCTTATTTGATCTTCATAGTCCCCGTTTCCATCATTTTCCGCAATAAGTCTAAGTATACCAAGTTCATTGCTTCCGTCTCCGTCGTCATATTCTATAGCTCCGTAGTCATTTCCGGCATTTCTTGCAGATCTAAATGTAATACTGTTCCTACCTCCGGAATCTCCATGTGACAAAACTATAGTCCCATTCAACCCAGTTGCAGCTGTACCAGATCCAGATTCGTGTATATGAAGGGGGTAAGCCGGGTTATCTTCACCTATACCTATACCAGCACCTCCAATTGTCATCATATCCGTACCTCCATTATTGAATCTTATTTGATCACGTATGTTTCCTGTGTCTGCATCATTTTGAACTATTAGTCTAAGTATTCCTCTTTCTACATTAGAGTAACCATCTAAATATTCTATAGCTCCATAATCATTATTGCTCATATTTGACTTAAAAACTATACTTTGAGAGCTCTGGCTATCTCCCTTGTCTATAAATATTGTACCGTTTGTTGCACTTGCGCTAGTTCCATTTGCTTCATATATATGAAGTTTTGCAGTCGGAACTTCTTTACCTATTCCAACATTTTGACTTACTTCATAAATTGTATCACTTTGGGTCCAAATAGATCCATTGTATTTAAGCACTGGTCCAGTAGAATTAGGATTTACAGTTACGTCATTTAAATGATTTAGTTCTGGAGTTATATTTACAAAACTTGTTCCGTCGTGACGAAGAAAATGTCCGGTTGTTGCAGAGATTATATCCACGTCTTCTAAATGGGTTAGTTCTGGAATTATATTTACAAAACTTGTTCCATCGTGACGAAGAAAATGTCCTAGAACAGCCGTAGACACACTTACATCGCTTAAATGATTTAGTTCTGGAATTATATTTACAAAACTTGTTCCGTCGTAATGAAGAAAATGTCCGGATGTAGTGTTTGTTATAGTTACGTCAAACAGTTCTCCTAATCGTAAGTTATCAAGTTCATTTTGTACAAATTCTGTATTAGCAAGTCTTGTAGTATTATCATTTAGACTCGCAGTAACACACCTTGTATCTGGAGAAGTAAAATTAACTCTTGCTAAAAAATTTATCTCTGAAGTTGTACTTGTGTTTGCATTATTAATTTCTACCTTATCACCATTGTGTGATATAACTAATTGTTCTGTTGAATAAGTAGAATTTATAGAAGTAAAAATTCTACTCGTTGATGTACCGTTTATTGTCAGTAGTGAATTGCTTGAAATAGATGTACTTCCAATTGTTAATTCTCCTGATAAATTTACTACGTCAGATGCGTCTATACGAACTACATTCTGTGAACAACCTGACACAGCGTGATACCCATGTCCAATATCATTTAATGAATAAGTTGTCATTATTAATTAAATGATAATTTATTTTTATTTTGCATTAAACTTAATTTAATTGTTCTAAGTTTAAATGTTGTAAAACTTCATTTAGTTTATTTTTAAGTAAGGCGTTTTCTTGTTGTAATTGATTAATCTTAGTATCCTGAGATTCTATAATTTCTTGCTGTTCTTGCATCGCCTTTATTATATATGGAGTAAATTTTCCATAATCCAGTCCAAATGTATAATCATTTCCAACCGTATTTTTTGGATTTTCTACATCACATTCTTCACACATACAAGTTTTTCCATCCCAAGCATCATTAAAGGTCATACCACATTTACATTTGTCCCAACAATTGTAGTCCCTCAATTGTGGAAATACTTTGTGTACATCTTGTGCTATAAATCCATCTCCTTTTTTACCGTCTTCTCTCCAAGTATAATACACAGGTTCTAATTGTTTTATTTTTTCCAACATACTCGGCATAGGAGTAATATTTTCTTTTAGTCTGCGGTCACTTGTCGTATCATAAGCAACTTGAGCAGAATTTATTCCTCTAATTTTACCTTTGTTACCATTTCTTGCTGCATTATAAAATATTAAAATCCAATTACCATCATTTTGTGTGCAATATCCAACTGCATCTGTTCCTCCTAAATCTACAGCATCTACTGAAACTGCTACATTATTTAAATATCCAAAATCTCTCGTTCCCATTCTAATGTGATCGCTATGAACTTGCATTTTATAAGTATTACCATTAGCAAGTGCGGTATATGCTCCAGTGGGAGAATTTAAAATTGTATTAGAACCATTGGCAAATGTAAGAGCATATCCAGTTGATTTATTTGATTCATTAATATGAGATATAACTACTCTGTCTCCACCAAACTGATAATTGTAAAATGCACTTCTTATGGTTGCATCTGAACTACAACTAAAAGTTCCAGTTAAATCAAAATTTCCACCTGCATATATCACACCATTATGGTAAGGCATTACATAACTTAATATACTTCCAGCACTATCTACCATTTGTATTCCACATTTGTATTGATTCATTTCTAATTCTGCTCTTGTTAAAACACTACCACCAGTACTTGCTAATATTGGATTTATCTTAAAAGCATTACTTGTCGCATAAAGTGCCGAATCAAGTTTAAATTGTCCAAAAATTTCAGTATCACCATTTATATATACACTATTTGATAAACTGCTTGCTTGTACTAGGTCATTAATTATGGTGTAAACCGTTACCGCGCCACGATCAGTTCCGTTTGTATCATTTTCCGGTTCACCTGCGGCCACAAACTTACCATTACGCGATAAAGACACGGAATATCCAAAATTACTTCCGATACCAGAGCCTTCTATGTCTGAACCCAATTGTGACCAAGAACCAGAAGAAAATTGGTATATTCTTACACGACCCGTTGAATTATTAGCATCTTGTGCTCCAACGGCCAATATAGTCCCGTCATTTGATAAAGATACTGAACTTCCAAAAGAGTCGCCAGCGGCTTCGCCGTCTATGTCCGAACCCATTTGTGTCCAAGAACCAGAAGAAAATTGATACACTCTTACATGACCGCTATCTGCACCGCCGCCATCATTAGATATTGCTCCAATCGCCAATATAGTTCCGTCTCCAGATAACGACACTGAAAATCCAGAATAGTCACCAGCGGCTTCGCCATTTATTTCAACCATTTGTGTCCAAGAACCAGAAGAAAATTGATACACTCTTACGTGACCACTATCTGTGCCGGTACCGTCATTAAGGATTGCTCCAATCGCCAATATAGTTCCGTCTCCAGATAAAGATACAGAATATCCAGAATAGTCACCAGCAGCTTCGCCATCTATGTCTAAACCTAATTGTGACCAAGAACCAGAAGAATATTGATATACTCTTACATTACCACTATCTGTACCGGTACCGTCATTAAGGAATGCCCCAATCGCCAATATAGTCCCGTCATTTGATAAAGATACTGAATATCCAGAATAGTCACCAGCGGCTTCGCCATTTATTTCAACCATTTGTGTCCAAGAACCAGAAGAAAATTGATACACTCTTACGTGACCACTATCTGTACCGGTACCGTCATTAAATACTGCTCCAATAGCCAATATAGTTCCGTCTCCAGATAACGACACTGAACTTCCAAAGTAGTCGCCAGCGGCTTCGCCATCTATGTCTAAACCTAATTGTGACCAAGAACCAGAAGAAAATTGATACACTCTTGTGTGACCACTATCTGTACCAGTACCGTCATTAAATACTGCTCCAATGGCCATTATAGTTCCATCATTTGATAAAGACACTGAATTTCCAAAGTGGTCACCAGCGGCTTCGCCATATATTTTCGAGCCTAATTGTGTTAAAACTGGTTCTATTCCAGACCCAGTTACTATTATATCAGATGATTTAATATTACCATCTATCTCCAAGTCTTCTGTAGGATTAGCAACATTAATACCAACACGAGTATTATTATTATGAGAAAGTAATACAAATTTACCAGTTTGACTAGCATTAGCATCATTAGGGTTTAGAGTCATGCTATAAGTTCCAGAAACGTTTTTGCTTTCTATTGATGAAAGAGGTGAATATAATATTCCTGATGCATTTACAAATTTCGTTGTTTGACTTGTCGCTGTTGTAGATGTAATTATATCAGCTCCAACTACCGCATTATTAGCTCCATCTTTTTTTAATAATTCATTATTAACTAGTAGAGTTAAATCTATACCATTTATTTCATTTACATTTACTGGTGCATTTACCCATTTAGAACTTCCAGAATCATATTTTAAAACATTTGTATGTGCTACTCCAGTTGTATCTACATCTGCTAAATCGTTAATACTAGACAATGATGTAAGATATCCTTTTATTGAGTGGTCTCCCCAACCATAGGCTGTATCCCAATTAGTAAAACTAGTATTATTTGCTATTATCGTACCAGAAGAGTTTCTAAATTGTATATTATTAGCCCGCACATCCCAGTTTCCATTCGGTACAAATAAACCCATAGATCCAGTATTGGAAGTAAAATCAAAATTACCACCTGATACTATATTAAGATATATACCTGCGTTTATATTTACTTGCGTTGCACTGTAAATACTTAAATATGTACTCTTTGATATATTTGCACTTACAGAGTTAAATGTTACATTATCTGTTGTACCAACTGACTGACCTATACTTATTTCATTTGTACTATTATTAACAGTTACACCGCTTATTCCTGTATATGTACTTCCAGCGTCTGCAACTTCCCATCTAGAATTTGTAGAATTGTATTTTAATATTTTTCCATTGCTAACACCGGACGTGTTTACGTCACTTAATGCATTTATACTTGTATTACTTATTCTAGTATCAACTCTAGAGTCTGTGTAATATAAATAATTAGTGTTTTCAGCCACTTTACTTGTATCTAAAGGAGCGTTTACCCAGGTTGAACCATTATGGTATAGTACATGATCAGTACCTAATGTTCCTATTGATACGTCACTTAAGTCGTCTATTCCTTTCGCACTAAACCAAGTGTTGGCAGTAGTTGCAAAGTCTGATGAATTAAGTTTTAATGCTATTTGATTAGTTATTGTTGTAGAAAAGTTTGCATCGTCATTTAGTGCAGCTGCAAGTTCATTTAGTGTGTCTAATGTTGTGGGAGCTGAATCTATTAAATTTGAAATCGCGGCTTGTACAAAAGCAGTTGTAGCCACATTTGTTGAATTGTCTGTAGTTCCTCGTGTTGTACTACTTAAATTTGTTAAATTTAAGGAAGCGGTTTGATTTATACTTATTACATTTAAGGGGCTTATTGTTATACCGGTCCCTTGGCTATAAGTAGTATTGGCCTGATCTGCCCAACTTACAGAACTGCCTGAACCACTGCTTACAAGGACTTGGCCGGGATTTCCATAATTTGCACCACCTATTCCTATTGCACCGATATTATTAATTCTTAGTTTTTCTGATGGCGCTGTTACATTATTAGATTTAGTATTAAAAATTAAGGCGCCGCCATTTTGTGCGTCTCCTAATGTAGAAATTTCAGCTAAAGTAAAATTAAATGTGTTTTCACTAAATACTAATTTGGGTCCCGGGAATGGACCTGTTGCTGTCATTTGTATATTACCTTCTACTTCTAGTTTTTCATTAGGTGTACTTGTGCCTATGCCTACATTCCCGCCTATGAAATAAGCATCTGTTCCGGTTCTTGTCCAGATGAGAGAAGGATTTGCGTCATATATAGGATTTATATTCATAAAATCTATTCTAAAATTACTACATTTTGCACCGGTGCCAAAATTTACAGAGTTTACTCTTAATCTAAATGTACTATAATCTGCAACTTCTATAATTCCATCACCTGAAAGAGAGTTAAATGGTTTTTGTATAGAATTTGTTTCTGCTACATTTTTAAGATACAAAACATTTGCTAGGCTAGTCCAATACGTTCCGTTATTTTTTGAATAAGATAAATAAATACTTGGAGCATTACCCGCTGTTGTTGAACTATCAGTTGTTCTAAATAAACCATATATAGAAATTTTGTATTTTCCGTTTTCTGAAAATGTAAAATAATTTGTATTATATGTTACAGTATTCCCAAAACTTGGAAGGGAAGGGTGCTGGCTTAATCCTGTTAGTCCAGCTGTATAATCAGAAGTTATATCAGATAATGTAAAATAACTTATATAACCATTTATACCAGAACCAGCCGTAGTTGTTATATTAGTTGGAGTCCAATTACTGCCGTTCCATGAAAGAACTTCTCCAGACAAAGCTCCCGATGTGTTAACATCTGCCAAATCATTAATACTAGACGACGATGTAAGATATCCCTGTATTGAGTGATCTCCCCAACCGTAGGCTGTGTTCCAGTTTGTTATATCATTTGTAGTAATATTAAATGCAGGTGAAGCTGAGAATATCGGATCTGTTTCTGTAAATGATGTAAGATATCCCTGTATTGAGTGGTCTC
>Ga0222715_10004749_pt1 | contig 11709 bp, 12 predicted proteins | sample C33_9DmetaG_FD_165056 | JGI IMG/M metagenome (GOLD analysis project Ga0222715, IMG submission 165056) | Estuarine water microbial communities from San Francisco Bay, California, United States - C33_9D | ecosystem: Environmental > Aquatic > Marine > Unclassified | place: USA: California...
CCGCCACCGTTTTCTGCATATTCACAAGAATGTTCCTGGAGTAATGGCGGAAATTAACAAAGTGTTAGCTAGCTATCAACTTAACTTGGTTGGGCAGTTCTTGTCCACGGATCCAGAGGTTGGGTATGTCATTTCTGATGTAGACACCGCCTATAATCCGGAGGTAGTTTCAGCCCTCAAGGCTGTTCCAAATACCATAAAATTCAGGGTGTTGTATTAAAGGGATTATTCGTGGTGGTAAGGTTCACTGTTTAAAATAGTGAATGCACGATAGAGTTGCTCCATAAAAATGGGTCGTACCATTTGATGGGTAAAGGTCATCTTAGATAGAGAGAGCTTATGCAAGCAGATTGAACGGATATGTTCTGAAAATCCGTAGGCTCCGCCAATCAGAAAACACAGTTCAGGTACGGCTCGTTCTCTCATGTCGCCCAAAAATGCAGAAAACTCAAGCGAGCTTTTTTGTGCTCCCTTATCGTCAAGCAAAACCAAGACGGCCTTTGGATTTAAGTGCTTTTGAATCTCCCTTGACTCGTTCTCTAAGATTTCTTTGACTGTAAGGCCTTTGGCTTTTGTAACCGTTTTAGCTACCAGTAGTTCAAATCTGCAGTAATGCTTCAATCTATTTTCGTATTCAGCAATAAGTGTGCTAATTGCTCCGAGATCTGACTTACCCACCACGATCAGGGTCACCTTCATTTTTACTAATTTCGTTCAATAGCTAAAGGTAAGGCCAATGGTGAATGTTTAAAAAATGGAGTGTAAACAATTGAATCAATGCTAGCGGGCTTATGAAACACTATCTATTGCGTCTATTCATTCAACTACATCGGTTGTTGTCTACTTGGTTACAGCGTATTAATTTACCTGGTTATCAGGGATTTAATTTATACGATCTCGTTGTTTTATACTGGTCAGGCCTTATTAAAGGCGCATTGAGTTCAAGGGCAAGTGCCATTGCATTTAGTCTTTTTACGGCCCTTTTTCCGCTGTTAATTTTCTTACTCACCTTGATGCCACATCTCTTTGATTTGGTGCAGACCAATGTTTCATATGATTTGACGTTACTTCGCTTTTTAGGGGCATTCTTGCCTGAGGCAACCGCGGATTATTTTTCACAGATTTTTACCGAACTCAAAGACAAGCGAACAGGAACCTTAATTTCGTCAACATTCGTAATCTCTATCTTTTTGGTAGCTAATGGAGTCAATAGCATTTTCAGTGAATTTGCCCATTCGTATCACGTGGCGTTTACGCGAAATTTTTTTAAGCAGTACTTGTATTCTGTAATAGTGGGATTGTCTTTAGCTCTGGGTATCAGTTTGGGCACGTTGGGTTTTGTTTATTCTGAGTGGTATCTCAATCAACTGTCAGTATCGAGCGATTTTTTTAGCGTTCGATTGCTGCAGCGTTTTTTGGTGGTGCTCATGGTTTTTGTCGCTACGGCCTCACTCTATTTCTTTGGAACCGCAAAGAAGTCGAGAACCTCCTTTTTTTCTTGGGGTCCCTTAGTGACCACCCTGCTCATTGTGCTCACCTCTTACGCTTTCGGAATCTATGTCGACAAGTTTGCTAGTTATAATGAGCTCTACGGTGCTCTTGGAGGTTTACTGATTCTCATGTTTTACTTGTGGCTGAATTCTAACATTCTATTATTGGGCTATGAGTTAAATGTGTTATTAGCTCATTTGAAAAGTGGCGAAGCCACTTCGTCTAAGCGCGCATGAGCATATTTGTACACGTTCTACTTCCGTTAAGGCTTTCTAGACCCTTCACTTATCATTTCGACGAGGCGACAAGTTTAAAAAGGGGTCAGCGAGTGGTCGTGCCCTTTGGCAAACGCAAACGCTACACGGGTATAGTCTGGAGCGCCTCTGTCGATAAACCTCCCTATGAAACCAAAGCTATTGAGGGTGTGTTTGATGATGAACCCGTACTGACCGAGATACAACTTAACCTTTGGGAATGGCTTGCCGCGCATTACATGACCTCATTAGGGGAAGTTATGCGTACCGCAATGGTTTCAGGCTTACTTATTGAGGATGAACTAAGTGCCTTTGATTCTGAGCATTCATCAAGTGAAGTAATGCTCGAGAAAGCCCTGCCTAAAAATGAAAGCTGGGTAGAGTTGGTAGATGGCGAAACAGCTTGGCGTTTCGTTGAAGATTCTAAGGCGGTTAAGCAGGTTGAGTTAGTCAAAGGCCTGTTGGAGCTAATCGGGCCCGATAAGCCTATACCCTGGAGAGAGCTTCAACAAGTTACCAGGTCGACTGTAGCTGTTCGCAACGCACTGGTTAAGAAGGGGATGCTTCTGCTTTCAGAACGCCCAATTGAGCGGCTAAAGCATAGCTCTTCTTTGTTTAAGCCGTTTGAATTAACAGATGCACAGCAGCGCGCGTTTAAATCTATAGAGGAAGGTTTTGAAGCCAAGAAGCCCGTTGTCTTGAAAGGGGTCACCGGATCGGGAAAAACGGAGGTTTACATGCAGTTGATCGAAAAGGCGCTCATTCAATCTGGTCAAGTGCTCTATTTACTCCCAGAAATTGCCTTAACCGAGGCCCTCACACTTCGCGTCAGTGCCCGGTTTCCAGAAAAAGTCTTGGCCTATAATTCGGCCTTGAACAAAGCGAAACGGGTCGAGGCTTGGCACAAGGTTCTCGCGCTAGACCCTAGTGTACAAATTGTGGTGGGCTCTCGATCAGCTTTATTTCTGCCCTTTAGCAACTTGAGCCTCATAATCGTTGATGAGGAACACGACACCTCGTTTAAACAGGCTGACCCTGCACCTCGGTATCACGCCAGAGATACAGCGATTTATTTGGCACAACTTTGTAAGGCTTCTATCGTATTAGGGTCGGCAACTCCAAGTTTAGAGACTTACTACAATGCTACCCCTACAGCGGCTGGATCTTCAAAATATGCATTAGTTAATTTACAGCAGCGCTATGCCGAAGCGGTTTCTACTCAAATTGAACTGATTGACCTGAGGGAGGAATACAAGCGCAAGCGCATGCATGGTTTTTTCTCACAAACACTACTCGATCTTCTGGATGAAACACTACAGCGAGGGGAACAAGCCTTGTTTTTTCAAAACCGAAGGGGATATTCCACGCTGATTTCTTGCCAAAGTTGTGGTCATGTTAAGCGATGCCAATCGTGTGACGTAGGGTTGACTTATCACAAAGGGGAGTCGGTGTTGCGCTGCCATTATTGCGGATTTCAGGAGCCCTTTACAGTAAAATGTTCTGCCTGTGGAAGCCATGAATTACACGAGCAAGGTCTCGGTACTGAACAGTTAGAGTGGTACCTCTCAGAGCGCTATCCACAACATTCTGTGATTCGGGTCGATAGTGATTCAGGGGCTTCATTGTCTAAGAGACTAAAGGCCTTAAAAGATTTTGAGGCTCAGCGGCATCAGGTCTTGGTGGGTACACAGATGATTAGTAAAGGCATAGACTTCTCTAATATTGGCCTCATAGGAGTGGTGCAAGTTGATCAGCTGCTTTACAGGGCTGATTACAGAGCGCAAGAGCAGGCCTTTCAAATGCTTCTTCAGGTAGCCGGAAGAGGAGGGAGGCATGCTGACAAATCGGCCACAATGGCCTTACAAACCTTTGATCCGGGTAATCGGGTATTGAATTTATTGGTCCAAGGAGACGATAAGAACTTCTATAGGAGTGAATTAGAGGAGCGAAAGCAGTTTTTTTATCCGCCATTTTCGCGCATGATTCGCATACAATTCAGAGCTAAGAGCGAATCGGTGGTCTGGGATGGAGCCTCTTGGTTTGCGAAAGCCCTCAAACAGATTGAGGAAATACACGTTTTGGGCAATGATAGCCCAATAGTTTCGAAGATTCGCGATCAGCACTACCAGCAAATTCTGATCAAATATCCAAAACAATTTCCGCTACAGACCCTGAAGGCACAAATACAAAAAATTCAGCACTCTTTTGAAAGTATCGGAGCCTTTCAATCTATACGAATCGCTTATCATGTTGATCACATCTAGATTTAGGCGCAGGAGCTTGTAAAGCACAAATGCTTTGCCTATTTTTGCACTCTTTTAAAACTAAAATATGAACCAATACGAAACTGTTTTCATTTTGAATCCCGTTCTATCTGACGTTCAGGTAGAGGAAACAGCGAAGAAATTTCAAGATTTCTTAACGAGCCGTGGAGCTTCGATGGTAGCTAAAGAAAATTGGGGGTTAAAGAAATTAGCCTATCCGATTCAAAACAAAAAGAGTGGTTTTTACCACTTATTTGAGTTTAATGCACCCGCTGAAATTATTACTGAATTCGAACTCGAGTTTAGACGAGACGAGCGAGTAATGCGCTACCTAACCGTTAAATTAGACAAGCACGCAGTTGCTTGGGCGGAAAAAAGAAGACAAAAACTTAAAACGGCTTAATTATGTCAACTATTGAACAACAAGCGAAAGGAAAAAAAGATGGTGAGATTCGCTATTTGACTCCTTTAAATATTGATACACAAAAAGATAAAAAATACTGTCGCTTCAAGAAGTCAGGTATTAAGTATATCGATTATAAAGACCCTGATTTTTTACTGAAATTGGTAAATGAACAAGGTAAGATTCTTCCTAGAAGACTAACCGGGACCTCGCTAAAATATCAGAGAAAGGTTTCACAAGCCATAAAGCGTTCAAGGCACCTTGCCCTAATGCCTTATGTAGCAGATATGTTAAAATAATTACGAGAAAGACATGGAAATTATTTTAAAAGAAGACGTTCAGAACCTAGGGTTTAAAGACGATATCATAGCTGTAAAAAATGGATACGGAAGAAACTTTCTTATCCCTCAAGGGTTGGCTGTATTAGCCACTCCTTCAGCAAAGAAGGTTCATGCTGAGAATTTAAGACAGCGCGCTCACAAGGAAGCTCAGCTTGTTAAAGAAGCTCAATCTGTTGCGGATAGACTTTCTGCTCTTCAGTTGAAGCTTCAGGCGAAAGTAGGTTCAGGAGACAAATTGTTTGGATCGATTTCAAACATTGATCTTGCTGCCGCTTTAGAGAAGCAGAATGAAGCCATTGATAAGAAATACATTATTGTTCAAGGGGGTTCAGTTAAGCGTTTAGGGACATACACTGCCAAGGTTCGATTGCACAGAGATGTGATTGCTGACCTTGCTTTTGAGGTAGTTTCTGAATCTAATTGATTAGCGCACCTCGTTAACACCTATTCAAGGGGCCTTTTTGGCCCCTTTTTAGTTATGAAATTTCGTAGATTAACCAAAGAACAGTTTGAGAGCATGCACGAAGAGTTTAGTGCTTTTTTAGCTTCCAACGGTGTAGATAAGACACTCTGGGATAGTAAAAAAGAGAACAAATCTTCAGAAGTAGATGAACTATTAGATGAGTTTAGCGATCTTGTTTGGGATGCAGTTCTTGAAAAAGCCGGATACATTGAGAATATTTCTGCAAACCACCTGTTTTTGTTCAAGTGTTTGGACCAAGAAATCAAGTTAATTGCTATCGAGGTGAGTAATGCAGAGATTGACTTGAGAGAAAAGCCTGGATTTGAGTGGTTTAAAAAGCACTACAACTCAGATTATATCAACTACAAACGAGCATCTAAGGCGTATTCGAAATCTAGAAATGAAGATAAATTTGAATTGATAGAAAAAGGGGGCGTTATCACTAAAGGCGCCTTGTACGACTGGTTTGAAGACCTGTTGGATCTATCTTCTGAGTAACTAAAATCGATATATATGGCTACAAACGCAAGTTTAGCTAAGGGTACTAGAGATTTTTACGGAGATGAACTGAGCAAAAGACAGTTCATGATAGGTGTTATTGAAAAACACTTCAAGCAGTTCGGATTCTCTAGGATTGAAACCCCGAGTTTTGAAAACTACGCCACCTTAATTGGAAAATACGGCGAAGAAGGAGATCGATTAATCTTCAAGATTCTAAAGTCAGGTGACTATTTGTCAAAGGCTAATGAAGCGGCATTGACCTCTAGAAATAGCCAAGACCTTACACCCGATATCAGCGATAAAGCGCTACGCTATGACTTAACCGTGCCTTTTGCGCGGTTTGTGGTACAGCATCAAAATGAGCTAGCATTTCCGTTTAAACGCTATCAAATTCAGCCTGTTTGGCGTGCAGATCGACCACAAAAGGGTAGATACCGAGAATTTACGCAATGCGATGCCGACGCAGTGGGTGCGCAATCGCTGTGGCAAGAGCTTGAATTTCTACAGTTATATAATGCGGTTTTTACTGATTTGGGATTGATTGGGGAGAATAAGGTTAAGATAAAATTGAACAATAGAAAGCTACTCTCCGGTATAGCCGAGGTTTTAGCTATTGGAGATCGATTAGCGGAATTCATGATCACCCTAGATAAGTTGGATAAACAGGGTGCTGATGCTGTCGCAGAAGAACTTAGATCACAAGGATTCGAAGACAGTGTATGGAATACGATGCAGTTTTTCCTAGACGAGTCGATCAGTCAAGAGCACAAACTGGATAAATTACGTCATCTCTTAGCCACCTCTACTAGCGGTCTTAAAGGTTTGGAGGAACTAGAGTTTTTATTGAACCAGTCTCGCTTGTTCAATCTAGAGGCCATTCTCTTGACCTTTGACCTCACCTTAGCGCGAGGCCTTCACTACTATACCGGAACCTTGTACGAGGTCAATGCTCCAGAAAAAGTTCAATTGGGAGCCATTGGCGGAGGCGGCCGATACGATAATTTAACTGAGGCATTCGGAGGCACAGAAATGAGTGGAGTCGGAATTTCTTTTGGACTAGACAGACTGTACCTAGTTATGGAAGAATTACAGTTGTTTGGCAGTCATTTAGAAGACCAAATCGATGTAGTCGTCTTATTCCTGGAACAATCTGATCCAATCCGATTATTGCAGCTCATTGGCCAACTGAGATCGAAGGGTTTAGCCTCTGAACTGTATCCTGAAATGGCGAAGACAGCCAAGCAATACAAGTATGCCGAAAAGAGAAAAGCCAGGTTCGTATTGTATCAAAATGGGAACGATAATTCTTCACAAGCGCTGACCTTAAAAAATATGAAGACTTCCGAAATACATGAATTTGATTTCGAAAGCCTTCAGGATATGATCGCTACTATAGGAGCTTAGCTCCTAATCTTCAAAGTAGGAGAATTGATCTCCAGATTTAATTGCAAGTAGTGATTGGTAAATCAGTCGAATAACGTTGGCCACATCTTCTTTGTGAACCGTTTCAACCGTTGTGTGCATGTAGCGCAAAGGCAGCGAGATTAGCGCTGAGGCCACCCCTCCATTGCTATAAGCAAAGGCATCTGTATCTGTTCCGGTGTAACGAGACGAGGCATGTCGCTGGAATGGTATCTTGTTGCTTTCTGCCGTTTCAATAATCAGGTCTCTTAGCTTATGTTGAATCGCAGGTGCATAAGAAATTACCGGTCCGTCTCCCATTTTGGTTTCACCTTGCTCAATTTTGCTGATCATAGGTGTAGTAGTATCGTGAGTTACATCAGTAACTATAGCAACATTGGGTTTTAGACGCTGGGTAATCATTTCGGCTCCACGCAGCCCGATTTCTTCTTGAACAGAGTTGGTGATGTATAGTCCGAACGGAAGATTGACTTTATTTTCTTTTAGAAGTCTGCCCACTTGAGCAATCATAAATCCACCCGCTCGATTGTCTAGGGCCCTGCAAACAAAATGATTTTTATTGAGCACTTTGAAGTGGTCGGGGTAGGTGATCACGCATCCTACGTGAACCCCTAATTTTTCTACCTCTTTTTTGTCTTTTGCACCAATGTCGATAAAGATATTCTCCAATTTTGGAGTTTCTTCTTTGCCCGGTTTTCGGGTGTGGATTGCAGGCCATCCAAAAACGCCCTCCACGATTCCATTTTTGGTGTGAATGTTCACCCATTTCGAAGGGGCTATTTGATGGTCGCTTCCACCGTTTCGAATGACATAAATGAGTCCGTTATCGGTAATGTAATTGACGTACCACGAGATTTCGTCTGAGTGGGCCTCAATAACCACTTTATAGTCAGCCTCTGGATTAATTACCCCAACAGCTGTTCCATAAGTATCGGTTATAAAAGTGTCTACATAAGGTTTTAAATAATTCATCCATATTTTTTGACCCTGAGCTTCATACCCAGTTGGTGAGGCATTGTTCAGGTATTTTTCAAAAAATGTGAGTGCTTTTTTGTCAAGAATTTCTACGGTCTTCATGGTCCTATAATTTTGCTCTAATTTAGCGAATATCTTACGGTATGAAATACGCGTTTACCTTCATTTTTCCTTTAAGTTTAGCTACTTTCTTCACTCTTAGCGCACAAGAAACGATGCGTTATAAGTTGGAGAACGATAGTGTTTTTAGTGAAACAATTGAGTTGGATGAGGTCTATGTGCTTGGTCCGTTACGCTTTGAGGATGAAGCCGAGCGCGTAGCTTACTTTAGACATCAATACCGTGTATTTAAGGTTTACCGCTATGCCCTTATGACTTCACATCGATTAGATAGCCTAAAAATGCGACTTGAAAAGATCTCATCTAAGCGTAAGCAACGGCTTTACACTAAGCAGGTCAAGGACTTTTTACAAGATGAGTTAACCGAAGAGCTTAAAAAACTCTCACGGTCAGATGGGCGTGTGCTTATCTCTTTAATCGATCGTCAAACTGGAATTAGCGCGTTTGACCTGGTTAGAGATTACCGTAACGGTTTTACTGCATTCTGGTATCAGACTGCGGCTAAGTTGTACGATATGGATCTCAAGTCAACTTATAATCCCTATGAGAATCGATTGGACTATTGGACAGAAGATATACTGCAACGCGCCTACCTTCGTGGATTATTGCGTTACGAAGAGGCATTCAGACCAATTGACCTCAAAAAAATGGAAGCTATTTGGTTGGACCTGAGGAAGCGTCAAAAAGAAACTGCATCATCAAGCGAATAGCTTTAAATCCGTAGAAAAGCGCCAAGAGCGACAGAAAACCACCAAAAAGGGCTACAGGCCAGAATAAGGGATGGCCTTCGTTTTTAAATGCACTACTTAAAACAAGTGGCCCTGAAGCCATGAATATCAAGGCGATTAGCCAATTTTTAATTCCTTTCCGCAGTTTTTCTCCCATACCTCACTTGTGCTAAAATGAAGCGATTAGTTGATTCAATGTAGCGCTAGGTCTCATGGCTTGATTGGCTAATGCCGCATTTGGGGCGTAGTATCCACCAATGTTGTGAGGTTTTCCTTGCGTTTGATTAATTTCGTCGAGTATCCGAGCACTTTGGTCGCTTAATGCCGCACTCAATTTAGAAAAGCGTTCCTTGTCGGACGGGCTGAGTTCAGCACCGGCTAGGGCGTCGATCCAAAACTTAACCAAGTAGAAATGACTACCTCTTGTGTCTAATGAGCCTACAGATCGCTGAGGGCCAAGATTTTCGTTTAAGAGACGTTCTACGGCCTGGCCCAATGCGTTGGCATAGATCATCAGATCGTTATTCGCAGTTTTTTGAGCAATGAACTCTAAGGCCACTTCAAGGGCCAAAAACTCTCCTAAAGAATCCCAGCGCAAATGTCCTTCTTCTAGAAATTGCTGCACGTGCTTTGGAGCAGAACCTCCGGCCCCCGTTTCAAACAAGCCTCCTCCATTCATTAAGGGAACGATTGAGAGCATTTTAGCAGAAGTGCCTACCTCGAGAATGGGAAAAAGATCGGTCAAATAGTCCCTTAGCACGTTTCCGGTCACTGATATAGTGTCTTTTCCAGCCTTTAGTCGTTTTAATGTTTCGTAGGTGGCCTCGGCTACAGGCAGTATGCGGATGTCGAGTTGGTCGGTGTCTTCCTCAGCTAGGTAAGCCGATACTTTTTTGATCAGCTCAGCATCATGAGCCCTATGCTCATCTAACCAAAAAATAGCGGGTGTCTGTGATAATCTAGCGCGCTCTACCGCTAGTGATACCCAATTTTTAATGGCAGGATCTTTTACTTGACACATACGCCAAATGTCTCCAGCCTCAACCGATTTTTCTATGAGCACTTCATGTGTTTCTTCATCGATAACAGCTACCGAACCCGCGAAGTCGATTTCAAAGGTTTTGTCGTGAGATCCGTATTCTTCTGCCTTTTGAGCCATAAGCCCTACATTAGGAACGGTTCCCATTGTAGCGGGGTCAAATGCTCCGAATTGCTTGCAGAAATCAATAGTGGTCTGATAAACTGATGCATAAGAGCTGTCAGGTATAATTGCCAGGGTATCCCTGAGCGTACCAGTAGAATCGTACATTTTTCCTGAGTTTCGGATCATAGCCGGCATTGATGCATCTATAATCACATCGCTTGGAACGTGCAGATTGGTAATTCCTTTATCTGAATTTACCATTGCCCATTCAGCCGAATCGGTTAGCCGATCTAAAATGGCCATGCGCAATTTTAATGCACCATCTGATCCATTGGCCTCTAAACTGTTCAGAACACTTTGTAGGCCTTCGTTAAGATTGACATTAACTTCCTGTAAAACAGCAGAATGAGCTGTAAAAAGGTCATTGAAATAGGCAGACAATGCATGACCAAAGATGATGGGGTCAGAAACCTTCATCATCGTAGCCTTTAGGTGTAGCGAAAGCAATAGATTTTCGCTATTAGCCTCCGAATAGGCGGTGTTAAAAAATGTTTGAAGTGCTTGTTTTTGCATCACACTCACATCAATAATTTCCTTTTCGGCGAGCATCAAAGACGATTTAAGTACAACCCTTCTTTGATCTTTGGTCTGTAATACAATTGACACTTTACGGTTTCGATCAATGGTCAACGACTGTTCAGTGTGATTAAAGTCTCCCGAATCCATCGTCTTTACGCGAGTGGTACTCGACGGGCTCCATGAGCCCATGCTATGTGGGTTATTGCGCGCAAAATTTTTAACCGCTTTGGGTGCTCTACGATCAGAGTTTCCCTCTCTAAGTACCGGGTTTACAGCACTTCCTTTAATTTTATCGTAGCGCAGCTTTATTTCTTTTTCACCATCGCTAGTCGGGTTATCGGGATAATCGGGAACAGCAATTCCCTTTTCTTGTAATTCTTTAATAGCCGCTTTGAGCTGTGCCATTGAGGCACTGATGTTTGGGAGTTTTATGATAGTGGTTCCCTCTAGCTTGGCAAGTTCACCCAACTGAGCTAATGCATCTTCGGTTTTATATTCCTCAGGCAATCGATCTGAAAAGGCGGCGAGAATTCTGCTTGAGAGCGAGATGTCTTTTAGCCTAAACTTTACACCAATACCCTCTGTAATTTTTTTGATCAGTGGAAGAAAAGAATTGGTGGCCAGTGCTGGGGCCTCATCGGTCATTGTATAATAGATCGTATTCATATGCACGAAGTAGATTTTGTTTTTTACTGTTTGGGTCTGAAAACGGCGTAAATATAGGTCACAAAAAATGCCGTGAAGCGAAACTTGACACGGCATTACGATGTTTGCAAGCAAAGAGCCTTTTTAGTTTCTTTCTTCTTTAATTCTGGCCTTTTTACCTGTTAAATTTCTAAAGTAGAAAATACGTGAACGACGTACTTTTCCTCGTTTGTTGATTTCTATTTTCTGAAGTGCTGGCATGTTGATCGGAAATACCCGTTCAACACCCACTGTTCCAGACATTTTTCGAATGGTAAAGGTTTCAGTAATACCACTTCCACGTCGCTGAATGACTACGCCTTTGAAGAACTGAGTTCTA
>Ga0222715_10004752_pt1 | contig 11704 bp, 11 predicted proteins | sample C33_9DmetaG_FD_165056 | JGI IMG/M metagenome (GOLD analysis project Ga0222715, IMG submission 165056) | Estuarine water microbial communities from San Francisco Bay, California, United States - C33_9D | ecosystem: Environmental > Aquatic > Marine > Unclassified | place: USA: California...
ATTGCATCATTTGTCATCTTGATGTGAGCAGTTTCCCACCCTTCTCTATAGACTGCTCTAGAGTCTAAGTGATAGACAGAGGAGGAAGATGTGGAACTGGATCCTTCGGGAAGGTCAGAACCTGTCACTCTGCTGAGAGTAATACCCTCATAAAGTCTGGAGACCTCGTTATACTTAACGAATGCACGGTCATCCTTTTGCAGAGAGATAGCAGTGAATTGTGCAAGAACCATGGACTTAAATCCAGTTGCACTTGCACCATCACCAATAATGCCGTTCATGCCATAGACAGAACGGAGAGATACGTTAAAGATGTAAGGAGATGCACCAGATACCGTATCAGTCTCAACAGTAACGGATGCTCCAGCCACAGCACCAGTTCCGCTGAGAAGATCAGGAACCTTAGGTAATGTGTAAGTAAATGAGCGAGAATTGATTACGGATGTTACAATCGTAGAGATGTTGTAATCAAGGGGAATTACACCTCTAATCTTAACAGGAGTACCGACAGTCAGTCCGTGATCACTTGCAGTAGTGACAGTAACAACAGCACTAGCGTTTACACCATCACCAGATGTAAGGCTGCTGAGTGAGATGGCATCGGGTGCAAATGCACCAACAATTTCATACTCAGATCTCTGACTTGTAAATCCTTCGGGAAGAGCAGGGAACTTCTGATCAATATCTCTACCAGATGCAGTGTTGAACGCATTGCTCAACTTAGCATAATACATGTCGAGGTCAGTGAGTGTATAACCATCGACAATGTTCACACCATCAGCAAACTCAAAGCAGGAGAGTTTATGGTGAGAGAATAAAGGTCTGGATCTATTTCCACTACCAAAGTCTGTAGGATCTGTGTAGACTTGGCTGTTCTCATCACCATCAAAGAAGGTGAAAGAGTTGAAGTAGCAACCGCCAGTTACACGGAAAATTGCAGCGCCAGATACGTTAGTGTCAGTTGGGTTAGGAACATACTTAGGACGGATCTTTGTCTTACGAAGATCTAAACCAACGATGGAAGTACCGCGAGGGATGATGATACCACCATTAACACTGTTAAACTTATAAAGTACGTTATCTTCTGTGCCAAGATCAAATACAGACTGCAGAGAAAGTGTAAATGTATCTTGTGCAAGAGATTGTGTCCCAGCTGGTGATACAGCATAGGGAGTACCACTTGTGTTTTTGATATAGAATCCAGGTCTATTATCAATGATGTGCTCACCAGGGAAGCACAGAATTGTTGTTCTGTTAATCAGGTCATTCTCATTTCCCTTAACATAAGAGAAACGAGCCGCTTCAATCAACGCACGTTGAATGGTTTTAAACGGTCTCGCTAATGAGTTTCCCTGATTCTCAATGCCATCAGTAGCATCAATATCATTGGGGTTAACATATAGAATACGACCTTCTGTATTCTTAATAAGATTCTCTAACTTACTGAGAGGCATTGCGCTAGTTTGCTCAAGTTCATCCTACAGTATTTAGACGGATGCATAAGAGAATAAAAAGTCTTTCACATATTTGTCAGAGAATTCTTTCCCAAATTTGCTACCAAGATATCCTGCAACTGGATCAAGATTCAACATATAACTGTCAAATTCCTTATACTCTGATACGTCAGTTCCAGTTGGTTTAGTTGCATCCAATAGCTCTTTGTATGCATTTACATAACGCATGAATGTTTCAAGGTGATTAGGAACATCTTTTTTGACACACTTCCTAACATAAATGTATCTGGAGAAATGATTTCCTGCCTGAAAGAATCTGATTTCATCTGGAGTATTGTCCAACATGTCAGCAAGATAACATGTCATGAATGGATTATCCCAATCATAGTGTGGAATTGGATGTTGAAAGTCAAAAACTATAATTACTTTCTTCTCAAAGAAGCACATCAGATCCATACCCAAGCATGGAAGATTCTGACCCGTCTTTGGATAGACAATGTTATTATAGATTTCTGTTTCGCCGTCGTTAATTACAGTTGCTCTAGACTTGAGAATGTGTTCTCCGCTATACAATCCAGAGCCTAGAATCGCGTCATTCTTTCCCGTGGTATGACCAACGTCATCCACGTTTAATTTTAATTTCTCTAAAAGAAAATTGGAGTAATCATCCCACATTTATACTCTCCACAATAGGCGTGAGTGGATTCGAACCACCGCTGGAGGACTTTTAAGGTCCCTGTCTCTTCCGCTGGACTACACGCCCTCAGCCATCAGCACAGTTATTCCCACCAGAATAAATGCACTTCAATTCATCTTCAACCTCACGATAATCCTCATATGGGATCATCATTAAGTCTCCACCAGCAGGGTTCTTGATGAGGAAGGATTCTCCCTCACCAGCCCTGTCCACAAACTCTTCAAACTTTTCTTCAAACTCTTGGATTGTAATCTCAGTCATCGCAGGGTAGTTTCCACCTCGGCATAAACAATACGGTCATCGGGAACAATGGCACGAACAAAGTCAATCACATTCATGAACTCGTCAACAGTGGCACAATCAACCATCTTCTCGCTACCGTCATCAGCAGTCAGAAGAACAGAACGGGTGCAGACATCAATAGCAACGGATTCCAGGAGTTTCTCGGGCATGGGGTGCTTTGCTTGATTACCTATGTATTATAGCACGGTCAGGGCAGCCCGTCAAGGGGCATCTCAGTGATGATCTCAAAAGGCCCGTCCCAGGATTCAGTCTCATCATTCCAAACGTAGTGACCGTCTGGAGATGGGATAGGAGGATCCCAGCGGCAGGTCTCTTCATTCAGAACCCAAGAATCAAATTGTTTGGGAGGAATGAAAGCATCTCTATCTTCATCATAGGTAAATCCGACAGATGCATAATTCTTTCTGAATGGTTCTTTCCCTTCAAGATGTACGCCAGCAGACATATTCCAACTGGTTCTCTTACATTTCAATCCAGTAATCTCAGCATAATGTTGTTCCCAATCAGTTCCCTCATTCTCATGTGGGCCACCGATTACATTTACAACAACATTATATTCATTCAAAAGTGCGTAGTGTGCCATTATGCATATCCAAAAGTGACTGTTCCTGATCCAGAAGTAACAGTATATATTTTATATCCAGGAACTGAACTTGTATCAACTGATGTTGATACTCCACCAGAGAAAGTCGCGGTGAAAATACTCAGAATCCTAAAGATAACTATACCACTACCTCCACGGAATCCTGATCTTGTTCCACCTCCGCCAGAGCAGATGTTTCCTGTTCCACCACCGCCGCCGCCAGTTCCATCTGTTCCCTGACTACCAGTCTTAGATGTTCCACAGAAGTTCACATATCCACCATTTCCTCCACCTGATCTTCCATTTCCACCATAAGATCCACCGCCGCCAGCATATGCAACCATTGTTCCCGTAATATCGGAGTTTAATCCAAAACCACCAAAACTGTCAAGGTTTCCAGGTTCACTGCCTGCACCACCTCCACCAGATCCACTATTTCCTGAAGGAGGATTATGATCGCCACCATCAAAACCCTGATTGGCTGTACCTGAACCACCATTAGTTGCAGATCCACCACCACCAGCACCACCACCAGATGCACCACTGTTGCCGCTAGTGTTGTCTCTTGCTCCGCCTCCACCACCCGCAGAGGTTACTGTGGCCAATGTACTCGATCCGCCATTACCACCAGCACTAGAAGATCCACCAGCACCACCTCCGCCTACAGTTACCGTATATGCAGTATTCACAAGCAATGAAAGTGGATCCTCCGGTGTAGAAAGTCTACCAGAAGTTTGAGCAACGCCAGCACTAGCACGGAATCCACCGCCACCACCGCCACCACCAGCGGGGTCATATCCAGATCCACTGGCTCCTCCACCACCTCCACCACCAACAACAAGATACTCAACAGATAATTTACCGTTGGCATGTATCATCTTCCAACTATCATTATCCTTCACCCATGCGGTAGAAACTTCCTTCCACATGTCGGAGTCTTTTACATATATGTCAGCAATCTCAACCCAGGTATTTGAGTTATTAATATAGGCAGTTTGCATATCAAACGACGTACCAAATGTCTCCGTTGAATCCAGCCGTTACACTAGGAGTTGATCCCACAGAGATATAACGAGTACCATAAGCATTACTAGTAGATCCAACAGAGATTATTGTTCCAGATGTCTCAATTGGATTGCTACCAGCATAACCAACTTGATTTACAGTGACAGATCCTTCAGGAGTATTCTCCTCATAATACTTTTTGGTTACATAATCCTCGGGATTCTTTGGATCAACACCAGAAACAGGTTGAATAAATGTTGTCTTCTTAACGACAACATCTGGTATACCCAAAAGTCCTTCTGGGTTATCAATATTAGGATAACTAGTTTCAAACTGTGACATGATTATCTATTGATAATTGATTTGCCGATCTCAAGCAAAATGCCAGGACCAAGTTTAGTTGTAGCAGCAATCTTCTGGACAAAAGTCATCTTCATTGCCTGCATCAGGTTTCCTGCTTTACCAGTTGCCTGAACTTTGTTCCCGTCAATGTCTACTTTTGATTTTCCTTTCAGGTTTAGATTTCTTCCTGCTTTGAGAGTTAGATCTCTACCAGCCTCTAGAACAATATCTCTACCTTTTATTCTTACCTGTCCAGATATAGCATTGATACAGATATCACCATTCATACAGTTGATAACCATATCAATCTTACCTTCATCATTATCTTCACCAGCAGTAACTTCCATCGTCTTGTCAACGACGATTCTTACTGTTCCGTCTTGAGATAATGAATGGATAAAGACTTCACCTTCATCGGTGATAGCCATGACCTTCGCAACTTCAGGTCCAAATCCACCAGACTGAGGATTGTTGATGTCTTGCTTATAGTTTGGGCCCTTATTGGCAATGATTCTTCTTTCTTTTGACTCTGACATTATTGAATCCTCAGTACCTCAAAAGGTGATCCCACACAATCCTTGACATACAGGACTTCACCCGTACCATCTATAATTATATCACTAACAACTGGTGCCAAGTTAGCACCACTACCGTTACCAGTAACAGTTAAAGTTGGCGATACTCCTACAGAGTTTAGACTAATTGGTTTTACTTCGATAATAGTACCATCTCTAATAACAACGTTGTAGTTGTTACCAAGATCGTCTGTAACTACTGTGTCATCGTCGTATCCAATTCCACCATTAACAACCTCAATACCAACTACTCCAAGAGTACCTTGTGATGGATCAATAGTATAACCTTCTCCAGGAGAAACAACATAGACTGTTTCAATTCCACCGTTCTCATTCAGAGTTGCTCTAGCAACACATCCATATCCCTGTTTGCACTGATCTTTAATCTTAACGATTGGAGGATAAGCATATCCCTGACCAGGATCTTGAATCTGGAATCCAATAATTCCACCTAAGTCATTAGCAGCACCGACTGTATCAGATACGGCTGCACCAAGACCTTCTGTTTCCTGAATAACATTACCAACAAATGCTTTAGCAAGAGCACCGAATCCACCACCACCGATAAACTCTACTTGTGGTCTTCCGCAAGGCAATCCTGCAGGATCTCCCGCATAACATCCTTGAGATTGTCTGACTTGAAGATTTGGATTACCAGTAATACCTTTGAGAAGTCCTTCAGAAGATACATTATCTGTACCGAGATTAAATGATCCCAGTTTATCCATTACCTTATCAAACATGCTGGGTTTTTCTTCACCAGCACCTGCCGCTTCTCCATTATCTTTTCTTTCACCCTCTTTCGTCTTCTCTTTTGCATCATCATCTTTTGCTTTCTCAGGGCCAGATCCGATACACCACTTCTTAATCTCTGCACATGCCTCACCCTGACCACAATCAAGGAAAGCGAGAATAGATTTGAATGCTCCACCAGCCTTCTGTAAGAATCCGATTACGGTGAATATAGGACCAAGAATCTTACTTACTGCTTCTAGTGGTTTAGCAAGACCATCAGAGATTTGCTTAACAATATCAGCAAGGAAACTTCCAGCGTATGCCTCAACAGCACACTGAGTTACATCTAGTATGTTGCCAACGAAAGACTCTAAAAGACCTCTTGCTGCCTCTTTAAGACCAGTTACAATCTTATTCCCAACACATTGCAGTGCATCCTGAAGTTTCTCAATGAGGGGGATCTGGGCTGCCTGTGCTGCCACTCCAGCAGCATAAGATAATGGAAAGTTGCCACCAGATGATGCCATTGTAGAGGCAAACACCGAATCAAACAGTTTTTCTAATCCCTTCGACAGTACCTTCTCTAATTCACCAAATAGAGCACCAATAGCAGTCTGTACGAAATTACCACCGATGTCTTGGATTAAGTTTAGAACCTTATTCAGTTCTTTCTGAATATTAGCAAGGGACTTACCAACCTTATTGAGTTTAGTCATAAGATTGTCCAAGGTATCCATCAGTTCAGATAATGGATTGTCCTTACATGCGTCAGCAAGTTTGACACAAGTTCCGTTCGCTCTGTTATCAGCCTCTACACCATTTGTTCCCTTTGTTGTGTTAGATGGTGTCTTGGGTGCAGCTGTTCCCTGCTCTCCAGTCTCTGAAGGATCAGGTGCATTCTTAGGATCAGCACCATTCTTAACTTCGGTGGATTTGTCAGGAACCCTATTGTGAGCGGGTTTCATCTTTTCACCCTTTCCGCTATAAGGAGCGAAAGGTGACTTATAATTTGCAGATGCTAGTTTAGTTACCTCAGTTGTTCTACCAAAAACTCCATTGATGCAAGGTAGTTGTGCGTTGTCACCATCAAGGAAAAATCCAAATACAACATCTCCAGGTCTCAATGTATGACTGGCATATACACCGCCGCCACCACTACCAGAAGTAGTACCTAAAAGAATGTTTGCATAAGGAAGTTTATCATTTGGCAGTTCTTCCTCACTGAAAGGATGGTAGCCCATGATACGCACACGGACTCTATTACCCCAGGTGTCTCTAATCTCACCAGGGGCTATCTGACCGATCCACCAACGGAATCCGTCTCTTCCTACGAAGTTATTTTGTAGACTACCAAATTCCTCTAGTGACATCTATATCAGTCGTCGTAAACTCTACATTCAAGAGCATCAGGATTAGAATCACAATATAGCTCTAAGGGTGTTGGATCATGCTGGTCTTCTGGATGATTAGCGTGATACGCTTCCAGTTCTTGAAGTTCTCCTTCAGTATGACGACGCATTTGGGGAGAAATAGTAGGATCATCGAGAATCTTTTTATCCTGCTCGATGTGTGCTTCGATGTTTTCCATTTATGCTTCTTTATTATTTGGAGTATACAATCCTATTGTATCACGGACTAGTGTCATGTAGGTATATGATTGTTGTCCTTGGAAATAATGACACAAATCCTTAATCATATATAGTCCACTTTGAACAGGGTCTGGAGAATTCTGCTTATCCTTACTAGTTACAACTGAAGGGAACATGCATTTGATAATCTGCCCTGCTTCCAAATCAGTGTTGCATGGAACAGCCATCTTCACTTGTTGAGTGAACAGAGAATTATATCTCATCAGCGACTGAGAGTGATACTTACCAGGGTCAGCATTAGCACTCTTATCATCCTTTTCTCCTAGAGTTCCAATATCTTGTACACCCGTGATAATCCTAGATGGTATTTCACCTAGACTTACCTTTTGACCATATGCATTCTCAACCTCAGGTAATACAAACTGTTGCCCAAGGTTTCTAACACCTTGAAGATAATCTTCTCTAGTAAACAATCCAATGTCAGGGCTTGTAAATTGCCAGGTCAATGGATTCCAATAGACTCTGTATGATGCAAACTGTCCAGTTCTAAGTTTTGCGATTAAGTTTGTGTTAGTTGATGTCTTATAGTTTAAAATTCTATTACTAGTATCTTCATTAATAGAACTCTGATTAACATCAGTATACACATACTCTGCCACAGGTTGTTGAGAAATGAGTCCGTCAATTGATTTATACTTGAACCCACTTTTTGTCTGGTAGAAAAGATAACCAGCAGATGCATCCTTCTCAGTCTTTCCAGACACAGATTTTGCAGCAAGCATCTGAAGAACAGTAAAAGGTTTTTTACTGTTTCCTATAAACCCATACTTGTTTTGTGTATCATCAACGTCAAAAGGAAGGTTCGTTTGTATAACCTCAGACATAATTTTTTTAACGTTTTCTGAGATTCTGGCTGATCCCTCATACTTCTTATAAACCCTGCTTGTTTCATTCTTGATTGCTTCTTTCGATACCAGATGAATAGTAAACCTTTCTTTCTGGTTCGTTGCTACTACATCACTAACTTTTCCAACGTGAAGATACTCTGTAGTATCATCCCATCTTAACCCAGATCCCTTTCTAGTGTCAATAGCAAGTTGTACTCTTTCCCCACCTCTTACAGGCAATCCATTATACAGTCCAGTTCCATTTACAACATCACCAGAAGTTGTAACAATTAATTTTGCAGTTACAGTTGGCGAAAAAATATCCTCATAGTACGTCATAGCAACAACACCATTGCGAATGTCAATGACGTTTGCCTTGTCGTTAGACTCGATATTCAATACCTTATAGGTTGCTGATTGTTGAGCTGCCGTCATTGGTGAGCAAGTGAATTGAACATCATACTATTTACGTTCTTAGCAGGGTCATAATTTGACGATGATGGAACATTGTCCGCATTATATCTTGGAGGAGCAGTTTTTGCCTGCTTTTCCAGGTTTTCCTTGATCAATCTCTTGAGTTTTTCCATATCAAGAGGAGGCCCAGCATCGGGCAAGGGGGAAAGATCATATCCAGAACTTGTTGGAGATGTAGTAGCCAAACTAGGATCTGGTCTTATAGTTCCACCAAAAGGTGCATCAATGCCATATTTTGAAAGTGGATTAAATCTCGTAAGAACTGCTGATTTTGATCGTCCAGTATCTGCTGGATTAGTTGCAGTTTCCCAGTGCAAGTGTGGACCACTCGATCTACCGGTACTACCAAGTTCTCCCAGAATAGTTCCTTTCTTAACTCTTGTTCCCTTTCTAACAAAAGCAGGTTTATTCATGTGAGCATAGAAATGCCCAACACCCTTACTATCAACCCAGTTTATGTAGTTTCCATATCCCGTTGATTGATATCCAGTTGCTTCAACAACACCATCGGTAAATGCTTGCAATGGTTCTCCAGTTCTTCCAGAGACATCAACTCCCATGTGCATTCCAGGAGACAATGCTAAACCTCTCATTCCCATACCAGAGGTTAGAACTCTACCACCACCCATAATAGTTGGTGCTACCTTGTGGGGTCTAATTATAGAACCACCATTACCACCACCTTGACCCAACTGAACTTTTCTAACTAATGCTCTCTCTGCAGCCGATGCTTTGTCACTAGGACCAACCCAGGGAGAAATTCCTCTCTCCTTAATGAGTTGGATTGCCATTTTATCTTGAACGGCTCTAGTAAACTTAGTATCATCACTAAATCCAGCACGAGCAGCAACACCAGGAAGAGTATTACCAATAAATTGATATCTACCTACAGCATGTAATTTACCTTTGCTAATCCATTCAGCGTTTGATATTCTTTCTTCTCTTTGTAAAGCCTTGATCTCTCCGATGGTCATATCCTCTAAGGATCTTCCACCGTGCTGACTCATTCCTTTGATGTTGCCAGAATATCCATCTCCAACACCTCTACCACCTTTCGTTCCAATCTGGTTGACAGCATCATATCCTGCTGCACCAGATTCATATTTTGCAAGAACAGCAAGTGCCGCTCTCTCATCTGCGGTAATCTCTTTACTGAATGAAGGATCGCTAGTTATACCACCATCTCCAGTTGGTGCATCACCGACTGGGAATGATCCTAATGGAGCAGTAAATATCTTCTGAGCCATGGCAAAGTCTGATTCCATGGAATCATATGCAGCATCAAGTTGATCTTGTGCTTTCTTCACATCTCCACTCTTATCACTAAAGTCTAGAGTTGCGATTTGCTTTGTCTTGGCAGCAATTAAGTTGCCCATTGATGTAACAATCGCTAATGATTTATTAGCTAAATTGGTAACAATCTCACCCATTTTTTGAATCCTTTGATTCAAATCTTTAATAGCATTAATAATCTTTGGCAACTTGTCGGTAATCCACCCAATCAGATATATTCCCAAGAAATTCATGATTCTTGCGAATGCATCTACAGCAAACTGAGGAACCTTATTCACTAAGTTCATACTAAACTTAGATGAATTTTCCATGGCGCTTTCAGCCGCTGTTCTAGTCTTTGTTTCTCCGACTAGTCTAGTTGTTTTTACTTCTTTCTCGTTAAACTTTTTTCTATCCTTTGTTCTTTTCTGAAGGACTTTCTCGATATTAATAACAGTCTTTCTTACCTTTCCAGCATTATTCTGCTGCGTGGATAATGCACCACCACCAGCGGTTCTAGTTATAGCACGGTAGGGAACAATGGCTGCCATCAGACTAATACGTTATATACAGAGTAAGAGAAGGCAAGATATGGATTATCGTAATTTGTAGATTCGATGACAGGAATATTTGTAACTAAAGATTTGTTTGGAATTGATTGTGGTGGTTGAGAAAATCCACCACTCATGGGAATAACGGCTGGGAAATTTGATTTAGATCCTCTAGATGGAGTAAGAGATGATGCAGGAACTCCTGAGGCACCAGAAGACATGTTGCCACCCATGCCGCCGCCTTGACCCTTACCATTTTCGGGACCTTTAGGAGGAGTCTGTTTAGGATTAGCCTGTCTATTATCCCATCCAAGAACTGCCTTTACACTATCATCACTGTTGTTTGCCCAATTAGTAAACCACTTGTCAAAGTCGTTTGGATCTCTTTTCTCTGCAAAATACTTATCAATTGGACCAGCTAACAACTCCCCACCCTTATCTCCCAGGTATCCTCCAAGTAAGAGACCTAAGGGTAGACCGAGACCAGGAATTGCTGCAGATAATGCAGTTGTAATAGTACCAGCAATTGCACCAGAAGTAGCACCTTTAATTATACCCGCAAGAAAAGCTTGTGTGGGAGATTGACCGTCAATCAAACGTTGTCTTACATCAAATCCTGCACCAAGAATCATTCCCAAAAGATTTCCACCAACAAGTTTCTTGAGTCCTTTTGTGAGTGGTCCAGATGCACTACCGAGAAGATTTTTAATCGGAGAGAATGCTCTACCAAGTATTTCTTTCGGGTTTAATCTTTTTCCAACGCCTGCCATAAACTTGGCAGCTGGTTTAGTTAACTTACTAAGTTTCTCAGTTAATCCCTTTGAACCCTTAGCAACTGCTTCTTTTCCTCGTTCTAAAAGTTGTTGTCCTCTGGAGAGAACTGGTTTTACAAGTTTTTCAGCAACTGTTTGAAGTGGTTTCTGAACAATGTTCTTCAACCTGTTGAGCATTCCAACTGCAATATCTTTAACCTTTTTAAAGAATGGCGAGAAAAGTTTATTACCAACACTTGCAGCAAACTTAGCAATTCTTCCAGTTGTTTTTGCAATCCAAATCGCAAAACCATTAGCAATATTTGCAACTGGAGCAAAGAACTTGCCAAGTTGTTGAATAAGAATATCACGATATTCAAGGAACTTGGCAATATTTCCTTCTGCTTTCGCAGAGAACATATTGATGAGTTTATCTGTGGTCCAACCCGCCAGATAAATCATCAAGAACTTGGCAAGTTTCTCTA
>Ga0222715_10004753_pt1 | contig 11704 bp, 28 predicted proteins | sample C33_9DmetaG_FD_165056 | JGI IMG/M metagenome (GOLD analysis project Ga0222715, IMG submission 165056) | Estuarine water microbial communities from San Francisco Bay, California, United States - C33_9D | ecosystem: Environmental > Aquatic > Marine > Unclassified | place: USA: California...
TAATGACTCCCTCGCCCGCACTGCCCACGCCTTCGGCATCACTGATGTCGAATTTGAAGCCCGCCAGAAAGAGCTTAAGGAGCTTGCTCGGCTCGAACTCGTAGAGAAGTCGATTCGAGCGCTTCGAGAAGCCCGTGCTAATAACGAACCTGCTGAAATGCCCGAAGTTCATCGCAATCATGAGGAGCCAAGCTTTTTCTAGCATAACTCCTTGATGGTCAGGCACTTACGAAGGCCAGGCTGTCGTAAGTCGTTGAGTGTCAACTACTTAGGAAATAGCCTTACAAATACCATGCCAATCTACATAGTAGCATTGTGCAAGAAAATAGTTGAAAGGTAAGTGAAAAAAAATTTGACTTTTGTCGGTTTCTGTGTTACCTTAAGGTATGATTAAGAATAAAAGTAAAGCCTTCATTTTCGACTTTGACGATACTCTCGCATTCACAGATGCCAAAGTAAAAATCGTAAATTCTCAAAATGAAATTTTAGAAACTTTAACTCCTCAAGAGTTTAACGACGCAAAGCTTAAAGACGGGCAACGCTTCGACTTTTCCGACTTCAACAAGTCAAGTTTTATTCTTAACGGCAAGCCAACCAAACTAATGGACTTGGCAAAAGATGTTTTTTCGGAAGGTCATTCTGTTTTTATTCTTACCGCAAGAGCAAGCCAAGCGAGTTCGGCAATAGCTAAATTTCTCGAAGGCTTTTCGGTTACAGCAAAAGAAATCTTTTGCGTTGGATCTTCCAAAGGCGGAAGCATTGCGAAAGCGAAGCGTAAAGTTTTACTTTCAATCATTGAAAATTTTGATCGAATTTGGTTCTTCGATGATGATGACCGAAACATTGACCTTGCAAAAGATTTACCCTTGAAAGCAAAAAAAGTATAAAATAATTCATTTTGTGCTTGCAATTTACTAAAAAATACATTACATTAAATACATATGATTAAGAAAAACATAATTGAACAAACAAAATACGAACTAGATCTCGATCTCGACCTTGGCTTGGCATTGGCTGAAGCTGAAGGTAACTTAAACCACTTGGCACGCGAATCGAATTCATCCGATTGGCAAGGTACAATCACGCAAGGCATCACAATTCTTGACGCATTAAATGCAGTACAAAAAGCAAGAAAAGCCTTTCAAGAAATAAAACAAAATAAATCAAAATAAAACTTGACTTTTATAGCCTTTTACAGACCAGCAAGGCAATTCCCATAAAAGCTTTATAATCAACAAGTTATGAAAGCCTGGCTTCCGCAAGTCGTTGAACATCAAATACTTATAAAATGAAAAAAAGTTAAAAAAAAGTTTGACTTTTCGGGTTTTTATGCTTATGTTATAGGTATGAATAAAATAGAAGAAGTAAGAAAAGAATTAAACAGAGATCTCGACCTTGGGCTTGCTCTCGCTAAAGCCGAGGGACACCTTAACTTTCTCGCAGAAGAATCTCAACAAGAGAATTGGGAATCTTCCATGACTCAAGGCATGGCGATACTCGACACCTTGAAAGCCGTGCAGGTTGCCCGTAAAGCTTGGCAAGAAATCATTACCGAAAAAAGACAAAACAATTCCATAAGTGCCTGATATTCAGGCATTTAGGTAAGCCTGGCTTGCATAAGTCGTTGAATGTCAACTGCTTAGGTAAAACTTACCTATACGCGCCCCAAGGGCGCTCAAGCGCTATTTGTGAAAAAATGACTTGACATTTGAGGTCCGTAATGCTATGTTTTATATATGGATATTACTAATGACTCCCTCGCCCGCACTGCCCACGCCTTCGGCATCACTGATGTCGAATTTGAAGCCCGTGAGAAAGAGCTTAAAGAGCTTGCTCGACTCGAACTCGTAGAGAAATCGATTCGTGCGCTTCGAGAGGCTGCGGCTAATAACGAACCTGCTGAGATGCCCGAGGTGCATCATAATCATGAGGATCCTAGTTTTGATCAATATCAAGACTATGACTATGGCTATCATGACCAATACGACTTCTAACATAAGTCTTTAATAGTTAGGCACTTACAAAGGCCAGGCTGCCGTAAGTCGCTTAATGCCAAGTACTTATAAAATTAAAAATAATTAAAAAAAAGTTTGACTTTTCGGGTTTTTATGCTTATGTTATAGGTATGAATGAAATAATAATAGAATTCCGAATCACTGAACTAAATCGCAATATTGGCATTTTGACTCGCCAAGGAAATATGGAAAAAGCTGAAGAGCTAAAAAAAGAGCTTGAATCTTATCAGCAAGACTTGTCAGATGTACGCTGGCAAAATCTCGAGGACAGAGTTGGTCTCAGATCTCTAGAAAGAAACGCCTAAGTCGTAAGTCTTTGATGGTCAGCCACTTATGGCGGCCTGGCTTCCGCAACTCGTTGAGTGTCAACGACTTATGGAAAAATAAAAAAGTGAAACTTTTTCTTGACTTTTGCCCAAAACAACACTACCTTATATATATGAATATGGAAAGAATAGAAATACTACTAGAAGAAATCGCACTAATGAACCAAGAAATCGGCAAGCTCAAATACCTGCTTGACAGCAATGGCATCAAGTACATAATGCATGACGAGACAGATACAGGCGAGCTCGAAGTAGTCCAAGTTGATTAATCTCGTAAGTCGCTAGTAGCCAACAGGTTACGACGGCCTGGCTTCCGCAAGTCGTTGAATACCAACTACTTAGGTAAAATTTACCTATACGCGCCCAAAGGGCGCTCAAGCGCTATTTGTGAAAAAATGACTTGACATTTACCCTCTGCGCTGATAGTTTAATAGTATGAAATATCTACTAAGTAAATCGGATGACGGACATATAGTCATTGCCCAAGTACCTCAAACATTCAAGAAAAGATCGCCATATGAGTTTTTTGTTAGCGAGAGTTTTTTAAATGTTAATGTTCAAAACAACAACTTCACAGACATCTCTGACAGAGTCAAATGGGACGGCAAGGTTTGGATGCTCACGGAAGACATAGCTTAAAAGAAAGGAAAAATTATGGAAGGATATAATGGTTGGAAAAATTGGGCGACTTGGAATGTGGCTCTGTGGTTAGGTAATGACGAAGGGCTTTATAAGTTAGCCCGCAGATTTGTTCACTATAAAGATCTAGCTAATGAGTTAGAGGCTTGCGGCGCAACAGAAACTCCCGACGGGGCGAGCTACAAGGACGAAGAGCTTGACACCTATGCTCTTGATGAATGGCTTATGGACGAATATTCATAAGTCGTTGAACACCAAGGACTTAGGCCCGCCAGGCCGCCATAAGTTGTTGAGGCTCAGAGACTTACAAATGTCAAGCATAAAAAATAATTGAAAAAAAATTTGACTTTTATTAAAAACTAGATTAAGGTATATATATGAAAACAAAATTCGAAGAAATAATCGACAACGCCTCATCCCAAACATTTGAGGTAACTAGCAAAATCTATGGTCTCGGTAGGCAAGCCGAAATCATTCAAAAATTAGCTCAAGAGCAGATTGAAGAGAATGGCGAGTTCGCCAAAATTCATTGTTCCAACATTGTGCAGTGGATGCAAGAAATTGTGGATCTGGCGCAAAAAGGTCTTGACATTCAACTTGGAAAGGAGTAAAGTATAACTATGATAAGCATAAGAAAAAATCCTAACTTCAGTAATTGGTTTCAAGTTTTCGCCTTCGGCAAGTTCGTTGACGAGTTCAACAAGCAACGTAAAGCAGTTCGCTTTGCTGAGGACATGGCTCGCAAGACTAAAGTGACCCATGTCAATGTAGAAGGCGAGGCAGTAAAAGTGTCATAAGTCCTTGTTAACCAAGGGCTTAGGCCCGCCTGGCTTCCGTAAATGCTTAATAGTCAAACACTTACAACATAAAAATAATTAAAAAAAATTTTGACTTTTGTTATAATCTATGCGATATTAGGGTATGATTAAAAAAGGTGATATAGTAATGGATTATAAACGTCGAATCCTTCATGTAGAGGGAACATACGAAGAGGGTGCAGAGACATTCGTTGTCGGCAGAATCTATCTCTCGCAGAAACGGGTCGCCGTACCAATGTCCTCGGTAAGAAGACACAAGTTCCTAAACTCTTGATATTCAAGGGTTTATGGAAGCCTGGCTTCCCTAACTCGTTGAATGTCAACGACTTATGAAAATTTTATATGTCAAGCAAAAAGCGCCCCAAAGGGCGCTTAAACACTATTTGCTATTTGTTCGTTTGTCCTTCGTCCTTCATATCTTCCCACATCATCCAAAATACGAATACCCAAGGCGAGAAAAGTAATATCTCAAAAATCATGAGTACACCCCTTTCATCTCATCAGATAAGCCGATTACCTGATCCTCTTCGTCAATACTCTCAGCGACATCGGTGAGTAAAAATTGAGTCTCATCAGACACATCTTCTTTCTCGGCATCTTGAAGCCCGTGATTCAAAACAAAAGTTTCAGCGTGCATCTCTGCGACAAACTCCATTATATCGGCGTTTGGTTTGAATCCTTTTGAGTCACGGACGGCGTTCTTAATTATGTCGATTCTTTCTTGTTCTGTCATGGTAGTAATATAGTTGAGTTGTTATGATTAGTCAAGCCCTAAATCTTTTCTAAATTTTGCTTTGTCTTCGATTAGTTCATCAACCCAAACACTTCCCTCGACTTGAGCTTTTGCCATTAGGATAGATACTTGATCTGGAGATTGCCAACCAACAACATCGTCAGAAGGAGAAAGAGGAATCATTCCATTCTTATCAAAGATTGCAACTTCGTATAAATTTTCTTCCACACTTCCATACAATCCTCTTCTGCCATCTTTACCTGCAATGACAGAAATAGAAAGTCCGTTGCCCAAGTCAAGTCTAGCTTGAACTGCATCGTCAGCACCACGATGTGGTTGAAAATCAAGATCATTAAAATCTAGCATGGAAGGTTTTGGTTGATATTGTGAGATTGAGTTTGGTATAATATAGTTTTTCATAATATGTAATTTAATCTATAGTTTTGAGTTTGTCAAACAATTTCTTTGACCATTGCCATTAATCTTTTAGTTTCATCTAACCCTTGTTGTAATAGGTTAATCTGTTTTAGTATTCCCTTGTATCCAATATAGCCACCATTCATGTGACCTTGCCAAGTGCCACCAACCTTCTTGAAGGAGACGTCCCAACCACAATGGTAATCATATGCTTTTAGGATGCCGTTTGGCAAGAGTTCAAATGTTAGTTCTTTTCCGTTTGCTTTGTCTTTTAATGTCATACCTATAAACTAACACTTCAGAACTAATAAAGCAAGAAAAAAGTTAAGTTTTTTTGCGTTTTGTTGTAAGTTGTTGAGTGTTAAGTACTTATGGCAGCCAGGCCGTCATAAACAACTGACTATCAACGAGTTATGTCAAAAAAAAATTTAAATAAATTCTTGACTCTAGAGTCATACTCCAGTATACTATGTATATAATTAATCACACTAACGAAAGGAAAAAAATGTCACTACTACCACAAGAACTACTCGAAACAGCAGTCAGAATGAAAATCGGAAAAGGCGCGTACAGCTTGGAAGACCTCAACAAATATGTTGGTCAAGTCATTCTCACTCTAGCTGAAGGTCACGATGTTCTCGGATCAAAGCAAGTTGCAGATGCGGTAAAATCAGTCGCAAAAGCTGAGTGCGAAAAAGATCACGGAAAGACTGCCGTATCTTGGGTTGACTATGCCGAAAAGTATGGCGAGGATACTCCTGCCAGAAATGCTTTCTGCTTTCAGTCTCTTAATCAGTTAAGCTTAGAAAGAAGTTAATCTCTCAAAAGCCCCTAAGTCCTTGACTATCAGGGACTTAGGTCGGCCAGGCTGCCGTAAGTCGTTGATTATCAGCTACTTAGGCCAAATTGCTATAATAAAGCACGGGCACAAAATGCCCGCGCCAAGAATAAATACTATTTCGATGATATTTGTTTCAATTTTAGTGAGCTAGGTATGCAATACCTTTCTTGCATCCCTTAATGAAGCATAATTTGCAATTATGAGCTTGACAAGTTGCAAGAATCTTTCCGTCCTCACCTTTAACATAAGTTGCGGGACAAACAAAATGTCCGTCTTGCTCGGCTTTTACCTTGCTAGTATAAACTGAAGTGCCCGCATCTAGTCCGTCAACTTGTGGGGCTGGCTCATCTACATAAATGGCGCTTGGCTTGATGCAAACATTTTTAAGATTAGCTAACTTTTGCAAGTGTGGAATTTGAGAGTCGCGCTTCCACTCACGAGTTGGAAACCAAAAGCGAATAGTTGGGAAACTTTCGCAAATACGAATCCATGCGGCAATATAACGTGGGGAAAACAAATCGCCTGAATCATGAACACGGAATAAATCTGTGTTGGTCTTTGTGAGCTTTTTCTTGTTGCCATGCTTGTCGAAATACTTTGCGCGGATTTGCTTTGACATTTCATTTACAAAAGTATCTCCGTTGTCTTGATGCAAAGACTTTGTGATAAGGTCGGCTTTTGCTTGTAAACTTGCCTTGACATTAGAGAACATATAAAAACCCTTACAAGCATAGCAAGAATCGCAAATGAACTTTTTTGCTTTATCTTTAATCTTTGCTAATAGCTGCGCGGCAGGGCAATACTTGAAAGCGGGAATGTTGAAGGAATAGCAAGGCATCTTGCTCGGATTGGATAGTAAGTTAATCATGTATACATAATAGCGCTGAACTTAACTTGATGCAAGAAAAAAATGAATTAAATTGCATTTTGTTGTAAACTCTTGAACACCAATGAGTTATGCGAGCCAGGCCCGCGTAAGTCGTTGAATATCAATAACTTAGGTAAGTGTCAAGTATAAAAAACCCCCCACCCGAGTCCGCAGGTGAGGGGTTAAGTAACAAATACGTTTACACCTCGACTAATTCGTCTTCGACGACTTCCATGTCAAGGATATTCTCAACATGATTGTCAATGTCAAACGATACCTCACTATCAAGAACGGAATGAAGCGCATCGGAGCGATTAGGTAAAGCAACCAAGTTGCCTTTGTACACTTCAGTAAAAGCATTGTAAAGCGAGTTGACATTGCGATCCCAAAATTCGGGATGATCGGATGATTCCCATTGATCGACTACGTCGATGATCTTGGACTTTGGTAAAGCGCCCGCCTTGCAAGCGCGAATCACAATGTCGTTGACCTGCGCATTCGTAATCTCGACTTCTTTGTAGGCATCGATGCGAGCATCTTGACCATGCCAAAAGTTGAAGAGTTTACCGATTGCACGATTGATCATAAAATCAAGATCGTTAAGAATGTTGCGAGTGTGACGACGTGCCAACTTAATCGTATTGGTAAAAATAAGATTGTCGCAAACGAATGGTGCATCACCTGCGCAAAGTCCCGCAGGAAATGTCTTGTCGTGTGAGTTGCGAATACCTACAACACAACCGCGCTCGGTGTTTACTCGATTGGGATGCTCGACTGAAAACAAACCAAAGTAATGTTGATTACCTCTAGCGAGGGAGTGGACTTGATCGGCAATGCTAAAACCTTGACCTTCGAGAAAATTAGTAGTGCGCTCGACTACTTCATGGTGAGCGATAGGCTGATAAGAAACAGCGCGCTCGCCATTAGCATTCTCTTTTTTACGATACTCGACAGGTGGAGTAGGGACGTTGACGACTTGCTCGAAATCTACAAGTTTGTGATGACCTCCACAAATGTTAAGATTAACGGATTTGCGAGGAGAGTTAGTGGTGTTTTCTGTGTTATTCATAAGTATAATATAATAGTTTTAATTGTTTTTGTCAAGAGTTAATTTCTAGAATTTGGATTTTCTTCAAAGCCTTGGGATTGAATCTTATGATAAGCCTCGGCATCCTTGGCAATGTCTTTAAACATGGCGCCAATCATAGCAAGTAGGGTCGCATCCTCAATATCAAGGTTTGCTTCGTTTGGTTTGATAAGAGTTTGCCAAAGATAGTCCATAGCTTCGTCCATGGCTTGGGTAGCTGAAGGTGGATTGTCGTTTGAGTATTCTGGATTTATGTTCATTATAGTTGCTCCTTATGTTTGAGTTTTCTGTGTAAGGTTTTGTTTTTGATTTTGTGAGGGCGAGCCTTAGTGAAAAGGATTGGTTTTCTTATCTTTATCTCTCTCGCTTTCATATATACATAGTAAGGCATTTTTTAATTAATAGCAAGAAAAAAATGAATTAATTTTCACTTTGTCGTAAGTTGTTGTATATCAATGACTTACGCGGGCCAGGCTTCCATAAGTTGTTGATAATGATTGACTTACAAAAAAACCCCGTCTCACACATTGGCAAGACGGGGCCGCAATTATGACTAAGTAAAACTTATTTGGTATTTGTCAACTTCTCCTTTCCAATCGATATAGCTTATCTAGAAGATTATCGTGGGTCCGCTTAAGCTTAAAGTATTCGGGAGTATTCTCACCGTAGATTTCTCTAACGGCCAATTGGTACCCAAGCTCTCTAATGCGTGCTGTAAGTAATTTATTCATCATTAAGCCTTAACCATAGATACAATTCTGTCATAGCGAAACGAGCGAACTCCATCTCTGTTGTAACAATGGGCTCTGAAGCCCGCTACCACTAGCCCTTCTTTACTATTGCCAAACTCGTTAGAGTGCTTTGGTCTAGTGATTGTATACATGGCAGTAGTGCCTGCCTTGGTTCTGTATACCACTTGGTATACGGGGTTTAACAAACGAGCGATTTTAGCTATCAGTTTCTTCATTTTCTGTTTCCTCCATGATTGGGTTTTGATTGTAATAGTTGTAAATTTTGGTTGCCTCCTCGGCATCCTCACAACTATAAGAAATTATGTCTCTACCAAAGTATGGGTGGTAGTCTTCGTTGTTCTCCTCGAAGTATACCTCCCATTGTTCAGTTTCTTCATTAAAATTAGGCAAGTCCATAGGCTTACCGATGCAAAGGGCTTCTATATAGTTATTCATGATTATAATAATAAGTTAGTTATTGGATGGTGTCAAGCCTTAACAAGGGATTGGTGAGTCTTCGTCTGTTTCAATAGTTATGCAGAAGTGGCTCGCAAGCTCTTTAATCATTACATCGTTATTGAAATAATTATATGCAAAAGTTAAAAGTTGCTCTTGCTCTTCTCCTGTATGTCCATCTCTGAGTTCATCGTATATCTCAAAGATATTCATGTTCCAATTCCAACCTTCTACTCTTGATTCTATCTGTGCTTTAGTCATTTTTAACCTCCTTAATAATTTGTTCCATTTGTTCTAAGACGGACTTCTTGTTGCCTTTGAATCCGTACTCGGCTTTAATAATTGAATATGCTGATTGACCTCTTCTGTTCATTCCAAGACACTCTAACTTGAGTGCGGATTTGAGGCTGAGGAATCGAAACATATCGATTTGTTCGGGAGTGTCTAATACTGTCATAATTTTTCCTTGTGTTATAGTTGTGCTGATTGAAAAGATGATTCTATTCTAAGCTCATCTTGTAAACTTGTCAAGTCCAAAATAATATCTTCTAAAACTTCTTCGGCAGATTGGGTGGTAAAGCCTTTTACTCCCACCTTCGCACCTTTTTCAAGGTTCATACGATCAAATGGATCTGCATAGCGAATGTTGCCATGTACAATGCCAAGAATAGTTTCTCTTATCTTTGCCTGTGTCATATATTATTGTAATTAAATTTATCTATTCTGTTTCCAGTAACCTTTAGGAAGCGATGATAGAAGGGGTTTAGGTTGAGGCTTTGCCTTTTCGTTTTGATCGTCTACAATCTTTGCGAGGTTTAATAATTCAGTTACGGCATTGCATTTTGCTTCGTGTCCTGCTTTTGGGCTCATCAGCACTTCAGTTAATATTCTAACGACTGCTGTCCATTTTGGTGTTACATCTATTGTTTTCATATTATAATACTAAGGCAGTTTTCTGAATAACGCAAGAAAAAAATGCAATTAAATGTCATTTTGTTGTAAGTACCTGATAGCTAACTACTTATGCAAGCCAGGCTGCCCTAAGTCCCTGATGATCAACGATTTACATAGCGTGTATTGCTTCGTAGAACTCTTTATCTACTGAACCATCTGCCTTGCGAGCTTGAAGCTCTTCGCACTCAGAAGGGAAAACGTGGCATGGTTCATCAGCACCATTCTGCTTAATGTACCAAGCTGGCGGATTGGTGGGCTGAACAAGCAAACCAATGAACCCGTACTCCACGAAGTACCTGAGTACAGTGGACTCACCGATTCCATTTATGCTCACATTAACCTTGGAGCCAACGGATGGAATTGGATCCTTGCAAACCCACTGCAACTTCTCGAACTCTTTATATTCTTTTTCTTTAACTAATGATTGTTTCATTTAATTATACATAACTCCTTCTAATTCTGATTCTAACCATAGTATGGCTTTTTGTCTGATGTCGCAGTGTGAGACTTCAGTAAATACATTGTCATTGACTCTTAGGTAAAGATCGTTTCCGTTCTTTTTTTCTGTCTCTAGGTCGTTTGCTTCATACCACTTTTGGGCATAATCTATCATTCTTTCTTCTATTCTCATTTTTATTTTTCCTCCACTTGAAAATGATCCACATTACAGTGAAATAATTCTTCATCTTTGTCCATAATAGCCACAAGGTCATCATAAACATAATTCATCAAATCATCTAAGTCCATATCGTTTACAATTTTTTGTGCTACTACCATAATGTTTTCGTCTGTATAATTCATGATATGTATGCTGTTACTTGGTTGTGTGATAATAAAACTTCATCTGCATAGTATACAAAACTCTCGTCCTTCTTGTCAACAAAAGTTTCATACTTGTATGGATTATATGTTACTTCGGTTGCGGGTCTGTCTGTGTTGACATTCTCTGCATCTTGAAGATAACCCTTAACAAAAGCATGAACATTCTTCTTCTTTTCACGAAGAACCTTTTCTCTGCCCTTGATGTCAACATGAAAATAACAATCCCACAATCCGATAGATTGATCCTTTGGAATATGAGCCTTGACTAATCCGTGTTGCTTGACTGACCAGCAGTCCTTGTGAAGATTCTTGTATACATAAACAGGTCGGTTTGACTTGATGATGTATCGTGGGTCGTGTTGGTTTCTCTTAATCATATATACATACTAAGGTAGTTTTTCAATTAATGCAAGAAAAAAGTGAATTAATTTTAATTTTGTTGCAACCCTATGGTTATCAATGACTTACATCAGCCAGGCCAGGCTAACCCTTTGATACTCAACGACTTATGAAAAGTTTAGAAGAGTCTACAAAAAAACCCACCCGAAGGTGGGCTCACACTAAAAAATTATTTGATAAAAATTTATTTGTTATTTATTCATTTCGATTTTGTTATTGATTATTGGTTATTTGTCCATACCCATAATGCAGCTACCATAAAGCAAAATAATATAATTTCTAATATAAACATTTTTTTTTCATTTTTAATTTGGGTTAGTATTAACTTTTAGTCCGCAATGGCGAACGCTTCCTTAAGAAGATTGGTTTCTTTACAAGATAGAAAAACAGATCGGCAGTAGTCCTGATCCCGTGATTCCACCTCCTCTATGCGCTCAGCTGCTTCCCATGCGCATATACGCTCTCTCTCCATGGCACCCCATTTAATGACCACCCGTGTGGCTGGGAAATGCTCGGCAAGCTCTGCTAGCTGAGGTTTGGTGATGTATCCGAATTGTGATAATATGTCTTTTAATGTTTTCATGATATAATAATAGCG
>Ga0222715_10004759_pt1 | contig 11692 bp, 7 predicted proteins | sample C33_9DmetaG_FD_165056 | JGI IMG/M metagenome (GOLD analysis project Ga0222715, IMG submission 165056) | Estuarine water microbial communities from San Francisco Bay, California, United States - C33_9D | ecosystem: Environmental > Aquatic > Marine > Unclassified | place: USA: California...
CAAAGTAGTGCTGATAGTGGTACTACAGTTATTGGTGCATCTGGTGGTAAAGTTGGTTTCTTCGGTGCTACTGCAGTTTTACAACAAGCACATATAGATGATGCTGAATCTACACAAGTTACAGCTGCTGGTGGTGTTGATACTAGTGGTGCAACAGCTGATGTACCAACAACAGCAGAATTTAATGGTTTACGAACTGATGTGCAAAACTTAACAACAAAAGTAAATACTATTTTAGCAGCATTAGAAACACTCGGTTTAGTTGCAAACGCATAATTTTAGTATTAACTAATAAAGTAAGTTTAAAATAAAAATTATAAATATATTTATATTTATAATCTATAGGTCAAATGTCAAATTGGTTAGATGATAATAATGCAAATAGATATAAAAAATCATATTATAACGGATTTATTGATATTAGTGGTGGTGATCTAATACTTCGTGAGGGTAGCAATGCAGAAATAAAATCAGGAAATATTAATTTAAATGGAAATATAGAAAATAGTAAATTAACTATTAATCAAAATAATTTAATACCATCAGGAGGGCAAGATACAATTAATATAAATGGTAATTGTAATATACAAAATAATGCTAGTATAAACAATAATTATTTATTTAGTAATGAAAAAAGTGATTTTAAAAAACCAATGATTATTACACAAGATGCAAATAGTAATGATTATGTTGGACTAAGTATTAATACAAATAACGCAATTAAAATACCATCTGGTAATATATTAGAAAGACCAGGAGTTGGAGCACAACCAGCAGCAGAATCAGGACAAATAAGATATAATACTGTAAGTAATAAATTTGAAGGTTATGAAAATGGAAAATGGGTAACATTTTCATCACTTTATGATAATGATTTAAATACATATATATCAATAGAAGATAGTGATAAAATTAAATTCTTTACAGGAGGAGAACCTGAATCTTCAGTTAAAATGATAGTAGATAAAAATGGTAATGTAGGAATAGGTAAAGAAATACCAAATTATAAACTAGAAGTAAATGGAGAAATATATTCATCTAGTAATATTTACGCATCAAAATTAATAGGAGCAGATTCACAAGGTGAATTACAAGTAGATAATAATGTTATATTTAATGATAATGTTAGTTTCTCAAAAAACATAGGTATTAATAAAACACCTATAAAAGAACTAGATGTAAATGGTTCGATAGGAGCAAGTGATACATTAACTGTAAATGATTTAACAATTGATAATAATTGTAACTTCTCAACAAATACAAATGATATTACATTTATTCCTCGTTCATCTAATGGAACATTTAATATACAGGGAACATTAAATGTTGATGGTAAGATCATAGCAAGAGGTGATGTTACTGAAATTAATACAGAAATACAAATTACTAATCAGATTGATGTAAGTAATAATGGAACAGGACCAGCATTAATTGCAAGGCAACATGGAGATAAAGATATTGCTGAATTTTATGATGACAATCAACTGGCGTTAACAATTAAAAATGGCGGGAATGTTGGTATTAATACAAATACACCATTATGTAAATTAGATATAAACGGTAACGATGCTATCAAAATACCAACAGGTTTAACAAGTGAAAGACCAGTATCAAATACAAATGGATTAATTCGATATAATACAACAACATCACATTATGAAGGATATAGTAATGGTTGGATTAATTTAAACGGAGTAATAGATAACGATAAAGATACATATATATCTGCAGAAAACTCACCAGATATTGATAACGATCAACTTAAATTTTTCACTGCTTCCAATCAACGAATGGTTATAGACTCAAATGGTAATACAGGTATTAATACGACTAATCCGCAACACAATTTAGATGTAAATGGTGATATAAATGCTTCAAATAAAATATCTGTATCAACATTATCTTTTAATAAAGATTCTATAATTGCTTCAGATAGCGATATTACATTCCAGCCACAAGGTATTACTTCTACTGTTGGTAATGTAAATATAAAAGGTGGTTTAAATGTTGAAGGTACATTTAATGTTGTTGGTGAAGTAAATATAACAGAGACAGAACTTCAAATTAGTCAACAGGTAGATATTAGTAATAATGGAACATCTACTGCTTTAAATGTTAAACAACACGGTCTTGCAGATGTCGCAGAATTTTATGATGAAGGTAAATTAGCAATGATAATTAAAAATGGTGGTAAAATAGGTTTAGGTGTTGCATTTCCAAATGAAAAATTAGAATGTAATGGTAATTTAAAAATTATTGATTTCGATGAACATCAACCAAAAATCATGTTTGATATTTCTAGAAACTTTCCTTTATCCACAATTCCAATAGATCAAGAATATATCAATAATTATCCTTTTGGTGCTGTTTTAAATGGTATAAATCGTGTCATTTTTGACAATACTACTCTTGAAGTTCCAAATACATTTAAATTAACTGTTATGGACGATACTATTATCGATGGTAATAATTGTTCTATTAATTATAATGGTAATAATGGTAGTTTAATACTTATTAATGATGCTAATGTTACTATACAAAATATTACTCTTTCAGGTAGTAATAAATCTAATTTTTTGGATTCTAATTCTTATGCTTTTAACAAAATTATTGATTTTTATAATTGTAATCAATTAACAAATTCTAATTTCCTTACCAATGATTATTATTTTGGTACCAAATTTAATCCTTTTTTTATAATTGGAGAAAATACCCTAGATTATTCAAATCAACAATTTTTATATGCTGTTGGTAATTTTGGTGCTTTCGCTGCTATTAATAAAGATAATACTATTTCTACTTGGGGTAATCCTGACTTCGGTGCTGTTTCTGTTCCTCGTAATTTTGATTACGAATATATTTATACTTCTAATAAAGCTTTTACTGCTATCAAAATTAATAAAACAATTGAATCTTGGGGTAATCCAGATTTTGGTGGTAATATTATTCCTGCATACAAAAATTTTACATATCACCATATTGCTTCCATAAAGAATGATACGTTTGGTGCATTTGCTGGTCTTACTACTGATAATAAAATATATTCTTGGGGTAATTCTACACTTCTTAATTTTAATCTTAATTTTGATGATAATTTAAACCGTGATTTTATTTCTCTTATTTCAAATACTGGTGCGTTCTCTGGTCTTAAAACTGATGGTTCTATTTATTCATGGGGATGGAAATTAAGTACTCGTGATTATGGTCAAAATATTCAAACTATTATAGACAATAATGCTATTACTAATAATAATTTTATTTCTATTTCTTCTTCTGGTAATAATGATGAAGGCGCATTTGCTGCTGTTAAAAATGATAATAAAACAGTTTTGTTATGGGGTAGTATTACACTCGGTGGTTTATATAATGACTCCAGAATTATTAATATGACTCAAAATATTTCTACTATTATTGGAAGCACAGGTGCTTTCGCTTGTTTGCTTAATGATGGTTCTATTTTTACATGGGGAGCTTTAAATTATGGTGGTAAAATTGAAAACGAACAATTCCAACCTGATTCTAATGGGTATATTCAATTGTTTTCAAATGGTGATGATTTTGGTGCTTCTTTTTGTGCTTTACATTCTGATGGTCATTTATATTTCTGGGGACACCCAGATGGTTCATACTTTAATAATTCTATTATTACTGATAATAAGTTATATCCAAGTGATGGTCGTAATTTTATTAATATTAAATCTTCAAATAAAGCGTATACTGCATTAGACAATGAAGGTAATGTTTTCTTATTTGGAACTTTACAAAATAATATCTTACCGTCTGATTCAGGTTATACTGATATTTTCTTCAGTCCTAATACTTTCATTTTTTCCAATAACAAACCTGCTTTTCAATCTTCTCAATTTAATTTTGATTATTGTAATATTTCTGGAAATCACCCTATAACTAATTATAATGGTGCTTTATCTTCTTACAATTCTTTCAAAGATAACAATACTTCTTTTTCTATTGATAATTGTGATTTCCATGTTGATTCTATTGATTCTACATCATTCCTCCTTTTTGGTCCTAATTCTTTCTCAAATGGGTCTCTTAATTTGACCCTTTCTAATTCTAATTTCAAATCTGATAACGGCGGTAATTTCTTTCAATCTGACCTACCTGTTAATTTAACTTATAATAATATTTATTATGATATTAATAATATTTTAACTACATCTTCTATCTCTAATCAACTTACGATTACTCCTCCTACTGTTGATATTATTAATATGGTTGGTAATGGTAATAACTTAATTATGCGTTATAACGGTAATCATGATTCTGACCATTTTTTCTCATTTTACAGTGAATCTGAAAATTGGGCTAAAAACGGTGAATCTTTAAATATTATTCCTTCTACTGGTAATGTTGGTATTGGTGTTATTAACCCTTCTCATAAATTTGAAGTTAATGGAGATATTTCTGCTAATGTTATAAATTGTAATGAAATTAATACAGATTATTCTCTTACGTTTACTCTTAATGTTAATATTAATAATGCTTTATCTAATGATAACGACCAAAAATTTTATTTTACTGCACCACGTAATTGTCGTTTATCTAATTTATATATTAACTCTGATACTGTATTTACGGATAGTGTTGAATTTAGAATTAAATTATTAGATGATGATGATACTGATGAAGATGCCTTTTTAAAAAAAGTTACTTTTAATTATAGTAATCCAAGTAAACCTGGAAAAATTACAAAAGTATCTTTAATTGATGACGATTTCTTTATTGATGATTACGAAAAAACTATTATTCAATTGGTTAAGAAAAAAACAGAAATTACTAATCCTGATAATGCTAATTTTATGGTTACTCTTGATTTTAATTATTAAATAATTATTGTTATAATATAATAATTATTCTTACATTACTTTCATTCTTAAGTTTGCCTTCTTTTTGCATTGTAAATTTGCGGCTTTTGATGCATCTATTCCATTCTCATCGCTATATTTACTATATAATTTTTTGCATTTTACACCTTCAAAACGATTAGGAACATAGGCTACATTTACTGGATCATTAGGATCGTCTGGATTTTTAATATATAATGGTGCTTTTGGACATGGACCTGGGTCACTTTGTTTTCCTGTTAATAATTCTCTATTATTTCTTTGTGATGTATCATTGCATAATTCAAATACTGGGCAATAAGATACATCCATTTCCATTTCAAATATTATATTCTTACCTTCTGGAACTAGTTTATTATAATTTGTATTTGTATTTACAATTGAATTACTTAATTCATATCTTTTAAAATCTGTATATTCTCCAGAACCTAATACAGATCTTAATTCTTTCTTCGCATTATCTGCTACTTGTCGTTCTTGTTGTTTCAATATATGTGCTGTTTTTTTATGCTTTAAATAATCACTTTGAGACATTATATATTATAAATATACTTAAATTATTATATTTTTATCATTTACTTTAATCAAATATGAAATTTCTAATTTTAATAATAATAAAATTGATTTAAATATTGTGAATTTAATATAACAACAAAGTATAAATATATGAAAAATAAACAAACAAAAGGATTAAATCGTAATACTATTGATAAATATTATACAAAAAACAGTATTGTTGAACTATGTTTAAATCTTGTTAGTAAATATATACAAATAAATCATACTGATTTGATTATTGAACCAAGTGCTGGTAATGGTTCTTTTATTACTGGTATCAAATCAATTACCAATAATTTTAAATTTTATGATATAGAACCTGATAATAATGAAGTAATAAAGCAAGATTATTTATTATATGATTATTCTAATATTATTCAAGATTATAATAATATACATGTCATTGGTAACCCTCCTTTTGGTCGTCAATCTTCATTAGCTATAAAGTTTATTAAAAAATCTTGTGAATTTTGTAATAGTATTTCATTTATACTACCTAAAAGTTTTAAAAAAGATAGTTTAAAAAAATATTTTCCATTAAAGTTTCATCTTATCTTTGAATTTGATTTACCTGATAAATCATTTTTAGTAGATGGTATTGAACATAATGTTCCTTGTATATTCCAAATTTGGGAAAAAAAAACATCTAATAGAACTGTTAGTAAAAAATTAGAACCCATAAATTTTATATTTGTTAAAAATACTGAAAATCCTGATGTTTCTTTTCGTCGTGTTGGTGTTAATGCTGGAACAATAGACCAACAAATTCATAATAAAAGTATACAATCACACTATTTTATTAAATTTACAAATGATAAATCTATAACTGATAATATTAATAACCTATCAACAATCACATATGATTTTAATAATACAGTTGGTCCTAAATCTATCTCAAAACAGGAATTAATATTTAAATTTAATCCATTATTATAATTTATTTTTATCATTTACTTTTTATATGAATGACTTTTTTATTACAAAAAAACAAATTATTCGTAAAATTAAAATTAATTCTATTAGACATTGTTTAAAAGAACCAACTATTACAAAAAAACGACTTAACTATCTTTTAAAAGGTGAATTACTTCATTTGCTCACTTTACAAAATCATACTATTCATATTTTTTATTATTACAATATTCCGAATGAATTACAAAAACATATTTTCTCTTTTTTGTAATTATTTTATCATAGTTATTTAAGTAATGTATGATTATGTCATTATCGGTGGTGGTATTTCTGGACTATATATGTATTTAAAATTATTATCTATTACTAATAATATTATATTATTTGAGAAAAATAATTATTTCGGTGGTAGAATTTATCAACATAATGAAAATTTTAAAGGTAATCAGATTTCTCTTTCTACTGGAGCTGCTAGATTTAATAAAAATCATATTAGAGTTATTAATCTTTTGAAATCTTTTAAAATGCTTGATTTTAGGAAAGATAAAGGTATTGGTTCTTCTATCGAATTTATAGATTCTACAAATCAGTTTCATAATAAATTCAAAAATAAAAATGGTTTTCAATATATTAAAAAGGTTCTCAAGTTTGCAAAAAATAAAGATAAAGACTTTTTGAAACAGTTTACGTTTTCTGAATTTTCTCAAAAATTTTTAAAAAAAGATGAATTAGAATTTATGTTAACTGCTAGTGGTTACACTGGACAATTATTAAATATGAATATGTTTGATGCCTTTCATTTATTTTCTAACGGAATACGTGATGATCTTACTTTCTACGTTGAATATTTTCATGATTTAATTGAGAAAATTGTTAAATATATCTCTACTAAAGGTGCAAATCTTAATTTAAATACCAATATTACATCTGTTACTTTTAATAAATCTAAAAACGTGTATAATATTAAATATAAAGGACATAGCATTTACTCTAAAAATGTTGTTTTTTGTTTACCTAAACCTGCTTTGCTTAAATTCAATATATTTAATCCGATTAAACACATATTAAATGATTCAATTACATGTAAACCTTTATGTCGTGTTTACGCTAAATTTCATAAAGATGATGTATGGTTTAAAAATATTAAAAAAACTGTTACTAACAATCATTTACGTTACATTATTCCTATTGACCATCAAAAAGGTATTATTATGATTTCATATACTGACCACATTTATACCAAATTTTGGGTTAATCTTTCTCAATCTCAATTAAAACAAAAAATTGTTAATCTTGTTAATCAAACATTTAATATTCATATTAATCAACCTGAAAAAGTTTGGGTCTTTCATTGGGAATGTGGTGTTGGTTATTGGAATAAAAATATAGATAGTAATTATATTTCTCAATTTATTTCTAATCCTCTTCCTAATTTATATATTTCTGGAGAAAATTACAGTCTTACACAAAGTTGGGTTGAAGGTGCTTTACAATCATGTGACTATGTTCTCGATAAAATTTTAAATTAAATATAATAATATATTATTATATATAATGACAAAAGGCACATGTGCGAGTTGTTTAGATTTTAATATTGATAAAGTTGTTAAATCTAAAGAATCTTTAAAACCTACTTGGTTACAACAAAATGACTTTGTTACTAACTTTGTTAATAATCACGATTTTAAACTTAAAACACCTAAAAATTATGAACTTAAAGTTGATATTAATTTAGGACCTAAATTTGCCTCTAAAAAAATTCTATATTGGGCCGCTAATAAAAACGATAATAGATCTCCTATTATTTTAGATGCTAAAAAAGCTTATGGTAATTTTGATAATCATGGTGTTGTAAATGCTAATAATAAAGGAGAAGTTACATTTAAAATTGACTGTCCTCAAGTATATAAAGCTAAACGAACAAATCGTTCTGTTGATACTACCTATTTTAGACATCTGCATTTTGTTGTTGAAAAAGATAAAAATAAAACATGGGACAGTCAAATATATACTAAAATTGTTATATGTAAATATCACTTTAAAAGGTTTATGCATGAATATAAAGATGGTTTTCATGTAACTATCAATGCTCTACCTGCTGAATATTTTGCAAAGGACCATGTTCCTCATTCTTTCAATCTATTTCATAAAAATATTAAAAAAATGTCTATTAGTGAATTAAACAATTGGTTTTATGATGTCATTCGTATTCACTATCCTAAACTTGCTAAACTTGTTAATGATAAAAAAATTAATATATATGAATTACCTATTATTACCTATTGTGCTCATAGTAAATGTAATGCATCTGAATTAGCTATCAAAGAACTAATGAAAAAAGGTTTTGTCAATCTTTATGAATATTCTGGTGGAATTCAAGAATATAGAAAATATATTCCTCATGATAATTTAAATAGTTCATAACTTAAAAACCCGATTAAACTTCCGAATATTATTCCTGATATTATTGTTATATTTGATTTATTTTCATAATTGCTTTCTGTTAATATTAATGTAAATAGCAATACTAATCCTATAAATAATAATAAATTATTTTCTGTTATATTCATTATATAGCTTAATGAATATGATATATGTTGAATTAATAATGATGGCTTTCCATATACCATATCTTCCATATCCTTCATATCTAATGTATTTGTATTCAAAAACTTATTTATATAATAATTTATTACCATTCCTATTAAATAAACATTCAAATAATGTTGTTGATCTTTATATAAATCATAATAAACTATTAATATTATTATTATTCCTCCTAATTCTTTATAATTCATCTTCTATATAAATTAACTTTGATATAATTGTTCTGCTATTAATGAAAATGACCAATTTGACCCATTTAAATTCATTACATCACCTTTATCACTTAATAATCTTACCGCCATTCGAGTTATGTTTACTGGACCAAAATATTTTCGTTCTTGATTTTGTAATGTCCCTCCAAATTCTACATAAACATTTCCATTTTGCAAGGATGCTGTTTTAATTGGTATTAAACCAAATACATCTTTTACAAAAGGACCACTCCCATAATTCTCACTATTCTCTTCTATTGAATTTATTCTTGAGTTTGCTATTTCTGTTATTGTATATAATTGTGCTTGTGTTAAATTATTTCCTGCTTCATTTCTTGATGTTTCATATACTATTTCTTTTGTTGCTGGATTACATTTATATTTTGACTTTTCTGCATATCTCGGATTTGCTATTTCTGTATCCTTATTTGATATCGTTACTAAACCGTCATTTAAATGGTTCTGATTAAAATCATCTAATGTTATTAATAAATAGTTATATAAATCTGTGCTTACTGTTGTGCTCCCTTGTAATGTATATTTCCCATTTAATGCTGTATATGACCTTAAAAAATATGTTGTATATTCTCTAAACCCTAATGTCCAACCTAATGTATTATCAAATGTTGCTGTCCTTACACTCTGCACTCCCGTATAACACGCTGCAAAACTAAATGGATCATAAAATACTATTTTGTAATCTGTCCCTGTAAATTGTTTTCTTACTTCTATTCTTATATTTGAATATCTTTGTAATACTCCATTCGCATCTTCCCTCTCGTATGTCTCTATTAAACTATTTCTTGTTAATTCATTACTCTTTATTGTATTATTTAATATTACTATGAATTCATCTCTATTATATTCTCCTACTGGTACCTCAAATTCTATGTCATTCACATTATAATTATCTCTTACCCCATCTTTATACGCTACTAATTTAAATTTATTATTTAATGATGTTATTGTTATTACCTTTATTAATATTCTTGACCCTAATTTTATTGTTGTATATTCATTCCCACCATTATTTATATTTATACCTTGCGTACTCGGATCTAATACTTCTTTATTAAAATATAATTGCTCTTCCCAACTTGTTAATTGTGACGTTAATTCATATTCATATCCTGGATCGTATGCTATCAATTTATAATCATTCTCTGTTAACACTTTTCTTATGTTTACTGTTAATTCACTCCTTATTTTTTGATTACTTATTTGATATACATTCAATGATGTCCCTGATAATGTTTCTATATCATTCTCATAATCTACTGTATTTGATATTGCATTATTAAACACATCAATTAATGAATCTAATGTTGTTACTACCAAATAATCCCCTGGAAATGATATTATTATCTCTATTTTCATCATCTTTTGTATTCCTGTATTATTTTTCGGTAATACTGTCATTAATAAATGACCATTTAAATGATTCTTATTAAACGTATACGTTGTATTTATATTTGATTCACTCACAAATATATTTTCTGATAAATCTATGAATGCATCTGTCTCATAATTCAAAACTGTATGTAAAAATGATGTATTTGATATATCTATATAAAAATTGTCCTTTTCAAATATTTTCTTTATATCTATATCTAATGATACTTCTGATTCTGGTGTTACAAAAAACCTACTGTTTTTCATCACTATATCTCCTTCTAAATTCTTTTCGTTCTTTGTTTTTTCATTTGCTTGATTTAACTCTATATTTAATGCATTTATATAATCTGTTAATGTATAACCTTCTATATTCTTTATATCTCCATATAATGATTCTGCTCTATATATCTTATTCCCACATATATCTATATAATCTCCATCTCCGTCTTTATTATATATTACTTCTTTTATATTATCATTATTCATTTCATATCTTCTTGATACATTCGTTACATAATTTGTTCCACCCGATATATCTGTAAACCTATATGTATTCTCTTCGTTCCATGAATTTTCTAATGTTAATGTAAAATTATTCTCTTCTACGTCAAAAAAATCTTTTATACAAATTATTCTTATATACGGATTTCTTAATACTTTATATCTGTTTGTTGTTAATTGTGTCGTCTTATATTCTGATATTAAATTATTTAATTCATTTTCTTCTTCCTTAAATCTAAAACCTGATTCCTTACCTGTCCATACTTTCTTCTTTCCTACCGGCACATTTATCTCATTTGGAAATTTTATATATGTTTTCAACCCCAATTTATTTGTTGTTTTTGTTCTATCAAATGATATTTTCATGCAATAATATGTTTTTGATAATTCTGGAACATGTGGATTATATCCTAATTCATTTACATTTGCTTGTTTCCTTGTTATTTGTGAATCTAACGTTAAATTTACATTGCTACTTAATGCATTATTTAATTCACTTACCAATTGATTTCTTGTTACTCCTATTCCTGTCTCTCCTTCTCCCCAACTTATATTTAATTCTATATCCATTGACATTTCTACTATTGATACCCCTTCTACATATTCTCCTGGACCATGATATCGTATTACTTCAAATTTCTT
>Ga0222715_10004762_pt1 | contig 11685 bp, 13 predicted proteins | sample C33_9DmetaG_FD_165056 | JGI IMG/M metagenome (GOLD analysis project Ga0222715, IMG submission 165056) | Estuarine water microbial communities from San Francisco Bay, California, United States - C33_9D | ecosystem: Environmental > Aquatic > Marine > Unclassified | place: USA: California...
TTAGTTCTACATATAATCTATTTTGATCTTGATTCTGCAAATCCTTTTGGTGTGTTATTTACTTTAGTGTCAACTCCTTCTAATAAATCTTTTTCTTCTTGTATTTTTTTTAAAATTTCAAAAGCATCCATGATACATAGCTTTTTTGTAGCAGCTGCATTTTTTAATCTATCTGCAGCTAACTCATCATCTGTACCATATTTAATAATGTCTTCCTTCGCTACTTTGATCAGTTGCCTGACCGCCTCGTGACCCGCTTCTATTATTTTTAATTTTGTTTCTTTTGTATTCATTTTTAATACGCTTTACTTTTTTTATTGGATAAATTTCTTCACTTAAATCATCCATCCAATCCCATTCTCTACTCATAACACCACTGTTATATTTCTTGTAAACATCCTATATAATTTTTCATCATCTACTACAAACTCGTATTCAGAGTCAGGTTCATATAAAACCTCATCACCTACTTTAACTCCCTTTTCAATTAACTCATTGTTAATGTATTTTACAATACCTCTTAATGGTTCATTTTTAGAATTTTTATCAAGATAAGATTTTTTTGCTTTCAATGGTTTTATAAAACAATATTTGCTATAGCCCATCCAATTAGATTCTTCTTTACTTTTATAAAGATAAAACTGATCTGGGTCTACAAAAAACAAATTGTCTTTGAAAAAACTTTTACCACTTTTTCTGCGACCATACATGTCATTATAAAATTTAAACACGTTATGATGTACTAAAAGTATATCGCCCTCTTTTATAGGACCTTTATAATTTATAGGAGTAGAGACTACAGTAGCAAAGCGATTAGAGGCTTTGTGATCTTCTTCCGAAGTACTTGTGATAAACTCTACATCACCGTAGTTTTTGATGTTGTCATACCTTCTATTGTTATAAGGTTTAACAATAAATGAGTAAGGTGATTTCATTAAAAGTTTATATTATATTCTAAAGATATAGGTAGAGTGCATTTGAATTCCTTCCAAAGTAAAACTTCATCTTTTTTCATAATCCATATCTTATATGAATCTGCTGAAACATCATGCTGTATAAGATGTATTCCATAACTGCCGCCTAAAACATCCTGGCCTACTATGTAATGCATAGCACCAGACTTATAGTCTGCTCCAATTGAAATTTTTCTTATGTCCATTTTTAATTTGGCTAAACAGCCTCAGTTGAAAGAACTCCTGTATTACTAACTAAAAGTCTCCAAACACTATTATCTGGCGCAATTAATTTTACAACACCACCATCTATTATAAAATTAGAAAGCGTTGAAATTTTACAAGACTTAGTCATTAGATTATTTTCTGCATCAGTAAGAATTAAATAATCGTCTGAGTCAATAACTGTAATATTTGGGTACGCTGATGTGTTGCTAATTTTTGCCATGTTTTTTTATTCTATAACCTCTGCTGTTTCAGCTGGTTGATTTTCTTTTACTTCTCCAGTTGCTAAATCAATAACAGAATTAGCTCCGTACTTTTCTGACAACTCTTTTTCAACAGCTGAAAACTTTCCTCTTATTGTATCCAAGTCTTTTGTATATAAAACTTGTTGATAAACTGAATCAGCTAATTTTAGTTTTACTTGAGTGAATTCTTGATTAAGAGCTTGTAAATTCTGTAACTCCTCTGGTGTTAAATTTTTTGACATTTTAGATTATTTTAGATTAAATTTATATACAAATATAATAAATATTATTTACTCATCATCAACAACTTCCTCTTCTTCTTCCGTTTCTGGCTCTGGTGGAGTAGGTGGTTGTGGATTCATCCAAGTAAAATACAAGTCCTCATTTACAGGTGTAATTTGAGACTGTATGTTTGCAGCTATACTTGCCTGCATCGAAGGAACATCTAATGATCCCTCTAACCATCCAATCACTACATTTTCAAAAGCTTCAGTATCTTCATAAGGTACAAAAGGTTCTCCTGCTACATACGTGTAACTTTGAGTTCCTATATTAGTTGATGAATACGTTTTACCTTCAGACTCTTCAGAGCCTGTGTATCTGTAATGTACTGTATAAATTACATTATCTTGTCCGTCTGACTGAATATGAGCGTTCATTGCTGGGATATCCCACTTGTAAATAATTGCCATTGATTTTTTTTTAAATTAATTCACTTGTACAAATATACAAATTTTAATTATACATTATGGAAAGCATAATCCCAATGAGGCTACTACTCCACTTCCACCTGTTATTCTATAATAACCAATTGTTGCAGGAGGTGATGCTCCGTTTTGGATTGTGTAAAAACCGTTTGCAGTTGTTGTTGTTCCTGCGGCATTCTCATAAACAGTATCTCCTGTGGTTGGGTTGTTCCCACTACCATCGTGATACTTTGTTGTATTCACAGATTGAGTACATATAAATTTAGTATCTGCCTGTCCTGAGCCAGAACTAAACGATGTATTCGTTGCACAATCTTTATCGTAACCGTACCAATCTGAAAATCTATATGGATAAGCTATAGGCATAATTTAATTTTTAAGGGCATTGACACCCATTAGTAGTTACTACTCCAGACGAATTAACAGAAATATTTGGACAACTACTTGATGTACAACCAAAAAATGTTCCTTGACCAAATATCCAATATGAATTAGTTTGTGAAGCACCTGTCCAAGCGGTGTATGATCCATTTACATAATCATATAAAACATCATTTGTCACTAAACCAGTTATAGGGTTTCTTGTTGTAAAGACAGTAACAGGCGGAGGAGCAGGGTAATCAGCTTCATATAAAGTAATTTGATAATAACTTCTATCAACTGGATTAGGTGTACAGCCATCGTTTACTGTAGGATAAGAATTACCAGAACCGTGAGAGTTTCCACCATTTATCATATCATACATAGATATTGGTCCAGTTATAGTTCCTGAACCCCAGGTTCCGTATAAAGCTTCTTGCGCTATATCTAACATTGATAACGCTCCTGATGTTGGTACAGCCATTATTTAATCTGCTTTTTTAATTCTTCTATTTCCTCTTTTAATTCTTTTATAGCTTCTAAAAGTATAGGTGTTATTCCTTGATACCTTAAAGATAAGTTTCCTTTACCATTATCTCTAACGAGTTCTGGTAAAACTTTTTCAACATCTTGAGCTATAAAACCTATATCTTCTTTTATATCTAATATACCATCAGTTTCTTTCCAATCAAACGTAACCCCTTGAAGTTGCATTGCTTTATCTAAAGCACTTTCAATTGGCTTAATATTTTCTTTATACTTTCTATCAGAAGGCGCACCATAAGCTATTATATCTCCTTTCACCGTCAAGTCTCCACCTCCTGTGGTACTTGTATCTAAGACCATATAGGTAGTTTCCCCTGTACCAGCAGCATCATTACTCCATCTAAAATTATAACCATTTCCAGCTGTTACCTTAAATTGACCAGATTTATTACCTGTTTGATTTGGTTTTAAATGTAAAACAGCAGGTCCTGCTGTACTTGATTCAATTATAACGTGAGGATTAATAGCAGAAAACCTTGCAATTGCACCACTCGAAGTTCCGTCTCTAACATCTAATAAATATGATGGAGCATTTCCCCCAATCCCGACGTTACCAACACCATCAATAACCATTCGTTGAGTTAAATTAGCCACCGTGTCTGCAGTCTTAAATATTAAATTTGCAGCATTTGTATTGTTAGGATATGGAGATGCTAATATTTCTCCGCCAGCTTGTACAGCAGAACTTGAATTTGTTTTTCTAAGTCTTAAGCCATAACTAGTTTGAGAAGCGCCTGCTGGAGAATTTATAGTTACGTGACCAGTAACTTCTAATTTTGTGCTTGGCGAAGTCGTCCCGATACCTACGTTTCCGCCTGTAAAATAAAATTTACCAGATGAATGTGCTGCAAACTGTATTCCTGTAGATTCTATAATTGTACTACTATAAGCACTTGTGTCTCTATTGTATGTAAGAACATATCCATTCCCTCCAGATACCCCTGTTTCAAGTGCTAACCCGCTGCCTGAAGTGTACCATCCTTTAAACCTACCTTGGGCGTTTGCTTGTATGCTACCTTCAACTTGTAACTTAACCCCAGGGCTAGTCGTCCCGATTCCGACGTTGCCGTTTGACCCTAAAATAGTCATCCTTGTATTTAAAGTTCCGTTAGTTTTAAATGATAAATTATTTGCGCTTTCTATTATTAAGTCGTTGGTTGACCCTTCTGTCTTAAGAGTACAAGCAGCGCCGTTTTTCTTAAAAGCAATAGCAGTATTATTTGCTCTTACATAGCTTGTTCCAGCTTCGTTACCTACATAAAATGGATATACTAAACTATTTGTTACTGGGTAGTTTAATCGTATACCAAGTGAATTGCTAGTTGAAGTAACTGTTAACGGATCGGTTGGACTAGCTGTTCCTATTCCTACATCACCATCAAAATACGAAGTACCATCAGAATTAACATTCATTATAGGTACACCAGATATATCAGCAACTGAAAAAATATCCCCAGATAAATCATCTGTAACTGAGAATAACTGACCTTGTGTTCCTTGCACGTCAAGTTTAGCGTTAGGTGTGTAAGTTCCAATTCCGACGTTGCCATTAGGCCCGTCTACAGTAAATATTTTTGAACCTGCGCTTAGTGGATTTGTTGCTCTTGTTCCTAAGTAATTTACAACAAATTTTCCATAAGCATTCCCAATAGCAAATGTTTTATCTGATGTATTTTGCGAAGCAAACATTTTAATCCAAGAGTCTCTTGTGTTTGGAGCCACTATAGCGTTACCTATATTCAATATAGTGTTATCAACATTTAAATCTTCATTTGCTATTTCTAATGCTGCTCCAGGATTAGTAGTTCCTATACCTACTTTACCTGCTGGAAAAATTACTTCAGTACCGCCTCTACTCATTGAAATACGTTTTGAAAATGCCCCAGTTGGGTCTACATTGTCGTTCATTCCTATGTAACCCACGTTAGCTGATCCATCATACTCAAAAGTCATCCCATATGTATCAGCCTCTCCAATAAACAAGCGTGCGTCTATTTCAGTGTTATAGTTTCCTGCAATTATACGAACTAATGTATCGCCACCAGCTGAGTTCCTAAATCTTGCCGAGCTGTTTACAATGCTTGACATTACATCAAGCGCGTAATCAGGATTAGTAGTTCCTATACCTACTTTACCACCGTTAAGCCAAGAATTACCTTCTGTAAATATTCTTACTTTTTCAACCCCTTCATTGATTAGCTGAAGAATAGTGTCATCAGCGCCTGTTGCTGAAGACCCTGTACCTATCGAAACTATTTTATCACCACCTTTGTCTAATTGAATAATTGCTCTACCTTGGTCTGCATCTAAATGTAAAATTCTTTCAGGATTAGTCGTTCCTATTCCTACGTTGCCAGCTGCTGGATTTAAAACTAAATCTATATCTTCATTAGTAAAAGTATCAGTAGATACTTGGTAAGAGGCACCTTCAATAGATATATATCTGTCAGCAGACGCTGCTCCACCTTTTATAGCTGTAGCTAATCCAACCCTGTAGTCATCAGTGTCATTAGTATGAACAAATGTTGAATATGTTTTAGCAGTGCTTGTTCTTACAATTCCATTGTTTACAACAAACTGAACAGGAGGGCTTGTATTTCCAACGCCTAACGTACCCGCTACATAAGTATTACCATTAACTGATAACTTTGTGCTTGCTAAAGGAGCTGCTTCAGGACTTGTAAACCCAATACCCACATTTCCTCCTGAGCCAACAGTTACGTGTTCATTAAACACAGTTCGAGCATCGTTAACTTCATAGATTTTTAATCTACCGCTATTAACCTGTATATCCCAATTTTTATCTGTTGTATCTGTTTCTTTTAACATAATACCAGGGTTTGCTGATGTTAGCTTTATAAATTCCAAATCAGCACTTGGTCCTGTTAATACTCCTGTAAAAGTTGGATTAGCAACTGGTAAATAAGGTCCACCAGCTCCACCGCCACTTGAAACTGTAATATTACCAGAAGCATCTGACACTAAAGTACCTGCAGTATATGTGTTTAACTTAAGAGATCCCGCTGAGCTAAGAGTCAAAGCAACCGTACCAGCTGTGCCATTACCGCCAGTTTCTATAATTATGCCCCTGCCCTCTGTTCCATAAATAGCACCTAATAGACTTTGGGTAACATTTTTAAAAGTTATAGCTGGTCTTGAAGCACCTACTCCTTTTAATGTTAACCCTGTATAATTAGAAAGATTACCGATTTCAAGTTCATCGATTGGAGTTGTTGTAATTCCAATACCTACTTTACCTGCAAAAGTTGCGTTTGGTGTGCTTGAAGCATCTATTCTTATTGCTTCAGTATTGTCTGTTCCAATAGATAACTCCTCAGAGCCGCCAGCAGTACCTATGAAAGTAGTTGGATCTACTCCAGTACCATTTCTTATAATAAAAGAACCTCTTGCTCCTGTATTAGACCAAAACCTACCTAATACAGCGTCATCAGTGTCAGGTCCTTTAACGTCTAACATAGCGTTAGTTGATGCTGTTACCCCTACTCCTACTCTGGTTGCAAAAGTTGCAAACTGTTGTGCGTCTAGTCCAAGTGCTTCAGTACCAACTGTAAAAAACTTCATTGTTGAACCAAGTGATTCAGCTCTTAATTCTACGTTATCTCTATCTGAGGAGTTTAATAATAATTTAGCTCTTACAGTTCCAGCGTCTGTTAAATACAAGTTGTCTTCAACTAAAACATCTCCAGAGAAATTTGAATCACCACTTGAGTTAATATCCAGTATCGGTACACCAGATATATCTGATACAGCGAATATAGATCCGCTTAGATCGTCTGTTACTGAGAAAAGTTGACCTTGTGATCCTTGAACGTCTACTACAGTACCACCCGAAGCACCTTCTACAATTAGTCCTTTTTTTATTTTAAATTCGTTTGCCATATTATCTTTTTTTCACTGTCCAAAAAGTTATTATTTTATAATCCAAATCTTGATTTTTGTGCGTTATAGTTTTGTAATACTTGTGCTGCTGTTAAAGCTGTACTGTAAACTCTGACCGTAGGTATATCACCTAAAATACCTTCTCCATTTAAATCATATCTATGTCCTATCATAATATTAGAAACAGAAGGAAAAGTACAATTACTATGCGTGGCTGTATACTCTTGAGTACCATTTATATAAATTTTAACAACTCCAGTGTTAGTAAACGTATAAACTAAATGACTAAATTTAGTTGTATCTATTGTAAGTCCACTTGGCTCCACCCAACTACCAATTCCGCTATTAGCAAATATATATCTTAATTGACCATTTGTACTAATAGCTAAATCAGGATTATGAAATGCAGATGCAGCACCAGATGTTCCACTAAACCATCTATCGTGAGATGATACACCAGCAGCTTTAACCCATCCTTCATATGTAACTGACGAAGAACTACTTAAATTAATCTCACTAATAAATTTAATACCGTCATCTACCCCGTCAAATTGCCAAACACCTCCATTACCTGATCCAAAACTAACACCATTAGTTAAGGTCCCTGTGTCTGATCCTGCTAAATTTGTAGCAGTTGTTCCACTTCCTGGATAACTTCTTGTGCTACCTGCATCTACTGCAAATACCAATCCGTCTTCTATTATATTTGGTCCTGTATACATTATATAAATCTGGTTTTTTGTGCGTTATAATTTTGTAATACTTCTGCAGCGGTGAAGCCTTTTTTATATATTTTAACGTTTGCTATATTGCCGTTAAAATATTCACCTGAACCACCACCTCCATTGTAAGTGTAACCTCCAATTGTTAAAGGTGTATTTAAAACTTGAGCATTTGTGGTTTGAGTTCCAGTAGCCGTAGCAACACCATTGTTATATATAGTTAGATTTGATCCGTTCCATGTACCTACTAAATTATACCAAACATTAGCTACCGTAGGGAGTGCTGCATATATTTGATTATAAGCGCCACTACCATTACAAAATGAAAGAAAAATCTTACTACTTGCTTGTCTCCAACTAAAAACATATGCTTGTTGATTGGTGGCACCGCCAGCAGACTTTGACACAAATCCAGCGTAACTACTTTGAGTTAAAGTATGTGGTTTAATCCAAACAGATATAGTACCTACATTGGTTAAATCTACATCTGTAGAGTTTGGCGCAGTAGCGTAATCATCTACGCCATCAAAATCAAAAGACCCACCGTTTGCTGCGCTAAAAGTAGGGCTGTTAGTTAAAACGCTGTTATTATTACCTACTAAATCTTTCCAAGCAGTTCCACTACCTGGGTACGATCTTTCACTTCCTGCATCTAAAGCAAACGTTAAATTTTCTGTTATTATATCTGGTCCACCGTATGCTCCCATATTATTCTTCTTCTATTGGTTCACTCCATTCTGGAGTAGCCATTATTGCTAATATCTCTTCGTGAGTGTAAGGTCCTTCGTATGAACTCAATGTTGATACAAATGCAGGTTCATCACCCTTCCATTTTAATACTGTTTGTAAACCATCAACTGATAGCCTAACTGTATCTGTTGATGTTTCCATAACTTCGTTGAAATCAACTAAAGATAATTCGTCTGTGTTTATTGTAATGTATGTTATCATAAGAATCTTGATTTTTGTGCGTTATAATTTTGTAGTATTTCAGTTGCTGTTAATGCTTGGTAGTAAACACGGCAAGCAGCTATTCCTCCGTTCCAAGGGTAACCAGAATTATATGGTTGACCAGAACCTATGCCTAAGTTATTACCAAAAACAAAACTGGAAATAGTATCTGTAGCTTTAAGAACTCCATTAGCATAAAGCTTTGCTGTTGTTCCACTAAAAACAATGTTTATATAATACCATTCTCCATTTGTAAACGTTAAATCTGTATCACCAGAACCCCAACCTCTATCTTGTATACCCCAGCCTAATTTTTGGCTTATAGATCCTACATAAAATCTAACACTACCACCCCAGTTTGATTGCATTATAAACATAGAAGTCTGCCCAACATCTGGTTTCACCCATATACCGTAACTAAGATCTTGTGTTGTTGGGTTTAAGCCATTACCAAAATTAGTAAGAATATAGTCATCAGTTCCATCAAAGTCCCAAAAACCTCCATTATTACTACTATAAGCAACGCCATTGTATAAAGTAGCTGTATTAGTACCTACTATACTATTAACTGAAGTTCCTGAACCTGAGTAGCTTCTTTCGCTTCCCGCGTCTAAGGCTAGCTTTAAATCGTCTGTTATTATATTTGGTCCTCTATAAAATCCCATATTATATTGCTCTTATTAATGATTTAACACTCCAGTCATCTGAAGCAACTGTTGCTAATAATCTCATTTGTGTTCCTGATATATCCACGCTTAAAACCACGTCTGATGTATCACCTAAGTCTTGTGTTGATGTTTCCGTAAACTCTACTAAAGGAGTTGTATCTCCATCGTGACAAGCGTATACTGTACCTGATCTTACATTTGTACCTTTCTTAACCACAAAGTCAAAAAAAGCTGCTGTATACGTAGCGTGTGCTACTTGAGCAACTACTTCAGCCGCTGCAGAGTCTATATCTGTATTTTCTTGGTTTGAGAGTAAAGCTGAGTCTACAGTTATATTGCCTACTACAGCAACACCTGTGCTTTCTGTTGTTAGTTTTGTTACATTATTATGTCTTAATCCTACACCTGCATTTTCTACATATTGAATTCCTACTTCACCGTTTGTCCCCCCAATAATAACCTGCGTGCTTCCTCTTAAATTAAAAGTTCCTGTACCCGTGTCAACTATATAACTATTACTACCATCGTGATATATTTGAAGATCTGGCGTTGTAGCATCTCCAAAACCTAATTTTGAATTATCAGGAAAAACAGTCATTGGATTATTAGTACCAGTGCTACTACCATCTAAATAAAAGTATGTTTCAAAACCTCCAGCACCATCGTCTGATCTAAATACAATATCTTTATTGTCTGCTTTATTGGTAAAATATAAATCACCGACGTGATTTTGAATCACTGAGTCTCCACTGCTATTATGATATATTTCTAAATCATCCCCATCTCCCCAATAACTTGTAACATTATCTCCGTGTCGAGTAGTTCCAGTCATTGTTCCACCAGCAAGCGGTAAGTAAGCTCCTACAGGTGTTGGTCCAAATGCACCAGTACCTAATTGTCTTGTTTGTATTTGATCACTTGCAGATGTTACTAATTTTAATGAAATACTATTAAATACACTACCAGATCCATTGTTAATTCCAAAAAGACTATTAGCGCCTCCTGCAACAAGATATAACTCATTTAAACCTACAGATAAACCACCACTTTGTAATCCTGTGGCATAAACTAAAGGTGTACCTGATATACTAGCAACATCTACCGTTATAAAATAAGTAGCGCCACTTGTAAGTGAAATTGATTGATAAGCTAATCCATTTCCTGTTTTTGTTAATTGACCATTTGTTATTGATTCACTACCGCCCCATAAATCTGGATTACCAGTAAAATCTCCATTATTTAATAACTCAGGTCCTATTGTTTCATTTCTAACTAAAACAGATGTGGAAGTTGCATTACCTGGTAGGTCAGAAACACCAACTGTTCCGTCTACGTCTAATTTGTAATCAGGTGAGGTGGTGTTAATACCTACGTCGCCGCTTGAAGAAATACGAAAGAATTCAGAAGCACCATCATTACCAGTAATTTTAAACGTACCTGCTCCTGTACTATACTGAGTGTCTAAATTTAAAGACCTTGCTGAACTGTCCCACATAATTGTAGAGCCTGCATTATGCCAATCTCCAATTGTAATTCTTGGATCAGCTCCTTCTCCTAAAGCAGGTATATATACACCGTAATACTGACTTGTTGAGGCATTAACAGCAAAACCATTCCCCCCTGCTACGTGAAGTCTCCTTAGAGGATCAGTTGCCCCTATACCTACGTTGCCGCCGTTAAATAAAACATAATTATTAGCACCATTAAAACTAACTAGTGACGTTCCGTCGTAATCTTTTATATTTAATGTATTTGTTCCAGGTTCTAATTTCCAAAACTGGTTAGCGACAAAACTATCTATTCTTAATGTCCCCGCTGATGCATTGGCATTATCACCTAAGTGGAGCGTGTTTTGGGGACTGGTATTCCCAATCCCGACGTTTCCATTATGAGCGATACTAAGTCCTTCTGTAAGAGTAGTACCACCGTCGCTAGTTGTTAGAAAACCAAGTCGCGCATCTGATCCTGAAGGTCCCGCAAAAGATCTTATTGCCGAATGAGGTCCATTTCCACCTACTCCAAGCTCCCATGCAATACCTAAATAATCATTAACATTGTCTGCACCTGATTTTAAATATAGAATGTCCTCACTATTAATTGTTGTACTTGTTACAGACAGCTTTGCATCAGGTGAGGTAGTCCCAATCCCGACTTTGCCTGTTCCATCTGGATTTATTAATATATCTCGATTAGCTATAGATGAAGTTAAATATAAATCATTGCTAGCCATTGATATTCTACCATATTCTGTACCTCCAGATTTTAATACAACATCTCCTCCCCCAGCATCCAATCTAATATCGTCTGGTGCATCAATAGTAAAATCACCATTAGCACTCTCTGTTAAAGTAACTGCGTTACTTCCATCTGAACTTATAGATAATACTCCTGCTGTTATACTTAAATTA